>Ga0210059_1014422_pt1 | contig 11682 bp, 5 predicted proteins | sample Ectturendosymbi2_FD_188042 | JGI IMG/M metagenome (GOLD analysis project Ga0210059, IMG submission 188042) | Ecteinascidia turbinata endosymbiont from Florida, USA - Sample 2 (SPAdes) (version 2) | ecosystem: Host-associated > Tunicates > Ascidians > Unclassified | place: Key West, Florida... | reverse complement strand
CAGAAATTCAACTTCGCCCATTTTCTCGGCAGTGCAAGCTTGTCGGAACGTTAGTTCCAAGCCACTGTTCTCAAAAGCTGAAGTTAGTGTTTGTCGAATGCGTTCATTTGATATTTCTGATGCAGATGCAGAATTGGGCAGTAGCGCAGTAGTCACCTTTTTGCAAAAAATACTGTAGGCCCCAGCCGCCCCATAACTTTTGACAGACACTGGATTGAAAGTCATTGGCAATGTATGTTGAAATAATCTGCTAAAACTAAAAAGTGTCAACAAGTGGTTGCAAGATTCTTATGTATGGATGCTGCAAGCTTTTTCAGAACGAGGTTTTGCACGAATGCAGAATCAGCAGAAAAGTTGGTATGCATAATTATTTGCAGAGCTCGAGGTCATCATTCAATGGTGGATTGTTTGTGGGTCACAATTTATGAGAAGTGGAAATTACATGTTAGGGCAGCGTTTCTTGTCTTTTTCCAGCCTTAGCAGGCGCTGTACATTGGTTTTGGCAAGTCAGTATTTCTCTTCGATTGCGCTTTTCAATTGGTTACCACAAAAGTTAAAAGAATTACCGCTCCTGTGTGATGTTGACTTTTCCAGCTTTTCATACAACTGGTTCGCCACAATAGGGCAAGATATATGCAGTGTCAAAACACTGTCCCTACTTAAACAATGGCGTTGCTGAAAATGGATTCAATGCGAATTTAAATCCACTTGTAAGTGTAATCACTTCGAACTCAAAACTTCAAGCAGAGTTATCGCTCCGCATTAACCATGCACGTGATCACTGCAATTAAGTGCACCGCACCGAATGGATCGTAACTGCGTGCTGGAGTGACTTGCAAAGCAGCAAATTACCAGGCAACACATCGAGTGAAAGCAAATTGCGAGTTTCGATATAGCATTTGAATGATTGTTAATAATAACAGTTCTTGAACAGCCAACCACCGCTGTTGTTGGATTCAAAATTTCGATTTCTACTGAAGGAATGACTGAGTGATAGCTGCAGACAAACGCTGGAAGTTCCGCAACTATTTCTGGGCCAAGAATAGACAGCTTGTTTATTTATTATTGGGAGTGTTGAGGTCTGAGCGAGGAAAAATGTGCTGTTTTATAGAATAGGTGCTTTTACATGTAATCTTTACAAAAATTTGAATAATTTTAAAGTTTTGGCCAAAGAAAATTCTTAATGAGGTTTCGTCAAAGAACTTTTGAGCTTGAAATTACGAGGATTTAGTTACTGAAGCAAACTTGAATAGTCAAGCTTCTGCAACCAGTTTGTTTCGCTGAAACAAGCAATGGAAGCCATAACACATTTGCTTTGATTTTACCGTTGCACTACGTAGCAAATTATTATATCGCAGCGAGAGCAACAGTGATGGTGCCCACTGAATTCGAAACATTACATCTTATTGATTTTACTGTAAACTACTACCAGTTGTCACGTTTTCACGTTTTTGTGAAGAACAACCAAAACAGTGACATGGTCAACGGTATAATTTGATTTGAAAAAGGGTTTTAGTGTGTTTAGAAAGGAAATGCTTTCGCGGTGATGAATGGATTTCTTTCTGTTTCTGAGTGCGGGTGAGAATAACTAAAATTAACAATGACCCTATAACTGGCTACATGATGGCGACAATGCGTCTCACAAAGCGGACTGGACCGTCGAAAGCTAAGCTAAAGGTCTGCTCAGTATCAATCTTCGTCGTTCACTTGCCTTTGAGCGTTTTAATAATTTTTGTATTGTTTTACGTTTGTTTGGATTTATAACGGTTGCTTTTTTATACTTCATTTGCACAATGGCCGGGAAGTCGTAAAATCGTCTTTACCAAAGTCTTTTAGCAATTGATGTTCATAAATCAAGCTGATGCGATATACTTCAAAATTTTTACCGATTTTTCCTTCTCTAAACTTTTGTCCAATGCTCTTCGAAGCTTTTTGTAAATTAGTTTTATCTCAAACGATTTGAAATTTTCAGCTTTGCACATCGGGAAGTCGTTCAAGTATTTTTTTTGCAAAATCTGAAACGCCAAATTTAGATTTAAAAATATCCAACTTTTGAGAAAAAAACAAATATTCTCAAAGCTGTCTTACTGAAAGATTCGGAACGGCCACTATTTTGCTCCTTTAAGATACCTGTTCCTTGCTTCGAAGGTAGTTTGAGACAAAATTCTTCGAATTATAGTTATAAGGAGGTTGTCGCAACGAACTTAGTTTTGAAGTTTTTGTGGTCTGTAGCACTTCTTATGTCAAGGGATTAGGGTTAGGCGTTAAGCCTTGTTTAAGACGTTCTCCTCGTCAGTGTAGATAAAAACTCGGGAGAGTCCACTGTGTTTATACTGGCGAAACGCAAGGCAAGAAGTAAAAATGTATTTCCCGCGGATTTGGCATCAACCTGAGATGCTTTCAAGATAATTGAGGGCTTTCGTTTTGCGCATTGTCGTAAGGAATCGAAGCAGAAACTTTAAAAAAGCGTTGGACTTCACAGGTGCTTTGACTTGGTTTTAACAGGCAAGCTAAGGCTGCCATTCAAAACCGGCGCAAGAAACAGAGTGCGTACCCAGCACCAGCATTTACGCTCATCGTCTTGGTGATAAAAGAAAACAATGCTGTCCCGCTTCACGATATTTGCACTTTGAGGCGAGGTTCAAACCTTTAAAGCTGTAAGACAACTAGCACATTTTTATGATGAAGCTGACCTATACCGTCGGTCGCTTTTCGACGCAGTAGCTGTAGCGTAGGCACGGTTCTTCAAACGAAGCAGTTGTTGAATGCAACTGAGGCGTTGTTTCAATTTATCAGCTTGATTTTGCAACGGTAAAGACACCGAGCAATGCAGTATTCGTGAAGATATTTCGTGTTGTCCTCATCTATGCCAAATGGAGGTTTTCGCGGGTTAAAAACTTTGGTAAGGGCTTGGGTTGGACAGAAAACGGACCGGGATGGCTGTGCACTGTCGTCGCTTTAGATCTGGTTTGTAGTTGAGGTCGTACACATTTACAGTGTTAACGAGTTACCGTGGTAAACATTCGAGATGCCAAATTGTCGAAAATACGAAGAATTCCTCACGTGGTTTCAAATAACATATTTCAGTTGTAATCAATCTGATAAGTTTTTCGCGTAATTTTTATAGACCTTTGAGTTCAACAACTTTTTATATGTGGCAACGTTGATTAAAATTGCATGATTTTTTTGTCATTTTTCTATGTGATTTATATTTGCTAAAGATTTTGAACGGAAAGGTAGTTTTAGACATACTACTTAATGGCTGTTGTTTAAGAAATGTTTGCGAGTTGTTTCGTAAAATAAACGTCACAACTGGAGATATTCTTTCCACGAATGTCCACCAAGTTATTTGTTTGAACCCCTTGAATCGAATATCGTGTCTCTGGACCGTAGAAATGAAAGGATAAGTTTCTACTATCTTGAGTTTAAACTTGTTCACAATGCATTTTAATGGGGCAGCTCTGAACATTGATATGAAAGTCCAGCTGAAATTTCATCTGAGTGGCGACACGTCAGGGACCCGCTTGAATTCTTGACCGATCTAGTGACTGACAAAGTCAATTTATTTTTTGTTAGTGGTTTGACGTGAGTCATCCTTTTGAATTATCGAACGTTCTGAGGATCCGGTTCTTCAATTTAAGTAATCTAAATTACGGGTTTATTGTTCTGGCTCGTTTTCTGCATCGTCAAGTCGATGCCTTCAAAATTGTGGTCCAGAACAAATAAAAAGTCAAGCATTATCATTTGCACTGGCCATCACATCATTGCTCTTTTGCTAGAGAAACGACTCGACTTAGTATCCACCACCCCAGTCAAGTGTAAGCTCTGAGGTGCGCGTCGGTTCGACGGATGCGACAATCGTTGGTGTTTACTGCAGTTGTTACAATCGCCGTCGGTCGTCTTGCAATGCGACAGAGGGTCTTTCATCCAATAGGGTTTTCGCTGCCGCCGTCCTGAATTATTACACTTATACGGACTTGCAGTTACACCTTGGTTTTACTTCGTTGCAAATCTTATGCAGAGATTATTAGCAATTCACAAATGTCAATGGAAATTTTTTTCTCCATACATTTCGACATATATCAGTTTTTGTAGAGAATTGCTAGTTGCTACGGTAATAGGTAAGGTTCTATTTCACAGTCCTGCTTCAACGCGAATTTGCTTTTGTGTAACATACTTGTTTTAATCGCTTTGGTGCAATTAGAGTGTGCGCTCGCCCATCGGTGACCATGGAAATGCGCAAAGCAGAAGTAAATTTTTGCTACATTAAAATTTAGAGAAGAAAAAACTGAAAAATGAAGACTTTTGTTCACATTACCTGAGAAAATGTGTCAGCTATTTTTTGTAGATCTTTTGACAGCAACGGCTTTCAACAACAAAATATATAGAAAAGAAAATGATAAATGGTCGTTGATTTCGCTCAACTGTGTGTTGATCAAGGGTGCCGATGTGTTTTGCAAAATTTCACTTTGATGTGGTTAGGCTGTAAAGTGTGCATTGTATTCAATTTGAAAGCGAAACCATTGTCTGTGCACGTGCAGAGTGATGGCGACTGTTGCATGAAACGACTGCATACGAGATCCGTTCCGGGAGACCCGCCCATGCTCCTTTACGCTACAAAGCAGCAGTGATAGTGTATGCCTATTCTCCTTAGTGTTTCTTACAAAAAGTGGACGTGGAACCTTGATGTGGAACATTTAGCCATAGAATTATTACAGTGGCGCTTCCAAGGGGCATGATAATTTTCATCCTTCACAATGAAGGTTAATGTCACCAGCACGTTACGCGCCGGACCTAACAATAAGCCAAAACATCTCCATGTCTGTGGGAGAAAATGCATGCTTTTTAAAAGGTTTGTTAATATGTTCGTCCAGATTTTACGCTGTGTTGCAACTGTTTGAAAAATGGAAAATACAAGCAACGATCTGAAGCAAACCATGAGAGAGAAAATGTTTCGAATTTAGGGAAGCGTGCGGTATTTGCTCAGTGTACGCGTATGCTTTTCGCCGCTTCCGCTTCAACGACTAGATGGAACCCATCGGTAGGTGGGCGTGTGTTTGTTCGGAGAAGTCACAGCAACCAACAGCTCAAGTTCATTCAGGTGTAAAATCGTGCGGAAGGATTTACAATACCAGTGTTGCCTCTAATTTTAGGATCTTCGTGTGGGCGGAAAAATGCGTTTATGTAGGTTTTCGCAACCGCCTAAAACTTCTGTGCATTTGTTTCTGCGACGATTGTTTGCTGCGTTGTGCCGCTACGATTCGCAGTTTCTCCAACATATCACGCTAATGACGAAATTGGTTAAGTTGGTCGCGACTGCGGGCCCCTGCAATTTCGAAACCAGTCTATCGGTCTTCGCGGCAAAGACAAACGTGTATCACTCAGCCTCATGAGCTCCTCAATACGTCATCGGTACCAGAAACGGCAAAGGAAATATTTTCACTACCTCAGCTATTTCTCTTAGGGCTACTATGTATGTTCAAATATCTTTTTCATGCGTAATGCCAATATAGTGCCCTGTTTCGTTCTAGAGCTGAGACTTGGCACACTTTTCACAGAATTTTTGGATCTCAGCTTGGGTGCCTAAGTAGCCCCTAGAAGCCTTTGAAAGAATTCGAACTTAAGACGAGCAAGTAAAAGATTGTACTTTCGAATCCATTAGTTACCTTCTTGCGTATCTGAATTCCACGACGGTTAGGAGCCCTCTGCTTTCTGTGTTGCAGATTCATAGTATAATTTACAACACTGTAACAGTTCAAGCATATCACCTCTCCGAGATCGATTGGTCGCTTACTTATGCTTTGTTTTTGAATTAATTGTCGACTTTGCCTCCATGTACATTTAGGAAATCGTGAAGTACTTTGTAAATGCAGTGATTTAAGCTGCTGTTGCGTTCGTGATCCTTGCAAACATGATTTAATAACTACAAGGTGTCAAACTTTTTAACTTCTAGGTCCATTTTATTAGTAATCTCACGGTACACGAAAAACGGAAGTGCTGAATAGCCTTATAATAAATATCACGGCCAAAGCAAACGATACACCTGACATCTTGCAAACGTTTCGATAACTACTGTTATCATCCTCAGTGCATAGCAAAAGAACTGCAGTGATGTTGCTGCAGGTTCTTATTGGTTATTCAGGAGAAAAGCGCTGTAAAAAATGAAAAACGCAAAGGGCTGTTTCGGTAGTGACGTAGTGGCGCGAAACATACGTAGTCACGTGACTCAGCTGGATACGCGCCAATGGTGATGGTGCGTGACGTCATGACAATCTCACGGTAGCTAATTAATTAAATATTTGTTGCTTTCGGAGAAAAAGTTCGTGAGTTATATTCCTGCAAGGTACTTTTTATGCGTGTATTTCATAAATCTTGCTGTGAAACCGAGAATATCTCGGAGGTTAAAACATTGCTCATATAGACTTTTGTGAGCTAAAGCTGTGTGCGTAACACCCTTCTGCTTTGAAAACCGTTGTAACAAATGAAAAAAGCTTCGTGTAGTACCGTGAATACCCAGCTTTCAGTTTCGATAGCTTCAATTCCAAGAAAGTTTCAACGGGTTTTAGAACACTTTGATGGCGATAAATCCGAAAATTTTCATTGTTTTTTCCAAACTGGCTCTAGTTTTGGAGATATTCCATATTTTTGCTTCAAAAAAGTGATAAAAATACGCCAATTTTGACATTGGTATTCTCTTTATGCTCCAGGTTTGATGATGCTGTATCTGTCTTTTCAAACATGTCCATACAGAATTCTTTCATTTTTTCTGCGATATCGTGAAAGACGGCAATCGTTATCGCAGGCAGCCTCCTACATCTAAATTATGTTTCATGTGAAAATCATGCAAAAATTCAGAATATTAAGCAATATTAGCAGTAAAAACAGATTTTTGTAATGTCAAAACAGGTGACGTTAAAGTACAAACACTACTTTTAGTACGTCTCATAAATTGTCAAAACACACTAATATCTCACTTAATGCATAAAGATTACTTGATGTTCACAAATTTTCTTTTGTAAGACTTTCTGAAATGTGACACGGCCAAGCAGTCACGTTGAAGACTCAACAGCAGTTGACCGTCATGTGGGCATCCCCTACTCTGGCTACTCTCTTCCATGTCCTTAATGTCCTGGTGGAACCTTACTCTGTGCCCTTCACTTTGAATACCAAAGTTTCCAAAAAACGATCTAAGTGGCTGAACAGATAGTGAACCTTGATACTCATTCTTCAGACCTAAATCTTTGAACTTGGAAAGCATATCTTCCACCAACCCTTGGTAAACTTTTCGGTTTCCAAGGAAGTTCCGCGTGACTAAAACAAACGATTGCCCAGCAGAAGACTCCGTGTCTGTCCCAGACTGCACAAAACATGCATCTTTTTTTAGTTTGCGCATCTGAGAGCCATCAAAACTGCAAATATGTTACCGTTATGTAGCAACACATATTTTAAATTTCTTTTCGCAGTGTCTATCAATAAGCGCCACTCTGCACTCCTATATTGTGACACTCTCGTTTCTAGCAGCAGCTCTTCGATGTCTTTGCAGTAAACAAGTCTTGTTGGCAAAAATACGGAAGTAATTCTGTTTCTCTCATACGAGAATGTTTTTGAAACTTCGGTTCCAAGGCAGTTTTTGTCTTCGAGTCGGGATACCAAAGTTTCTGCTGCTTCGTTAGATAAGTTGAGATCCCTGATAAAATCAATCAGCTCATCTTGCTTGAATGCATCTGGAATTGCTGAACCATTTTAGAACACACTTTCATGGCTGTCACTCGCAGAGCTATCTACCTCTTCATGAAACTCATATTCCCAGGTAATTCACTTAATTCTGGCACAGGTACTTCCTCACAGTGAAGCACAGGTTGCCGAGCAAATTCTAAATCTGGGTAATTCCAAGTATTTTTCTTGTGACGATTAAACCCCTTTGGGTCTACCAAACAGAAGTAGCAGTCACAGAAATGGCCTTGTGGTCTTCTCCAATCCATCAGCACCCCAAACTTGAGGTTTTAAGCCTATTTTTAGTCCTCTCTCAGTGTGTGCTGCATTGAATTAACTTCTTCATTTAGTTTCTTCATGTCCGGGAAAAAGTATTTCATCTGTGTAACTCTTGTCCATGTAAGTAACCTACTGCACGCGTGGTTATGCGGCCGATTGCATATTATAAACGCAATTGTTTGATCGCAATAATTGAAAAGAAACCTTTCTGCTCAAGTTCATTCAGATCTAACAAGCGTATCAAAAATTGATTGGTTTGACGTCCAAGAAACAATATGTGATGTCCACGCAGGAAACGTAGTATAGTGTAATTTGGGTTCAGATCGTGTATCGAAAAGTTGGTGATTCGTGGAGACAGTTAACATCCGCAGGGGTTCGTGGAGAATAGACGATATCAGTGGCTTACAGGGAACACTGAACAAGACCCTTATTTGTTATTGTTCTGTTACTGTACGAACTTCATAATTCTTTTACGTGAAGTAAGTTTGTTTCCACAAAACTATTCAGGAAGTGCTAATCACCACAGTGCAATTCACATCAGCAGGGTTAACAGTTTTCTAATGTATTGTTTTTCTGTTTGCTTACGGTGGAAGGCTTTCAGAGCTGTTATGAAATGACGCTGTATTTTGTTCATAAGATCATAAGTACAAATTGTTTTTTAATATCTTGTTTTCTGTGATTAAATCAAAACGCCAGGCTGGATCGCTAAGATCATGTCATCAAAACACCGATCTGTTGTGACGACACTCGCTTGAATGTTTGCGAAAAATACGCAGCAAAATTTTATGTTTTTAAGTATCGATGGTTGCCGAGGCGACAGTCTATTAGCTGATACATATTGCAGCATAACTCGAGTCAACGAATAGATTTACGCATGAATTTATTATCCCTATGATTACACAACGTACAAAACCGAAGAAGTAGAATAATACCTGCTAGCCGTTTCTCTGTAACGCTTATCAATTGCTTTGATGTGACATGAAAGTGGCAAAGAAAATGAGCAAACAAAGCTCACCGGCGCATCGCTATAGTCTGATTTATTATTGTATATAACAAAGAGGAAGGTGTGACGCCAATCAGGTCCCTTGTTCAGAGCTGAGGCCACTGCAGGAAGATGGCTGGTGTATGGGCTATGCGATGAGTCAGGACTATGATTCAGTTCATTGTTTCAGGGCCATGTCAGGAGATACAGCGATGCTCTCGGCGCTGCTAAAATCGCTGTTCGACTTTGGTGCAGCTGTCGTGGCCTAACAGGGGTGCTAAAGCAAATAGCAAGCGACAGGTTCCTTGTCAGGGTTTGAGGTGGGCGCACATCTTCCCAAAACGTGCGCATAAAAAAGCTAATTTTTTATTGAAACTTCCACAGCGAACACGTAGAAATGCGCCCTAGGAAAAGGTTATTCTGATATAATTAAAAACTTAAAATCTTAAGTTTTCGTGAGCAAGCAAATCAAGGTTTTAAGGTAGATAAAAAACATTTACATCTATTTCTACAGAGGTTTCGGTTTCTAGACTCCTGTTTCAATGATTTAGCTTCCATCTTCAGACGAGAAGACAAAATACCAGAGCTTTGTTCGAAAAAACAAACTTTCTGAGCATTTCTGTGCTTCCACTTTTCTATTTTTTGAAATGCACTTTGGAACGTTTTGTTTAAACACACAATATTGAATGAAATCCTGTAGATTAAATATAGCAGGTTTGCTAATATCGCAAACAATATTTTGTTTTGCTTGTCAGTGGCTGCAATCATCTGAGTAGATTGTATTCGTCAGAAATAGTAATAATAATAATAAAAACAATGATCGAAAACTGTATCAGTTGAACATGCGTTTATTCCTCAAAAGTTTCTGCAATAAAGAACCCCATGCTTTTGTATTTTGCCATTGTTTTTCGTGATTGATTAAAATCGTTTCATGAATAACTTCGGCGTCAAACCTTATTGACGCAGCATATAAACCCACACCGCGCCGTGTATTATTCCGTGATTTGGATATTTTATTGCGTAACAACGGTTTTCCCGTTCAAAGGAATGCTATCAATGTAAACCAAACCCTTTTGCTTTTCTTGTTCCCTAATATTGATGTATACCTAAATACGTTTTTTGCTTCAATGAATGACTTCATGCGAATGAGCGAAATATCCAAGATGTCATATGTTGCTGTCTTCAAAAAGCCAAAAAGAAGCCGGATCAAAAACTTGTTTTGGACTCAAATAAAAAAATTGTCTTAATCAAAAAAGTGTCTTGGAGGCCTATACAAAAAGGACTTCACATTTGGACAACCTTTCGCATGTTTGAACGTGCTGATTGTTTGTAAAAGTTCTGAGATCAAATGTTTTAACTTAGAAAGTTTTGCCGGTGCTTTTACACCCCCGAGAATCAATGGAAAAACACAAATAGTTTCATACTTTATTAAACTGTATTAATGGCGCAGTTGTAAAACATTGCTAATTGTACGATGGGTCGATTTGAGTTATGATGTCGGCCAATAAACTAATCCTCGAGAAAGGTAAAATATTATAGGAAGGAAGCTCTCATTTTTTGATACACGCTACTGGTGGTAAACGATGTAGAATACGCAGTTAAACGATGCTTACTAAACCTCTAACTGGAGAAGAGCCAGACTGAAGATGGAGAAGGTGCGGGGTGAGGGAAATCGCGGTGGAAGTTACGCGTCGGTCACTCCATGCAAATTGACATGATGCAGTGCAAAAGCTTCCATCACGTTGTGCCTTCTCAAAAGTGATTGTGCAAGGCGTGTGAAAAGCTGAATTATAGTATTCCATAGGTGGATCTAAGGGTTAGGGGCTTAAGGCCCTTGAATCGATGATTCCCGGTGCACAAATGTGCTTGAGGTGAATGAATGCTTCCGTGCACAGAGGGAAGGGACGAAAATATTAAGACAAAGCTTATTTTACATAGTTTGAGCAGTGTGGATGTGCTTATTTCAGTGGAAATAAAACTTCTTACATGCAATATTTAAGCAAAAAATACCATCCCACTGTCACATAAACATTACGCAAGTATTTAAACTCTTTTTTCGTTTCGATAAAATTGGGTTGCTTCGTAACTGGGTCAGAGTGAGATAAACGGCGGCAAGATTGTGCCTTAGCTGACGTACACTACATTATTTTTTCCTACAAGCTTTAGCGAGTGTGGTAGCGCCTTTTATCAGTCAAAGGAAGACAGCAAAAATACGCTACGATTAATTTGCAGTACATGTAATTTCAAGCTACGCTGGATTATATCCGAATTGATACGGTTGAGGTCTTAAGAAAACATATTTGTATGGTGTATTGTATCTAAAACTGCAACGTCTTTTTTATTCAGTGTTCTACCGTCTGTTTTGAATACAGGTAATTAAATAACAACAATGAGAACTTTATGGGGAATTCGGATTTCAATCATTGCATCTGTTTCATTATAGAAGTCACAAATGATCGATGATGACAGCAGTTGAAATCGCCAATACTGTAAAAATAACTTTATTCTGAATAATGTTGCCATAGCTCAACCTTAGCTTGTACCTGGGTCAATAAAATTTGCCTATGATATGTAGTGGTCACATTTGTGCCACTACATGAAATCGACAAAGTCCAAGGGGACAGCACCAGATGAATGTACTTGGTCGTAAGGCGCGGAAATTAAGAGATGAGCGACAGACACCACAAAAAAGATACCGCGACCGCCTG
>Ga0210059_1014421_pt1 | contig 11682 bp, 7 predicted proteins | sample Ectturendosymbi2_FD_188042 | JGI IMG/M metagenome (GOLD analysis project Ga0210059, IMG submission 188042) | Ecteinascidia turbinata endosymbiont from Florida, USA - Sample 2 (SPAdes) (version 2) | ecosystem: Host-associated > Tunicates > Ascidians > Unclassified | place: Key West, Florida... | reverse complement strand
CTGAGCGTTTTTGTTACTGTCGGGGAGCGCTGGCGCCGGGGCGAATTTCTCGTCGTTAGGCAAGGTCGCGACGAAGTCCAGGTCCGCGATGGCGCGCGCCAGCTTCTCGGCGTCCGTGGCCGCAGCGTCAAAAACGATCACCGCCTTCTTGTCGTCCAGCGACACTTTGACGTCGACGACGCCGGGCGCCGCGCGCAAGTTGTCTTCAATTTTTCGCACGCACGACTTGCAGTGCATTCCGTCGACGCCGATGCGAACGGTCGACCGGTTCTCGGCGACCGCCGCCGTCGGCGTCAGGCGATTCAGTCCGAGCTCGTCGACGCTGATCAGGGGCTTCGCGTTTCTGTCGCCCAGCTGAATGAGATCGGGGGTGGACTGCGGCGGCCGGACCGCGGCTTTGTCCACGACGACGCCGAACTTGATTGCGGCGTCGAAGCCCATGTCCTCTATGGCATCTTTGATCTGGTCCAGCTTGATCAGATCCGCATTGTAGTCGACGGTCGCTTCTTTCAACTCAAGCGATACCTTGAAGGTAAAACAACCTAGCAGTGCATACGTTGAAAAGCGAATTACAGTAGACTCCGGTTAATACATCCACCTCGGGCCAGCCGATTTGGGCGGTAATAAGCGGTGGTTGTAATAACCGATTTTTCTTTTAACTGCAACCAAACAACCGCACAGGGTTAAAAATGTTGCAGTTGGCGTTTTGTACTGTATTTATTCAGCACTGAAAAGCTTCGCAAAGTGGGTTGCTTAGACGGAAACGTTTGTCTGAGATGGCCATCTACATCTTCACAGAATTAACCGTGTCCATCCTGAGCACGCCTAATAGGTCATTATTTGTTCAAAGTAAAAACAGTTTGCCAGCATAGGGAATCAAAAGTGGATGGATTAAGCAGTGACTGGATGTAAACCCCAAAGTTTTTATAATGCGAAATGGTGAAGATCTCGTTCCAGGCAATTTGGATGTAATAAGTGGTTGGTTTATTAACCGAGGATTTATTAACCGGACTCTACTGCATTACGTTAATATGAAAAAGCATGTTCAACTCAGATCTATTCGAAAATTGAAACAAACCCGGTTGTAACCGAAGCTAGTCAAGCAGCACTGTCAAGAAAAAGTTTCTCGGAGGCATTGGGCTTGGCACAGACTGCTGCTTACCGCAGAAACTATAAAAATATACGCTTTACCGCAAGGACTGTTTCCGTTGGGAGTAACGTTACAGAATCCCTCCAAACAAAACGCTATACAAGTAATGGAAACTTTACTACAACATTCCACCAGGAAACCGCTTGTGAGTGCAAAGCTGACATCTCAAGTCCATCAAGGTGCCTTCAACTTTCAATAATAAATGCGCTGGTCACTTGCGTAACTAAAATTATTTTTTAAGAACAAGTTCCTGCTGCAAGTAAGAATTTATCTTTAGCAACGAGTGCACTGTAGTGCTTAGACCGAGCAAGATAATGCGTTGATATGATTCGAACAGCGCAATCCCTTTATGTAGGATTTGAGAAACTTGTATAAATACATGAAACATAAGCTTGCCATGAAAAAGAACATGGCGAGTGAAGCCTGAGGAGTTTTCTTTTTTTCAGAAACCACTAAGGCTGAATCCCAACACAACTGAAAACCAACCTTAATGCTGTGGACGCCAGTGTACGATCCAATTTGTTGCTCTATAGATCTCACACAAGAATTGCAAGTCATTCCCTCCACGGCTATTTTGCCCGTTTGAGTCCTTTTTTGTACACCTTGCTCACTCACTGACGCGTCAAAACCCATATCTTCAATCGTATCCACCAGAGTTGTTGGACTGGTGACGCTCGAGTCATACTGTATGACTCCTTGCTGGTTCTGAAGCGACACCTGGAAATAGAGGGATTTTACTTTTAGTTTACAGCAATGAAGGAATGCTGCGAATAGGGATTGCAAGAAAAATGCACGATTGCTGCGTTTCACACCGTTGCTAGAAAATTGGTAAATTTGTGGTATGATTCTGCGAGCAGTAAGTAGTGACTGCATACAAGAAGTTGTTCAAATCACCTGACGACAACATCTCACGTTTTCTAGAGGCGGTGTTAAAACGTCTTTTGCTTTGCAGCAAAACTTTTCACCGCTGGAAAAATTGAAAAAAAACAACTACAGACATTTCTCCCAAAACAATGCACTGATTTATAGATTTCTATTTGTTCAACAAATTCGCCAATTTTGCAAAAGCATAAAAACCAAGTAGAAACGTGATTAAGATGTGAATAGCAGCTCACAATTCCCAAGTATTTCTTTAAGAAAAAGCATTCCAGTCAACTCCATTGAGCACCACTGCATGGCAAGTATTAAAAGCTTTGAGATGAGTTAGTACAGTACTTTATTGTGAATGTGCTAAATTTTACATTGTATTGTTTTACTAGAAACTACTTTTTCAACTGAATAAAAACAGTATTTGCAAATGTGTCTATCACATGAGCAGTAAAAAGTCATTCTTGATTACAGCTGTTGCTTGCAATCTGATGCTGCCCTAGACCAGGGGTTTTTAAACTTTTGAGTCGCGCTCTCTTTGGCATTTGCAATTGATACTCAGCATTCGTGCCTCACCTAACCTCAAAATAAAAAAACAAAAAATACAGAACAACTTATTTGCCATTATCCTGCTTTACGGAAAGGATGTAACTAATCTTTGGAAACTAGTATATTAATTTAAAGCTTTGTTGAAGACAATGCATATCACAAATCGGGTTCACATTCCAGTTTGTTCTGACAGTTTGTCTTGTTTGCTTTCCTTTGATTATGGCATTTATAATGAATTTGTGAATGATTAAAACCATGCGCTTGATACTTTTCAACAATATGTTGCTCTGATACTCACTCCCCCTTGTGAACCTTTCATGCCCCCAAGGCTGGTGCGCCACCCCAGTTGAAGAAAACAGGCACTAGATCTTGCGAATTCAATTGTATTGTGTACACTTGCTTTGAAGTAGTTTGTAGGATTGTACATCTGCTTGGAAACATAAAAGAGCTTGCATTCCATTGTTCAGGTTGAAAAAAGCAACAAACCAGCATTTTTATAACAACTGCTTCTGATTCTTGGTTTTGTAGAATTACCACCAGCTGATGCAATGTTTAGTTTGCCAACTAGAAATCTGTGAAAACTGCTCCATTTCAGTGATCATAAGGGTCTCCGATATGATTGTTGATAAAAAAGTGAGGTTTTACCATGACCTATTTTGACTAAGTGCAATAATCAGGCAATAAACAACTGTGCTCAAATAGGTGATCACAAGGTCAAGAATGGTGGCAAATTCTTTCAAGTGCTGTGTCCAATAGCATGGCTTTGCCATGAAATTGATCAGTGACACATTTTTGAAGACTAGCATTGGATTGCCCAAATCTCCAGACAATTCTGATTCTGATCACTAACAAACAGCATTTTCACAGGGGTCCAAAATGCTCTCATGCATCATTGTTTCAAGGTGAAAATAGATCGCAGCTATCTGGGAAAGTCACTAATAGTTGTCAGGTATGAGGAAGTTCAGCAATCTGATGTTGGTCGTTGTCATTCAAATATCCAAGCACTGAGCCCAGATGCGAAGTCCAACTTCTTTGTAGTCTGTATTGCAGTTCACTCGCTATGCAGTTCTTTAAATTTTGAGCAGAATGAGTAAAGCTTTGACTTATTACCAAGGGTCAAGTTTGTCAAATTTACTGGCACAGTAAGTTATTGAATCTTCTTTTTATTCCTTGGCTGTCGATGAAAAAACAGCACAAGTTTTAGTGTTTGTTAGGGACATGGAGGTGGTTTTTACTTGCACTGAAGAGCTTGATGGTATGCAGTCAATAAAAATTTGAACAACTGGAAAAGGTATGCAATGAAATAGTTGTTTGTATCAATACAAACTATTAGTGATTTCAAGAAATTGGTTGGAATATACAGTGGTGGTGCTCATTCTATGCATAGAAAATACATGGAATTGTGGTTTTGCTGCAGGAGTATGTACTCCTGGGAGAAGGACAATTACTCACCACTACATCATACATCAGCAGGTTTCATTCAGCAAGGTTTTTGAATTTGATCATGCAATTTCTGTTGTCATTTCAATTGCGATCACATTCAAAGTAAGCATCTGAACCAATGCATGTTTCATTCGTTTTTCAAGTAGACTGGTGGAGAATACGTTGATTCAGTTCATCATATGGAAGTTAGGTGGTTAAGTTGAGAAAAGATAAATACTATAAAGGTTTATTGTTTTGAAACATGATATAGCAAGGTTTTTTGAAATAGAACCAAGGAATTTTTTGAACTAGAGGATTCATCACGGAATAAAGATTTATATTTCTTTGCAAGATTACTTAACACTTAAATCACCTTAATGTTAAGGTAAAGGAGAGCTAATTTCTGATCTCGTTCCTGTGATAAATTGTTTCAAGGCCAAGTTAAACTTTGCAAAAACAACTTTCAAGGGGGTACTAGTGCATTTTTCAACAGTATCATTGCATATTTAATAATCTGAGAGGTTTTTGGTGGTATCAGGACAACTGCCAACTAGGACAACCACCAATTAAAACAACTGCCCAACTGGCACAATTGCCACAAAATTGCATGCTAGAACAACGAACAATCAACCAATGCTCTTGCTTTGCAAGAAAATGTCAAGCAGTCGTTTTTTCACTAAGGTAATTACTAAGAGCAAATTCTGATACAGTAAAACAATATCATGATGAAAACAGTAATTACCTTAACGGAATGCACACCCTGCAATTTTCCTATGTGTGCTTCAATGCTGTTCACACAGGCATCACATGTCATTCCATCAATATTAATCACAACTTCTTTCACTTCCTTATTTTCTGCAAAAAAATGTGTAATTTTATAAACATTAATGAATCTGAAAGCTACTCATTGAGCACACTTAAATTAAAGTGTTAAATGTTAACAATCTTTTTGTCCATGGCAGCTGGCGTTAAGAAAACAACAACAAATGTAAGAGAAAAAATCAAGCAGGCAGGTTTTTCTCATTATATTGTGAAACTGAACAAGCCACACAAGCCCATTTTTTCACATGTCCAAGCACAAAAAAATAACATTAAAACTAAAGATAATAAAATAGTGGTCACAGCAATGATATACACAATGCAGATGTTTTAAGTGACAAATCTGCCACAAGTTTTTGCATACAGTAGGGAGAATAACAATGTAATAGCAGGAAAGATATGCAAGGGTTAACTGGTGTCAGCCACATGACTGGGCAAGAAATGAGTTGTAACTGCATATTTTTACCACAACTAACAATTAAAGCTGTGTTGCCAGTTCAAAATGCTGAGGCATCCTGTAGTTGTTTATGTAAATGGCTTATGCTGTTGAAATAGCAACCAAGAATCTGCTGTTGAACTATCTTTTACAACTGGCTATGATATATGCATTTAAAAAAAACTATTTGGGTGATACGGGCTCACCAACACAAGAGCAAACAAACAACACTGAGCTAGTAAGCTAAGTCTATATATCTTTAAACAAAAATGAATGTTGAAATTTCTGGGATTTTTGAACTTCGCAACTTCACTTTCAGAAAGGATTATGTACCTAATATGTAATGGGAGAGTAAAAGGGGTTTTAAAAAGAGACAAATACAACTCTACCATAAAACATTTTTTGGATGAATGTTTGTATATGTACAATATGAACAGAGATATTAGTAAATTTCTTAGCTTACAAAAATGACACAACCAAGGACTCTGGATTCATGGGACATATCCCTGTCTGTTCTCTACAAGTTAAAAATAGGATGACGCCATCTTTAATTGTTGAGCTCAAGCATACCAAACACCCAGTGGCGCATCTAACCTGGAAAAAAGGGGACTGTTGCGTAAGGGCAGCTTTTGATCTCACTTTTCAGCATAAAATTGCATTTTCTCTTGAGACTAGAAATCAACCGATGAATTTTGCAATGTTGCCAAAGTATCATCATATCGCCAAAATTCTGCCGATATACAGTATATCGGCGATATTTGCTTATATAAGCTGCAACGCTAGTTTTCTGCACAGAGTGTTCAGAAACCCAAGTTACTACTTCGCCTCTGATCAATTAACATAAATGTCTGTCCTGTTCCTTATGACGTCCAGTTCAACAAAGGTGTAATTTAAATTTGATAAAAGTGTGTCATCTGTTTACACTGTTAAGAATGGCTGTGGAAATGCGAAGCACATCTGCTGTGGCCACCAAGCAAGATGTGAATGAACTGGCTGCCACAGTCATCTTTTCCATCTGCGGAGCAGTATGAGCACATGCATTCTACATCTTTGCAATAAGAAAACTGTTATAAAGAATTGAAACAGAACATACCATTGAAAACTTGAATATCAATCTGCAAAATACCTTTATTTTTAACTTCAAAACCCATGTCCTCAATCGCTTCCATAATCACCTTCGGATTTGTCAAGCTGCTATCATATTTACTTCAGCTGATACAGTTTTTAACCAAATCTTTAAACAGAAACAAAACAAGCTAGCATTCTGATATGTGCCAAAGTTTTCAATCTTATGGACTGGAGCTTATAACAAAAATCTATTAAATAACAGCTAATTATTTTTGCAAACAAATACTGGCTAAATGCTCATAGGTTTTATAGTTGGCTAGAAACTCCACATAAGAAACATCAAACAAGAGTCATTGTGATCATGCAACAAGCTAGTATAAAACATTACGACAATCCAAATCCTGGATAAATGCTGCTATTTGACCAACAACTTCAAATAAAAATAAACAACTTTTGCAAACATCATAACAAACAAGGGGAAATTTTGGCCAACCTATCAGCAGACCTTCATTAGGTTTGAAACCTATTAGCTGAACATCCAAAGTCGCCTTACTTCAACAGAACTAGCCTGAGATTGTTTACTTGATTGTAATATAAAATCCCTTTCCAGTTTGTATTCTTCACTTTGGTGGCTGTAATAATACTACTGTAAAGATGCAGTGGTTGCCAACATTTTAAGTGATGTACCCTTTGGGTAATATTTTGTCTATCAAGTACTTCTTGATTATAATCATGAGCATTATAACTACAGACGTACCTATAATTATTGTCCTGTTAAATTTCATTTTGAAAACACTTAAAACTACCCCTTGGAGCACCTTTGCGTAACCCAAGGGGTAGACGCATCCCCATTTGAGAATCACTAGTATAGAACATCCTATATCCATGTGTATGTCAATGTACATGCCATTCACCCATGTTGCAAAGTTGCTGTTCCAAGAGGTTATTAAAAAGTCCATATATTTTTTGAAATGAAATTCATTTATACATTATTTTATAGGTGCCACCTCCAACATATAGATCCTAACTGCTTTTAAGGACCCAGAGTCTTTAGCATTCGACTGTTTTTCAAAAATTTATTATCTCATCTAAAATAAAATTGACCTTCGCACGTTTCACAAATTCACTGATATAATATTTTGTGGCGTTGATATACAACCAGGATCAAGAACTTAGGGTATCATCAAATGTTGTAGTAAGAAAGGTACCCAGAGTATGTGGTTCCATCAGTGGCGCATCTAGCCTGGAAAAAAAGAGTCTGTTGCGGAAGGGCAGCTTTTGATATCACTTTTGAGCATAAAACCACACTTCTCTTAAGACTAGAAATCGACCGATGAATTTTGCGATGTTGCTAAAGTTATGTCGGCAAAAATTTGCTGATGTACAGTATATAAAGCTCATAAAAGCCGCTATGCTAGGTTTCTGCACTGAGTGTTTGGAAACTTAAGTTGCTACTTCGTCTATGATTTATTAACGCAAATTCTCTATAGTACTGTTCCTTACGACGCACAGCCTTCCGACTGCATCAAGTAGTGGCAGTGCGCAACATTCAGACCACTCGGCAATCGTCCCAATAAACAGGTCTATGACGAAACATTCACTCCCAGGTATTGCGCGGTCAGCAGATGGCTGCCTGCAAACAAGGCCGTGGTTTTTGACTATCTTAGTGACCCAGGCTTGCATAGAATTCCATGTTAAGTGCTTTTTCATCGCAACTAAGTATTGTCTTTCAACTGTGGTTTGAGTGTTGCAAAATATCGACATCAGTCGTTGGTAATGAAAAACAAAAACATCGGTATCGGCCCAAAAAAGCCTTATCGATCGCGCTCTACATGAAATCCAATCAATCAAACAGGATTAGTAGGGCTAGTAGCCTAGCGCAACTAACCATTTAGAACAGATAGTGGTATTGACTTTATTGTCGAAACACAAGGAAAGATATTAAAATTATCATTGCTTTTGGTCACAGCGCATTTATTTCATCACAATCAATGTTTGTTCCTAAGAACATGGTGCTGAAAAGATACTTGGGTTGTCGAACATTCACCAAATGTCAGCCATACAGCAATGAGAGCTGTTTATCCATACCTACATACACTTATAAAATCGAAGCTGACAATCAGCTGCACAACTGCGTCTGTTGAGCGCTGTCTGTTAAAGATGGTGGTGTTATAAATATACTTGCGAAATCACTGCGGAGGAGTTGCAATTGCTCCAGTGATTTTACATCGTAATGTAAAAGTGTCTTACTCAAAATCAACATAAGACTTTTTGCGCAGAAAACAACATCGTAAACTGCTCAATTCTGAAAAAGCTATTTTCGAAATACAACACTTGACTGATACTGCGACCACAATTTCTGAGGCTAGCTGTTGCACCTTTCATGAGAAATCCCTCGTAAAAATGTAGCTGAAGTTAAAACGAACCCGCATTACTTGGTGTGACGCTGAGGAAGGCCTAAACATATTTGATTTAGTATGCCCTATCCACACGACCACTGATACAAGCATTGAGAAACGAAACTGCAAATGATGAAGTGAAACAGGTGTGGTACGCAGATGATAGCTCTGCAGTCGGATCACTGGCAAGAGTAAAAAATGGTGGGAATACTTACAGGCCAATGGACCAGACTTTGGGTACAGCCCTAAACCTGCAAAGACAATCCTCCTAATAAAAGATAGCAGTCTAATGCAAGCCGCACAAAAAATCTTCGAAGGTGATGGAATCAAAATCACAGACCAAGGTGAATGCCTCCTTGGATCAGTAATTGGGACAGAATCATTCAGGGAACAATACATTAAAAACAAGGTTGAGAGTTCGGTAAAAGACCTTCAATCACTCTCAAAACACACACAAAATGACCCTCAAGCAGCATACTCAGCATTTCACCAAAGGTTTATCCTCCAGATGGACCCACTTCCAAAGAACAGTGCCTGATGCGAGTGTATTATTAGAACCACTTGAAAACGCCAACAGAGATCAATTGATTCCTGCTCTTGTAGGACGAGAAGTTAGTGATGCCTAAAGACAAATACTCGCTCTTCCTCTCAGGCATGGTGGGCTAGGTCTGACAGATCCTCAGGAAACTGCCAAAATGGAATACAAGCACTCCACTCAGATCACTAATAAACTAACAGCCAAAATCTACACTCAAAAGTGCAATCTTGACTACAACCGCTTGGACCAGCAGTTCACCAGACATACAAAAAACAGAATACGACAAGAGAAAAATGAAAAAATATCTGTGATGAACTTTTGGCAGAAATGACCCCTGAGTCACAACAACTAATAAAAGGAGCAATGCAAAAAGGGGCATCTTCTTGCCTGTCAGCCTTGCCAATCAAAGCGATTGGATATGCACGGTATAAACAAGAATTCACAGATGCAATCTGCATGAGATATGGATGGAAGGTGAAAGGCATACCCACTCACTGTGCCTGTGGAGAGACAAATTCTGTGGATCACAGCCTCATATGCAAACTAGGTGGCTACACTTCAATGAGGCACAACTCAGTGAGAGACTCTGAGGCACAGATAATGAGAGAGGTCTGTAGGGGTGTTCAGACCGAACCCACACTTCTACCAATCAATGAAAATGATCATCAAAGCAAAGTCAACACTGCTGACAATGCAAGGTTGGATATCTCTGCAAGAGGACTGTGGAATAGCTGTGAGAAAACTTTCTTTGACATAAGGATCACACATCCTACCTCACAGTCATATTGTGGGAAGTCCCTGGCAGAGGTCTACCAACAACATGAAAAGGAGAAGGATAAATACAATCAAAGAGTGATTGACATAGAGAAGTCCTCATTCAATCCCCTTGTCTTCACAACAACTGGAGGGATGGCACCAGAATGCAACAGAGTAAACAAAAGACTGGCAGAAAAAATAGCTGAAAAATGCAGGGAGCCGTATGCATCTGTCATAACGTACATAAGGACAAAGCTCAGGTTTGCTCTTTTGAGGAGCACCCTTGCTGCAATACGAGGATTTCAAGGCAAACGAAGTGATGTCCACCTCCAAGACCTCACGGACATTGACTTCAGCTTAATTCCTAGGCCCACAGTCACATAAAGCTGAACGACGGTGTCAATGACATGACACCAGTTACATATGTGAAATAAATGGGTAGTCTACATAGATAAGCTATGACTTTTTGTGAAAATATACCTTACAACTAAATAATTCTCTAACATACTAAACCCCCCCCTTTTTTATTGTTTTGTTTTGTTTTTCATGTACCTAATACTTATTGAAATCAATAATGATTATATACTGCTAATAATACTGTAACCTGCTCACATCTTTTACTTTTCAACTTCATTTGGTGACACCATGCATCTGGTTGGGAACAACTCATCCATGCAACCCACCCAATTATGGTCTGTGGATAAATCTACTTTTCTTCATGATGTGTATTTATAAACGTTGTTTTCCGCCCGTGCTACTTGTTCTTCCTATGAAATGTTGTACTAAAATGCCTTGCCCTCTGCCTCATAACCATTATTGCTGCTTGCTTCCTTCACCAGTGTGCTTGCCTCATCTCTTCACCCATTGCTTGCCCACCATCATGTGTTATGTTGATGTTTATTGCGTTTTTTTTTGTTTTTTTTTATATATGCTACATTTCTTTGTGACTCCATTTTAGATTGTGTACATATTTTTGTCCGATTGGTTTTTGTGTCTCTCCATTATTTTGTCTATGCTGTTTTCATTCTGTTGTGTCTGTTTGTATATCACTAATTTTTTGCGTTTTGTTCTGTACTTTTGACTAAATATACATTATCATATTGTAACACGTAACACTTGTTGTTGTTGTTGTTGTTGTTACAAAACTACTGCACATCAATGCGTTGCATCAAATCTTGTTAACTGGCTAAAATGGTTCAAACACAGGGAGCCGTATGCATCTGTCATAACGTTCATAAGGGCAAAGCTCAGGTTTACTCTTTTGAGGAGCACCCTTGCTGCAATACGAGGATTCGAGGCAAACGAAGTGATGTTCACCTCCAAGACCTCACTGACATTGACTTCAGCTTAATTCTTAGGCCCACAGTCACATAAAGCTGAATGGCTTGTGTCAATGACATGACACCAGACCAGTTACATATGTGAAATAAATGGGTAGTCTACATAGATAAGCTATGACTTTTTGTGAAAATATACCTTACAACTAAATAATTCTCTAATATACTAAACCCCATTTTTTGTTGTTTTGTTTTTCATATACCTAATACTTATTGAAATCAATAATGATTATATACTGCTAATAATACTGTAACCTGCTCACATCCTTTACTCTTCAACTTCATTTGGTGACACCATGCATCTGGTTGGGAACAACTCATCCATGCAACCCACCCAATTA
>Ga0210059_1014420_pt1 | contig 11683 bp, 4 predicted proteins | sample Ectturendosymbi2_FD_188042 | JGI IMG/M metagenome (GOLD analysis project Ga0210059, IMG submission 188042) | Ecteinascidia turbinata endosymbiont from Florida, USA - Sample 2 (SPAdes) (version 2) | ecosystem: Host-associated > Tunicates > Ascidians > Unclassified | place: Key West, Florida... | reverse complement strand
CAATGCCACTGATTTCTGGGCAATGTATATATAAAAGAGTGGGTAGTGTGGCTACATGAGCACTTCCGTTTTGATCCACTTACCTAATACGTGATATTGACTTTTCTACTCTCGTGAACATGAAGACAAGACCTTCAAACAACCTTTGACTGAGAAGCTGATCTGAGATGTGCATTATCTGCTGCAAAACCTGGAATTGAACTTTTGATTTCTGAAAAGCAGCCACATCCGTCCCACTGATGAAAGTTAATTGCCAATAAATTGTTCTACATTCAATGTTTGTTGATTTTGTATTAAGGTGGGGCGCGAATTTTGTTGGCATCGTCAAAGGGGGGCACGTCCCAAAAGGTTTAAGAACCTCTGCTTTAATTTTCTTTAAAATTGACGGTGAGCCTTATACATTAAAGAAGCTGCACCAGCAGGGGTGTAAAATTTACTCTGAATTTTAGTAGCACGCAGAGATTTTTAGTAGCACATGCATAAGCCTTGCCGTTCAACATCATAAAATATAAAATGTAAACAAGTCATAGGAAAGCAAATATGCAATTCATTTCTTACCTCTATTAATTTACAGACAACATTAAGGTTGGCTATCTTCTGTCACATATTTACAGACAAGAATGAGGCTGACTGATATGCAAGAGAATCAATCATTGCTCTGTCAAATCATTTCAATCAAATCATTGACAATCAAATCATTGACAAGAATGAGGCTGACTGATATGCAAGAGAATCAATCATTGCTCTGTGATGTATGTTATGCAACAAGGGATAAATTTTCATATGAAGTTCTCATTGTTATGTAACTGACAGCACAAAGCAATGACAGTGCTAGCCTGAATGAGAACAAATGAAAAATTTAGTGATGCAAGCCTCAAACAGTTGCAGTTAGTCAATATAAATCATGTAATGAGCTCAGTACCCCTTTTTGTCACGCCTAAGCAGTCCAGCACCCCCTACCATCGGCTAACACCTTTGTCCAAACGCATTCCTTTCACCTTTGACCGTCACACATGTGACCTTCCCCAGCACCCCCTGAAATTGATTTTAGCACCTCAGGTTAAGAGACCCTGATCTAGCGTTTGTGGTTCTAAAGTTATGGCCAAAAAGCCACTTTTGTAAAAAAAATTACTTTTTGGCCCTAACTTCTTAACCAGAAACGCTAGATGACTAATCAAAGGCTCTGTTATAGCCTAGTTTCCACTAAAAACTTGAGTCAAAAAATTGGCTTTTGGCATTGGTGCTCCGGGCCTGGTGTCCTTGGTCAAAAAGGCTTAAACCTACTCTACTTACAACATCACCCACAAAAAAAACAAAATCCAAAAAAATCTAAACTAGAAGATTGTCCACATCTTCAAAGGGTTTAAACAGCTCTCTAGCTCAATCATCTGGCAAGTTATGATGGTGCAAAATGACACAAGAGAAGTGTCTCAGATAGCAAGTATGAATATATCTTACACCGGTGCCAAATGTTAAGAAACATGCTCATGAGGTGTGCTTACGATAATGACAAGAGAGATCCGGGCATGATTAATGTTGAAACCACGCAACTGTTAAACTCAGACACTAAAGGTGAAGAATTTACTAGATTTATGGAAGATTAATGCACCTTATGTATGAAAATAAACCATTCAATGATATTGCACCTTATAATCATGTATGGCTTATAGTCTGCAAAATATGCTACCATTCTGATTCTGTAAATTGCAGTTGTTTGTACTTAACATCTTAAACTAACAAAGGCATTGTAATTTTTTCATTGCAACTCATCTAGATTCTGTGGCAAGCGCACATGTTACATTTTGTTTTAGAAGTAATTTGTTACACTGCAGCATCAACATGTCCATGTTGTTGTCATGATTGGAGAAAAATTGCTATGCTTTCAAAACCTATCCTTTAAACTAGTAAGTAAAGAAAAAATGTTGACATTTCTCCTAGTAATATCTTGTATTTTATAAATATTTTTCTGTGTAAGTTTAAGTTGATGAACTAGTTTATGCTCAACAATGCTTCTTGAAGTATGTAAAAAAGGCTTGGTTTTTGGCATTAGTACCATTGCTTGAATCTTTCAAGTTTCATATGCATGTTTGATAAATATAACAAAAGATTAAATTTCACATCCAATTATCAATTTAGCAGTAATAATCTGGCTAGAGACTAGCATCTCTAAATAAAAATGTAATAAGTATTATTGCTTTAGCTGTAAACAAAGAGATGGCATTCTACTCTGCTGCCCACTTCCATACTACACAGGCTGTACTCTCTTATAAAGTCTGGCATTTAAAAAAAATATTACTGTGTATAGCAGAATTGGATCACTTATATACATTATGTTAGTTCAATTACACTAACACCTTCAAATTTGTCAATTACAATTATACTCTTACACTTGCAATCTGTTATCAATTAAAATTACAAATTTTTTAAAATAGAATAAGAAAATGAAAACAATACATCCAGACATGTTGGAATGATTCCAGAAGTGGTACCAGAACAGACTTTTTTGCAAGCTTTAGAGAACAGCTTTCACAGTTTTTCACCATGTATCCAACAATCTTTTGCTCATTTAGACACCTTATGAATTCTGCTCACCAGTGGAACTACATATTTGTATTTCCTGCAGATATAGTTAACACGGTGGTGGATGATGGCACAAACACTTGTCGCAATTAAAGTAACAACGGTTGATTGTTTGAACAATGATTAATTGTCAAATACAGTTTCTGAAACACAACAGAAACAAAACCTAACATTCTGCCAACACAGTTTAAACTTAGCTCAGCTAACTGACTGAACCATGTTTAGCCAAATGCACGACAAACAATCAACAATTCTGGGGCAAGTACACAACTAGTTGATTTACAGTAAATTAAACAAGCAGCTCAAACACACATCCAGCTAAAACGTCAATACTGATTGGCAAACTGCAACTGCATGCTAATTCTCCAACAAGCAATAAAGAGTATGTATGAAAATGATGTGGGTTCCATGGCTCAGATTCTCGTTAAGGTTATGAGAAAGCTCACTGATAAGAATGGCAGAATTTGGGCTATATGCTTTAAGAGCCAGAAACGTCACTAAATAGATGGAGCAGCAAATTTATGACAGGTTTTGTCCATGTGGAAACAGAAAAACAAGTCGTACAGTCGTCACTGTCACAAACAGTGCTAATGGACACAAGGTAGTAATGAATCACTAGGCCTGAAAAGGTGGCAGTATATGTCAAATCTGTTTTTTTTCACTGAGACATTCTGGTCATTTTTTGCTGAGGTATTTATCTCACAGATGTAGTAAGACTCGCTGTAACAGTGTTCATTAGCCTGTATTTTCAGACATTGGTCATTTCAAAAAATCTATGACTGAAAAATGACCGAAAAAAAACAGTGTTAAATGCTGCTGTCAGATCGAGTTGTGGTTTTAAAATGGCACTTAATGTACCAAAAGTTTTTTTCAGAACTGCGGGTGTGTGGTGTTATGTGAAATAGATATCTTATAAAAAGTGCTGATTAACTTCATAGTCATTGTGGAGACAGTTTGCTTGAACACAGTTATGTCCCAGTTTGAATCATCGCAAAGTGAAGGAATAAGAGCCCAATCAGCTGATTTCTAGAAAACTTACAGCAAATCTAGAGTTTTTGATTGTTGTTGACCCTGGAAAGAGCGCACATTAAATTCAATGTCTGGGTTAAATACAACATGTAGCAGCGGTGCAGGGTTAGCTTTGCCATGTCAATTCAGTTTTACTCTTGCTGACCTATCATGTTTGTTAGTGGCCATGGAACTCTGTAATAAACACTATCTTGCTCCATACAAGTGTCTTTTAGTTCTCTCATATCGCAAGCATTCTTGCTGACTCATGCATTATCTGTTGAATCAATGCATCATGTACGAGCATACTACACTGTGTTTACTCTGTATTGGCCAGCCTGGCTACCATGTATGTGATCGTTCTGCGCACCTGACAAGCTCTGTGAAGTAGTAGCAGGCAGAGCAGTGGAGCTGGAGCCAAAAACTTTTAGATTTTGGAGCCAGAGCCTGAAATTTGGGTTCCAGGCTGCACAGACGTAGTTTGTGGGGCAAGCAACTTATACAAATAATACAATAGTTTTTAGTTTTAATGGACCAAATCGTTCTGGAGCCGGAACCAAAAACTTCTAGAAAAAATATATAATTATAATCAATTACAATTGTAATTGATCCAACTCTGGTGTGTAGTATGTTGGTTAGTAGTAAGGTTAACAAAGCTGCTGCTTATTCTCACACTTTTGCATGGGTAAGCAAATACAGTTACTATTTATTTTGTAAGGCACTTGTCACTTGTGCTTTACATTTGTGAGATCTTCCGTTTATACTATTACTAATCAAGTTCCTAATCCAGTGTTTCTCAAACATTCATGAGCTTTGGCCCCCTTCAAAAGACACTAAACACTTGTTACTCGTAACTGGCAAATACTCAACATATCGTGACACTTGGGTTATGCTATATTACGGCAAAGCTACCTAGTGAAGGCCTCTGCTCGTGGTCCCCAGAGAACCGTTCCGTGATCCCAAGGGATGCCGAGGGTCCCATTTGAGAAACCCTGTCCTAGTCAATGTGTTTATTTCACTTATATTATTGTTGAAAGTTTGTAAATTTTAGAGATATTTATGATAATTTATAATGAAATATTTTTAAAATTTTAGTAACAGACTGTGATGTATGATTGGTTTACTATCAAAGAAGACTGTAGACACACACCTATGTGCGTAGTGTGCATATCAGGAAAAAATAACTTTAAATGAAGAGTAATAACAGATGTAGTTTAGTTCGTATGTTATTTATTCTAGATAGATTCAATGAACTGTAGAAATCACAAGCATTGATTTGGTAATGTTTAAGTAATGCATAGTTTTCAAAATATAGCACAATGATATGCCCTGAAATGAAATGGTTATTATGAAAAGAACTATACATCAAGTCATATACAGCCATCCTGAATCTTCGTTATTCCTTAACATTTTTTCACTGTGTAAATGCATTTTATTTTAAGTTTTAAGCTAGCAGATGAGTTTTGTCTGAACCAATATCTTGATGTTGTTGTATTTTTAGGATTTCTACCATCTTTGCTGACAACAACTTTGTTAGGTGCCTGGGGTGACCTTGCTGGAAGAAGACTACCACTTCTGTTTTCCTGCTTTGGCTTACTGATTTTGATTGTAGTATATATAATTGTAATTCATTTTGAACTTCATGTAGCGTATCTCTTATTGGGAAGATTACTTAGTGGGTTATGTGGTGATTTTCCTGTTGCGCTTGGTTCCAGTTATGCATACATTGGTGACATTACAACTCATCGCTCAAGGACAGTAAGACTTGCATTTGGAGAAGCTAGTCTTGCACTTGGTGGAATAGCTGGTAGTTTAGTGAGTGGAGTATGGGTAGATGCTCAGGTAACTTTGAAGTTTAATTGTTGTTGCCTATCACTTTTCACACTGACTTTTTAGATGAGCATCAAACCTTAAAAGCATTGAAATGCATTTATGAAATTATGTTGCAGTGTTTTTTTTTATCTGTTTAAGGTTTTTGTTGTAAGGTATTGAAATACCAAGCACCTATGAAGAATTTTGTGAACTTTTTTGACAGTTTGTGACAAAATGGTTTGCAGAATGGAAGTTAGTGTTATATATGCCAGTGTGTACGTTTGTGAAACTTCAACATCCCATGGAAATGTCATGCAATGAAAAATTTCTCATTCTATCAAGGAAATGAACCAGACAAAAAACATTAAACTGTTTTTATCATATATACACAGATTATTTTGCTGTGACTAAAAACTATAAACAACTTTTATGTTTAAATTACAGCTTGACACCTATTTTTCAAAATATGCTATTAAAATGCCATAGCTTTTCAAAATGGCTAAATTGGTTTTGGTAAGCTTCTACAAACCAATAAAATTCTTATATATCTATTACTATGCTCAACAAAACAGCATCCTTCTTCACAGCTCAACTAATTTGTATCTTTTGCAGGGTTATGAAAATCCTTTATGGCTACTGTTTGCATCCATGGTGTTTTGTATGTTGTACATCAGTTTGATTTTACCAGAGTCTGTGATTCTGCAAGATACTTCCATTTTTCGGAGACTTGGGTAAACCATGCTTTCATGTAAAAATTTTGCTTTAAATTCAAACTGATCAGTTTTGTAAGCTTGCCATATTGTAAGTTACGTGTCAAATACAGAGTGAATTTTTCAAAAAGCTAGTGCTCAAAATAGAGTTTTTTTGGGAGTTATGTATTTTCATATAAATAAGCTCATAGCAAAAAGGCAGCCAAAATAATTTCAAAGGCAAACTTATCCGAGTGAAAAGAGCCATATATATGACCATGGGCATTGGAAGGGAGATCAGAGGGGACATTGGCCCCCCTGGATTTTGAAAATTTCAACAAAAAAAGGTTTTCTTAGTTTCAAGTTTGGTTGATCACTTAGGAATGCTAAAGATTCCCGAATCTTTCAGAGTTATACAAGGACTGTAATGTACAAAGAGCATGTATTTCTGTAGAAAGCACAAAGTCAGTATTGATTGCACTTTTCATTAACGTAGGTTTTGACTTGATTGCTGCTTACTTATGCATGCAAATTGAAACAAACTTCCGAGCTATTAAAAAGGTGTAAAATAATTCCATTGCATGTGGTGGTAAAGCTTAGTTTTGGGGGTTGAGTTAATGGCTCACAGGTTTATATGTAGGCCATTGTTATGCTCTTAGTGACAACCTTTTCTGAGGATTTTAATAAAAAATGAAAACAAAGTCATCATAATTCAAGATTTTTGGCATCTTATTTTTCTTGTTGCAGCGTTAGTATATAAGTGTGGAAAGGTGATTGCTTTTAAATTTGCAAGCATTTTTAAGACTCCTTTAAAGGTCAACTAGGCTAGTCAAGTTGGGAAAATAGTTGGACAAAATTAGTAGAAAGCTGTAAATTGGTATATGCCCTCCACTCAACAGCCATGACAACATACCAAAAGTCCCCATGTATCTTCCTTGAGCTTTCGCCACTATGATGTCATAACGTCAATGATTATATTAATTAGAAAAATGATTTCACATGGAGATATAATTTAGTATGTGATGGTATTTCAAATCGATTATTTTTTTTATCAAAAGGGTATAAAATGCACTGAAATGTTGTTGCAAACATTAATGAACAAAGGAGCATGAAATCAGAATGTCATGAACTCGTTATGATGTCATCGTATGATTGCATCATCCTGGAATTACCTCATAGTTGGGATTACAGGGCTTTTTACTGGAATTTCGATGAACCAAAAATACTATGCAAGAAACCATTAAGCAATCCAGGATAGGTGCTCCACACAACATAGGCATAACCAGGAAGGGCGTAGGGGTCCATGTCCCCCCAAATTTTTAGAACTTATATCATTTTGTGCTTTGAGAGGCGGTATCCCAAACAAAATAGTGTCATTTGCCTAAAATCAAACATTTTGCCATCCCCAATTTTTTGCCCCCCAAAACTTTGGGCTGGCTTTGCTTGTGCCACACAACTTGGGGCTTGAGTTCACAATATACATGTTGTACACTGTATTTCAGTTCGAATCAAACTGTGCGTATATAAAAGGTTGTGAAGGGGATGTTTGTGTTTGTTTAGTCGTATGAACCATCCTCCGTCACCCAATAAACATGGTCTGTATTAGCATTTTTCGGCAATTAATCGTGAAATCACCGTAGAAGGGTTGTTGTCTGAAATATTGTACTCAACGGTGTAGTGAGGCTAAGTGTCACCTGGGGCCGACCACACAAGTTCCGCCCCTTCCACCTTCCAAATTTGCTCACAACAATTTAAAATGCAAAGATCATGTTTCGCGCTTGTTAAAGATATAAGGAATAATAAAGCACTTTGAACACCAGAATCAAAGGGTCTCAAGCTAAAATACGCATTTTCTTCATTTGCTATTATAGCTCTTGTTGTAAAATTCGATGTAGGCAGGGATGCATGATGGGGACACTGCCTCCCTGCCCTTTGAAAGGGGGGCAACGAGGGCAAAGGTGCCCTTACATAACAGCATCATATGTAATTTCATGGACGCCAGAGAGTAGTGAAATGATGGGGATATTGCCTTCTGCCCTTTGAAAAGGAGGGCAACAGGGCATGCCTTTCATAACAGAACCACAGGTAATTTTATGGTTTATCAAGATCAATTTCAAACAAATTTATTGCAGTTATTCGAGCATCCATAAAATTCTGAATGGTATTCTGTAATTTCTGCAATTATTTGAGGTCAACATTGTTGCTGCGCAAAAGCAAGCATAATTGCTAACCTTTTTTTGTTTTTTACAAGTTTCCATTGCCCTCAACTCTTCTACTGCCCCCTCCTTGCCCTACCCTGTAAGCAAATTTAAGCTGCCAGAAGTAATTTTCTTAACTTGGTCACACAAATTGTTTGCAGTTTTTACGTGTTTTATAAACATTGGGTGATACAGTAGTTGGAGATGAAAATGTGCCGAACAATTTTCGTTGACTGAGTATTTTTTATAATTTCTTTTTGTATAAAGCAGTTTCCATCGTTAATGTGATCATATGTACAAAGATTAATCCCTCGAAGAAAGTATTTAGCTTAATTATTACTACCATCACCAATGCCAAAGGCTGTGTTCATGATAGTTGGAAAAATTTTTAAAGGAGGGGCCACTAGGAGATTTTTCCAAAATTTTGCCGGAAGGGGGCCAAAAGTGGTGAATTTGTTTTTCACACTCGAAACTAAAGGCAGCTTCACACTGAATCTGGTTATGGCTTACGATCTGGCTTATGGCCAACGGCAGTCTTCACACCAGCTCCATTGGCCGTGTAAATTTTCTCGGTTTCGACCAGCTTACTTGAAATTGTTTTAAGTAAGCCGGATTGCCATGGTTGTCGGTGATGGTGTTCTTGCTGCACGTGGGAAGACTGACATTGGACATAAGCCGATTTGTAAGCCGTAACCGGATTCTGCGTGAAGCTGACTTAAGAAAACAAACTTTTTTTGCTGAAATTTTTTAAATCCAGGGGGGACCAAGACCCCCTTGCCCCCCTTCCGACGCCCATTCCCTGCGTTTGAATACACATTGACTGACGGCTCATTTCTCTTAAGTTTTCAATGATAATAAGATTTTTTGCAGTGCTGACAGGGAATGACAATCTTTTAAATAATAATAGCAATCGCTTTATTTTCACAAACATGCTAGCTGCATGGAACAGACACATCATTTCGTCACCAGACAATAATTAGCTCAAAGGCCAGCGAATCAACCGGGAGGTCATCTCTCAGCCAGTTGTAGTGGTCCAGAAGGTAGTGAGAAATTATTTGAAGAGTTTCATGTGAGCTAGAAAATGTTGGTTTCAGACTGAAGTGAATGTTCCACGTAAAAACTTATTAGATGTGTTGCATACAAAAAATACTATCATAGAAAAAGCATATAACCTGAAACGGTGTACGGAAAGATGTTCACTTCAGAAATTGATATGCAACATGTGAAAAAGGATTTTTACGAAGCCCATTATTTTTTGAGAGTTTGAGAAAACACCTCTGTTCACGTAAAGCATTGAAGTTAGTGTCTTTTATTTAAAGTAGGTTATTTTGCTAATGTTTTGCATAGGGCTATAGACTGCTCACAAAGGATACATTTATACACAGTTTGAAAATTTTCAATCCAAATATTTCAGGAATTTATGAAATTGAATAAAAATGACACGAAAAATAAATGCATTGTGAAAAAAACATTGTTTTACAAAATGTTATTTGAGAATCCCATGCCATTCAATATGCGCTTATGAATTATAACACAGTGTAATGTTAAGTAAATGGCCGGTATTTTTACTAAACCCATCTGGCAACCCTACATAGGAAGCAAATGCTCTCCTCATCCTAATAGTGTTTACTTTTGGACAGTGTAGTACAATTATCAATTCTCCACATCCCCTGAGAAACGTGGAAAAATCCAGGTTTTCTGGCAGGTTTAACAAAATTAGTACTTCAATACTTCTCCAACATTTGGATTGAAATCCTGTTTGCTAATGGTTGAAGACAGTTTTTTTGCAAAACTACCAATCATAAAACTAAGTCTGCACAATAGTGCTGTTTTTAGTCTTCAGCAAATATTTCGCAGAGATTTGCCTGAAAATGTAACTTTCTAACATTCTAAACTTCCATCTTGAAATTTTGCACTGTCTGTTTCTGAATACGTTAAAACCAATGTTACGACAAAACTTGCATCTTTAAATTTTACGTTGTCAGTTTCTCAATACGTTGTAATTAACGCTATGACAAACCAGCTACCTTTCTGCATGAAACGAATCATGGCAGTATGCACACGTGCAGCTTTTAAACTCTTATTGTTTCCCGATAATGACCTTTCTTGCAGTATACCACACAGTAAAATGTCAGACAGAAGCAGTTAACAATCTTTCGCGGTCTATAGAAACTTACAAAATTCTAAAAATCAGTTGCTCGAAGCTAGAATTTATAAAAATATCAGAATCAGTGATACCACATCAAACTCTGTTTCAGCATCAATTTGCTATGATTAACATCTAACACGAAAAGCTCTTCACACAAAACATGGCAAACGTCTCTTTTATTTTTTAAATCTGTCCGTATACAAAATTTAAAGAGAAAAATATGGGGGGACATGGCATATTATATCCCCAGTCTCTAAAAAAATTGGGGGCACATCGTTCGTGTCCCCTATGCCCATGAAGCTACATGTAGCACGCAACACAATTAAATGATGAACAAGTGCGAAACACTATTTTCAACATACATGACACTCATGTTATCATAACACTGTACCAGGAAAAGCTTCAGTAGGACACATGGGGACTTTTAGTATGTTGTATAGGGTAGTTCAAGGATTGCATTCAGCAATTTTCAGCTCTTTACAAATTTTTTCTGACCTCGGCCAAAAATTGACCTAAGATTACTAGAGTAAACTGCTGGCAGCCAAACTTCATTCACCTTATGTTAAGGAGTCAGAAGTTTTGGAAAGGTTGGGGTCAGAGTCAGATATTTTACCTCTAATTCTGCAACCTAGGCCTACACTATAAATTACAAATGCACAGTAACTTTATGACAAAAACATCTAGGCTGGTTGTGATGAGATTCGTAATCAACGAATTCAGAACCATATTCACAATAATCAAAAACTTTTTATTGATGTTATATGTAAGTATCAAAATAAAACCTAATGAATTTCAAGTTTAGCATAGCAAATCTTTGAAAATGATTAGTTTCTTTGATGACTAGGCCTATCAGTATTGGGCTACAATGTGTTAAATCCTTGTCATTCAGGCTCTTACAAATTTGTTTGTGTTACAAATATTAAGCCTACAATGAAGTATTTTTATATGATAGACATGTTAACACTTTGGTGTCTGGCTGCTTTTGGAGATTTTCGAGAAAAATACACCAAAATGCATGTGGCTTTGTGCGGGAATTTCTCCGGTCCGGTAAGCGCTACCGACCCTGTTAAAGGCTCAAAAGACGTGGCAAGTCTTCTAGTTTGCACTCAAAAAAAATTTTGGGGTGGGGGGTGCGGATTTTTTGTGAGTGACGTCATAAGTGGAGGAATTTTAGGCCACCTTGGCCCACTTCACCTGACCCTGGGCTCAAACCGTTAGATGGTAGTATTTCGCTAAAGTTTTGATAA
>Ga0210059_1014419_pt1 | contig 11684 bp, 8 predicted proteins | sample Ectturendosymbi2_FD_188042 | JGI IMG/M metagenome (GOLD analysis project Ga0210059, IMG submission 188042) | Ecteinascidia turbinata endosymbiont from Florida, USA - Sample 2 (SPAdes) (version 2) | ecosystem: Host-associated > Tunicates > Ascidians > Unclassified | place: Key West, Florida... | reverse complement strand
AATCCTGCCAACAATGGCTGACATTGCATCCTTGCTACTTGTTCTTTACCATCGCAATAACGCCAAGTACCTGAACGTGAGTGCATAACTTTTTCACAAATCTCAAGCCATATTTAGGACCAGCTGATAAAAATGTTGTCATTTTTTCCTCACGTTTCATGCACTACCATCTTGACATGCGGCTGCTACAAGGTAATCACGACATGTTGTGTGATATTCACATTTTTTCTGCAACAACAACAAGAGCAGAAGCGTTACATTTCAGCATCCAAGAGTTAACAATTGTTGTATGCTCAGGCCACGTGCAAATAAAATTTTGCGATGTTTTTTTGTGCAAACAAAATTTCGTGTTGCCTTTTCATACGAAAATAAAACTTTGCGCATGTTTTTGTGGTACAATGTGTGTAATAATATTTTTTTGTATTTCAGTTAGTGCAACAAGCAAGTAACTGCTTCGTTCGTGTATTCGGCACTGTGTCACAAACATTCGCACTTGTCAGATTTCAAACCGCCGCTTAGGACAAAGCATTTGTGAACGCATGCTACTGCAGTGTGAACAAATATTTACTCAGAAACGTTTTCACTGACTTAGAACATAATGATGTAGAGATTTGACCATTTTTGCTTTATGTAAAATATAATTTCCCCGGCAAGTAACTGCTTCAGCCATGTGTTCGGCCCTGCTTCACAAACATTCGCACTTGGCAGATTTCAAATGAACCGTTAGTGTAAAGCATTTGTGAAAGCTTGTCAATGCAGAGTTCATAAATAATTACTCTAAAACTTTTTTACTGAGTTAGAACATATCATGTAGAGATTCGACCTATTTTTGTTTGAGTATAAATATTTTTTTGGCAGCAAGTAACTGCTTCAGCCAATTTTTCGACGCTGCTTCACAAACATTCGTTCTTGGCAGATTTCAAATGAGCCCTTAGTGTAAAGCATTTCTGAACGCATGCCTGTGTGATGTGGATAAAAAATTAGCGCAAGTTGGAACATCGTGTAGAGAGTTGACGGTTTTAGTCGCTGCAAAATTGCTTTATTTCCAACAGCAAGCAACTGCTGGAACCGCCTGTTCGGCTGCTTCACAAACATTCGCACTTGGCAATTAGGCTTGCTTCGCAAACATTCGTACTTGGAAATACGCGCTGCCTCACAAACATTCTCTCTTTGTAGATTGCAAATGGCCTGTGAGCGCAAAGCCTTTGTAAGGCAGGAAGGGCATCGCCAAGGATGACACCCGTTGATTTGCGAAAAAGCAGTAATTCAGTGATCGCGGCTTGTGGTTTTTTTGCTGCTTACCAACAATACATTTCAATGGAGATTTAAAGTTAAAAAAAGTCAATAAAAGATCCTTGAAATCTGCCAAGAACGAATGTTTGTAAAGCAGGGTTGAACACATGGCTGAAACACGTACTTGCTGTCGAAAAAAATATTTATACTCAAGCAAAAATCATCAAATCTCTGCATGATAATTTTTAACTCAGTAAGAAAAGTTCTGAGTGATTGCTTATACACATTACATTAGAAACCGCTCCCAATGAAATGGAATTGACGAGACAATCAACCACTTGGTTACCCCAGGCCGATCTGATTTTCGCACTCGGCGAAATGCGTGCGAGACTGCAGGCTAAATACAACATGGTTGCTCTTAAATGATTTCATGACCACACCATAAGTCAGCCAACGTTATAAATATATGTTTCTGTTTGCTAGAGACTTGTACGAAATGTTCGCACTTCACAGACCAAAACATATGACCCGGCGCTAAATGGTTGGCATTTGAAGTAAAGTACGAGTATATCGTACGCCGGCCACAAATATATCGTGTGCCGGCGTTCTGCGGTTGGGCAAGTTTCCAGACAACCGGCAATTGACCGCCGGTGCACGGTATATTCGTGGCTGCTGTCTGATAGAACGCCGGTATTTTTTTCGCGCTGGTACTTGAGTGGCAAGGCGTTGTTTTAAGAAGGCTCTGGATGGAAAACCTTGCACGATAGAAACACAAATTCTTCACAAAAATGTTAGTCATATTGTGTAGTTTATTAAAATCGAAACAAACAAAATTTTTCCACTTCTTTTGGAGAGAAAAACACCAGAAAACAAGGGAGCATTGCCTGTTTTTTTTACTTTGAAAGTCTATTGCGCCTATTGCAACAAAAGGAAAAATGCAAAAATCACCAAAACGGTTGCTATAGCTGTTACAAAGCATCCTGCCAAAATTGAAATTAAAAAATTGTAACGAAGAAATGTTATGACAGTTTTTATATCACCTTGTCCAAGACAGCACTTCCGCTTTACGACTAGGCCCGAAAACGCACATGCGCTCAGCTTCCATTTGCCGATTGCTAAATATCTCAGTTTGGTGTCGATTTGACTGCAACGCACAGCATTATTTCGTTTCAATACGTAAGACCTTCATAGATACTTTCGTTGCACTGACTGAACTCCTATAAAAATTATTACACACATTGCACCACAAAAAAACACGCAAAATTTTATTTTGCCATGAAAAATGCCACACAAAATTTTGTTTGCACAAAAAACATCGCACATATTTACTTGCACGTGGCCTGAGCATTCAACAACTGTCAGCGCTTTGATGCTGAAATGTAACGCTTCTGCTCTTGTTGTTGTTGTTGCAAAAAAAATGTGAATATCACACAACATGTCGTGATTACCTTGTAGCAGCCGCATGTCAAGATGGTAGTGCATGAAACGAAAGGAAAAAACTACAACATTTTCATCAGCTGGTCCTAAATATGGTTTGAGAATTGTGATAAAGTTATGCACTCACGTTCAGGTGCTTGGCGTTGTTGAGATGGTAAAGAACGAGCAGCAAGGGTGCAATGTCAGCCATTGTTGGCAGGATATTTAATTGTCCTCTGTTGAAGTCGAAATCTCCATTGATATGTATTGTTGGCAAGCAGCAAAAAATCACAAACCGCGATCACTGAATTACTGCTTTTTCGCAAATCAACGGCTGTCATTCTTCGCGATGCTCTTCCTGCCTTTCAAAGGCTTTGCGCTAACAGGCAATTGGAAGACTGCCAAGTGCGATTGTTTGTGAAATAGCGCGCATTGCCATGTGCGAATGCTTGCGAAGCAGGGCTAGTCGCGAAGTGCGAATGTTTTTGAAGCAGCCGAACAGGCGGCTCCAGCAGTTACTTGCTGTTGAAAACGAAACAATTTTGCAGCAGCTAAAACCGTCAACTCTCTACATGATGTTCCAACTTACACTAATTTTTTATCCACATCACTCTGGCATGCGTTCACAAGTGCTTTACACAAACGGGGTCATTTGAAATCCGCCAAGAACGAATGTTTGTGAAACAGCATCGAAAAAACCATTGAAGCATTTACTTGCTGCCAAAAAAAATATTTATACTCAAGAAAAAATAGTCAAATCTCTACATGATGTGTTCTAACTCAGTGAAAAAGTTGTAGAGTAATTATATATGCACTCTGCATTGGCCTGCGTTGACAATAGCTTTACACTAACGGGTCATTTGAAATCTGCAAAGAACGAATGTTTGTGAAGCAGCGTCGAAAACACGGTTGAAGCAGTTACTTTCAGCCGAAAAAAATATTTATGCTCAACCAAAAATCATCAAATCTCTAAATAAAAGGTTTAAGTCAGTAAGAAAATTTCTGAGTGATTGTTTATCCACATTACATTTGAAACCGCTCCCAATGAAATGGAATCGACGAGACAATCAGCCACATGGTTACAGGAGGCCGATCATATTTCGATCTTATTTCGGGTTTACAGCAGGCCGACCTTAGGCCGATCATATTTCGATCTTATGTCAGGTTACAGCAGGCCGATCTTAGGCAGATCGTATGCCGAACTAGTCCGACCTTATTTCGGGTTACAGGAGACCGATCTTATTTCCGCACTCGGCGAAACGCGTAGGTGACTGCAGGCAAAACCACCATGACCTCAGGCAAAATATACTACGGTTGCTTTGAAATGCTTTCCTGACCATACTTACTTTAGCGAACATCATAGATACATGTTTCTGTTTGTTAGAGACTTGTACTAAATGTTCGAACTTTATAGAGGAAAACATATGACCCGGCGCTCAACGGTTGGCAATTGAAGTGAAGTACGAGTATATCGTACGCCGGCCACGATGAAATCGTGTGGCGGGCTTCTGCGGTTGGGCAAGTTTCCAGACAACCGGCACTTGACCGCCGGTCCACGGTATATTCGTGGCTGTTGTCTGATGCTAGAACGCCGGTATGGTTTTCGGGCTGGCGCTTGAGTGGGCAAGGCGTTGTTTGTAAAAAGCTCTGGATTGAAAACCTTGCACGATAGAAACACAAATTCTTCACAAAAATATTACTCATATTGTGTAGTTTATAAAAATCGAAACAAAAAAATTTTTCCACTTCTTTTGGAGAGAAAAAACACCCGAAAACAAGGGAGGAATGCCTGTTTTTTTACTTTGAAAACTTATTGCGCCTATTCCAATGAAGGGAAAAATGTAAAAATCACCAAAACGGTTGCTATAGCTGTTACAAAGCATCCTGCCAAGTTTGGAATTAAAAATTGTAGAGAAGAAAAGTTATGACAGTTTTTATATCACCTTGTTCAAGACAGTATTTCTGCTTTTCGACTCCGTCCGAAAACGCACATGCGTTCAGCTGTCATTTGCCGATCGCTAAATATCTCAGTTTGGCTTCGATTTGACTGCAACGTACAGCACTAATTGGTTTCATTAAGTAAAACCTTCATAGATATTTCTGTTGCACTAATTGAACTCCAAAAATATAATTATTGCACACACTGTGCCACAAAAAAACACGCAAAATTTTATTTTCGCATGAAAAATGCCAAACAAAATTTTCTTTGCACAAAAAAAACAACGCAAATTTTTTATTTGCACGTGGCCTGAGCATTCAACAATTGCCAGCTCTTTGATGCTGAAATGTAACGCTTCTGCTCTTGTTGTTGTTGCAGAAAAAATGTGAATATCACACAACACGTTGTGATAACCTTCTAGCGGTTACATTTCAAGATGGTGGTGCATGAAACGAGAGGAAAAAAACTCCAACATTTTTATCAGCTTGTCCCAAATATGGCTTGATATTTGTGAAAAAGTTATGCACGTACGTTCAGGTGCTTGGCGTTGTTGCGATGGTAAAGAACGAGCAGCAAGGTGCAATGTGAGCCATTGTTGGCAGGATTTCTATTGTCCTCTATTGAACTCTAAATCTCCATTGGTATGTATTGTTGGGAAGCAGCAAAAAATCACCAACCGGGATCACTGCATTACTGCTTTTTCGTAAATCAACGGGTGTCATTCTTCGCGATGCCCTTCCTGCCTTACAAAGCCTTTACTCTAACGGTTCGTTTGAAGAGTGCCAAGTGGTAGTGAAATGGTTGTGATGCAGCGTGCATTGCCAAGTGAGGATGTTTGCAAAGCAGGGTTATCTGCCCCAAGTGCGAATGTTTTTGAAACAGTCGAACAGGCAGCTCCAACAGTTACTTGCTGTTGAAATAAAAAAATTTTGCAGCAGATAAAACCGTCAACTCTCTACATAATGCTCCAACTCACACTAATTTTTTATCCACATCACGCTGGCTTACATTCAGAAATGCTTTACACTAACCGGCGGTTTGGAATCTGCCAATAACGAATATTTGTGAAACAGCATCGAAAAAACGGCTGAAGCATTTAGTTCCTGCCGAATAAAATATTTATGCTCAAGAAAAAATAGTCAAATCTCTACATGATATGTTCTAACTCAGTAAAAAGTTGTAGAGTAATTATTTATGCCCTCTGCATTGGCCTGCGATGACAAATGCTTTACACTAGCGGGTCCTTTGAAATCTTCCAAGCGCAAATGTTTGTGAAGCAGCGTCTAAAGCACGGCTGAAGCAGTTACTTGCTGCCGAAAAAAATATTTATGCTCAAGCAAAAATCATCAAATCTCTACATGATAGGTTTTAAGTCAGTAAGAAAGTTTCTTAGTGATTGTTTATCCACATTACATTAGAAACCGCTCCCAATCAAATGCAAATGCAGAGGAAAACGTACGACCCGGAGCTCAACGGTTGGCATTTGAAGTACGAGTATACCGTACGCCGGCCACGAATATACCGTGGGCCGGCGTTTTGCGCTTGGGCAAGTTTCCAGACAACCGACGTTCGACGTACGATGCAACTGGTCAGTTACCACAAATGAAGTGTGCAATATCGATCAATACAATCGGGTGTCGCACACTTCACAAAGGGTGTCGCGTTCGTCACAAACGCCGCGTTCGTGTTTTGCGCAGAACGTCCCGGTCGAAAAATTCGTGGCAGTCTCCCCACTAGTCACCCATAACTGGAGGCAGTGACGTATGTAGACGTTTGAGCCAGGGGGTGAAACTTCGCTGAAAGGGGTCACTGGCAACTGTAGGGAGCCCAGTAGCCACCCAAAATGAATTTTTCTTTTTCTGATGATTGATTCGATGTTTTGTAACCAAAAGCATATTCGACTAAAGTAAGTTCCAGAACAGGTGTTGCGCGATCAGTTTAAGAAGCATTGCTTCTACAGTAAGTGAGCTGGGAATGCTTGCTGGTAAGGTAGTCTTGATAGACTGGAAACGTTGGCGAGTAATATCTCTAGTCAAGACTTGTTCTTGTCACAGTTATTGGGGATCACTTCATTCAGAATGCAATTGCCGGAGTCAGAAGTTCGTCCCCATCAAAAAAGTGCAGGAATTAAATGTTTCCACCAATCTTAACGCATAGTTATTTTTTATTCTCTTAACAGAAGGATATTTTTGTAACATCCTGTTTTGGTTTGTGGAGTGGACGCGTTTCACTTTCGAACTGCTGTCTGTAGAGTTAGACACTGAGCACTCTCAACTCCAGCTTTTATTGTATGAATTGATTTATTGTCCTTGTTTCTTCTGTTGGATATCGACTGCGCTGCTCTACGCGCCTGAAGGCGTGTGAACAACTCTCCTCCTCATCCCGCGCGCACAAACAGGTGTTCGCGACACAAGTGCATGATTTGAAGCTCGAAGCGCATGATCATAACGTGGACAATTCGTTTTTGCTGGAACGTTTTTTTCCACTGACGCTGCCAATCGATCTGATTGACTTCCTGCCTGAGGCATGATATGCTTAACGCGTTCGACCGTGTCCGATTCACAGCCTCTGCGGAATACCGTTTTTTTTCACTGTGATATCTCGGACATATCTCCGAAATAGCTTAAAAACGTCCGTAATTTTTTCGTTTTCGGGTATTTTTGTGATTGGTTAAAAAAGGCGATATGGAAAATTGACTTTATTTTTTGGTCATTTAACAAAAAAACATTAAATGACCGAAAAAAAACACGCTGCGGACATGTTGTGCCAATCGCGTGAGTTTTCGAAATTTTCGGATTAAAAATAAAATTGTTGTCGAACAATGTAGCAACAAGGCGTGCAACAAAAGTTTGTACTCCTCGCCCAAAAGCAAGCAGAATCAAATCTGACCTGGGAGTTAGGGAGATTGGCGCGTTTTGTCACTGTCATTCTTCCGTTGTTCTTCGTTTTTCAGGGATTTTTCCCGGATTTTAAGGGATTTTGCCCGGATTTTCAACAAATCAAAACTTTTGCATGCCCAGCACCACTAGATATTTAGAAGTCAAGAGAAGTGTCATATATCTAATAGTTTTGTCTCATTGTTGTGCTACTTTGGAAGACCAAATCGTGCGGCCCATAGCAGCAAATAAGTTCCCACCACTTGTTTAGGTGAATAGACCCATTTGTAGCTTTTGACTACCCACATAGTCTATCCGAATAGCTACATGACAAAGATCGGAATGGAGATCACAGTGGACAATTTCATGGCGTGGCTTCGATACTTTGTTTTCGGTTAACTGAAGGAAACACACTTGAAAACCAGAGGTTTAACGTGGTCTGAGGTGAAATATCGTCTGCAACAGCTTTCTGCAAAGTGATTATTGTAAACGTGTCACTCCATACAATCCCATTAGAGGTTGAATCTAGTTCAGTCAAACCACTCAATGCTACTTTATGTTGCAGTGTCACTCTGCAATTAGTTGTTTAGCGTTTAGTCAACGATTGAGTGAAAACAGTTGGACGATAGCACATGATAGAAGGAAGAACATACTTCTTGACGTGAACAACGTCCGGTTTGATTTGAGTGAAGATTAATCGCAAATATTTCGTTAAATTCCATTCATTCTCTGAGCCGCAGAATCTTTGTTCTCTGCAACCGTCCTTTCAATTATATTCTTCGACACTTGGTTGTGCGTATCTGTACTTAACCACCCGGGCTGCTTGAATCGCAATGATGCAGATACAGTATCTTTTCCTGAGTGAACCACGCCAAACGATTCACTATTTTGTTGTCTTGTACTACACCACACATACCACAAAACCTCTTCAACTGGACAGCTTTGCGATTGTTGTGGTGGTTTTGGCTTTTCCTGGTCATTGTACCATGTCATATTGTGCAGTTTTGAAGCCTCTTGAATTTTGTAAACTACTGCCCATGAAAGGTCCACACATGTGGTCTTTATCGCAAGATAGCTTCGAAATCGTATAAAAAATGTGATTATTGCGTCAGTTAGTTTGAGGGAAAGTCGCTCTTACGATGGGATAAGGAGACGAAATGATGTTTAAATATAAGGAGAGTAAGTGACGTGTGTGTGTTATTATATTCTTGATTGTATTTCAAGGGAAGCATTTTGCAGATACATTTTCTATTGGAGGAACTTCCGTGGTGTGTCAATCCCCCGTTTCCATCCTTAACGCTGAGACAAGATTCTTCGTATTCATGTTTAGACCATTTCACTCAGTCACTTTCTACGCAATCCAACTTTCGACGTGTCCTCCACAAGAGAGTGATTTTTAGCAAGTCTCAAAACAGGTGACCAAAAATATTTTTTGATTCTTTAGTTTTGCCCAGATGAGGTATAGTTCGACTTACTAGCCGGTCTTTAGGCTATCCCTTGCCTAGAAGTGTGTTACGGAATGCGACTTTGGTTACCTGAGTAACGCTGGGCATTTCTCACGCAGGAATGAAATAATTGAACAGCTATGGAAGTTATGAACAGCTTGAAAATACGTTCGCCATAAGAAAAATATTATATATCTCCTCTGGCTGTTTGCTGTTTTGCCGTCTTGAGCAATTCAATTTTCTAGAGATTTCGAGTATAAGCGTTTCATTGTTACATCATTAAGTTGGCTGTTAATCGTCATTGTTGCTTCACAGCTTCGGAAGTCAACAAAACAACAGAAAAGCAAGTTGGCTATTTCTTTTAGTGCAAGCACATATTTTCAGGCCTATCTTAAGAGGCAAGAAAAGGCAATGTGAGCCTTTGTTGTTGCTGAGATTCAGGCCGGCAAACAAAGGGTGGAAGCCGATCAATTTCATCCACCAGAATTTTCAAAAACACGTTTTTTTGTTAGTTACAACAAGTTAGAACCATTTTGCCTCCCCCTCCATGGGCTTCCATAGGGGGGAGCAAAATGGGCATTTATACCCTCTGGAAATTGGGTCTAAGAAGTAAAAATTTTGGGAAAACCCGAAGTCTGCATTTAATTTTGATTAATTGATTTAATTCTTGAAATACCAGTTGATTTGCCAGTATTACACTCACACCACTGCACAAGAGCTACAGAGCTACTGTAGGTTCACTGTTGTGAAGTCACGCGGTGATGAGCTGGCAGTTCACTCACGTCCCCTCCTTTGCCTGAAAAGACAGGTTGCAAATCTTGCCAGCAGACTGTTTCACTGGTCGCCCTTTTGCGCAACAATAACATGGCAGTGTTCATAAAATGTTCATTTGAAGCTACGGAAGGCATTTTGCCGCATATGACTGTTGAAACCAGACATATTTGGTAGGCAATGCAGCACGACAGTGACTGCTGACAGCGGTAAGTCACGTAGTTTTACTGTATTGTGAAAAAAAAGCATTAATGCGTCAACGAAACGTAATTTTTGTGACTATTTCTCTAACTTTCGGCATTTTCTTTATGGTGTAGAAACCAGGGTTGCGGAATCGGGGGTAAAATATCCAACTCCAACTCGGACTCCGGCCTTTCCAAAATTTCAAAGTCCCGACTCCTTAACATAAAGGGAATGGAATTTGGCTCTTAAAACAAATGGAAATCGTGGTGCACAGCAAGAAATCCCTGTTTTCAACAAACGTTTCTAAAGAAATTGTACCATTTCAACATAAATTCCCTATTCCTAGGACAAAAATAATCTAACTTCGACTCCTGGTGCTGTTAATAATCCGACTCCGACTCCACCCAAAAATCTCTGACTCCGGCTCTGCAACCATGGTAGAAACAGTGGTGTAGGAGCTGGTGTTGCCGGGAGTGCGAGCGCATCCCCAAAAGTTTTGATTTGCCAGAAATTGACCCAAAATCTTCAAAAATTCGGAAAAGAAGCTTCACAATTTTACGACATTAATAATGAAATTATACTGCTTTGTTATTGAGTGTATAACAATGAAAGATTATGCCATCATAGGAAACACGTTAAACAGATAAAAAAGCAACAAACTGTTTCTAGCAACTTTCGTGTTTTAGTCTGTGGGTGTTGATGAGTAGATAACTGACTCATTTGAAAGTTTTGGCAAAATAAAGCATTTCATTTATGTGCTTTATTAATTGTACGCAGAGGTAATCGAGTATGAAGCAGGGCATCTACTTCATATTAGCATAGTCCATGCGATGAAAGTACAAACATGTTTTAGTTTTTAAATTTTACAAGTTACTACAGTGTTTGGATGAATACATATTGCTATGCAGCTTGTTGCATACATCTGCAGTTGAGCAGACAATCATGTGAGACTCACGGCATAGTTACAATACAAATAATATGATACATGCCACATATATCACCAGTGGCGTAATTGGATAGGTGAGCAGGGGCATGAGCCGTCCCCCTAGCAGGCTAAATGTAAAAACGGGGCCCCCATTTAGCTTATATTTTGATATTTCGTATTTTTTGGTTTTCATAAGTTGTTGTTTTTGCGTTTTTCGTGGTTTTAGCTAGCAATAGACATCCACATCTGGATTCACTATCATTTATCAACTTTTTTCTGGGTGTTGGCTAGTGGGTCGCCTACGATAGCCAGGACAGTGGGTCCTTTCAGCTATGTTTCCGCCCTGGCTCAAAGCTCCAGTTACGCCACTGAACATCACATATATGTCTTCAGAGAATGAAGCAGTTTTAAGGCTTAGCTAGGTCTGAAGTTCCTTGCTGACACCAACAGCTGGAATGTGAATGACAAACCTCAAAACTGAGACAGATTCTCAAGAATACTGAGCCAGCTTGTTTCTGACAATTTTCTTGCACAGCCTAACTTGCTTTTTTCAGTTGTATTATTAAGAACTAAATTGTAAGTACCATTTTTTCCATTTTCTAGTCTATAGCAACATGGTAAATAAAAACACAACGTACCAATGGCTACAGAAAGTTTGCAGGGAGAAAGTTTGTCGCATAAACGTTTCTCGGACAAATTTTGGAAATTCGGGCAAGATATCCTTTGTACACCCAAAAAATTGCCTGCTGCAATGTACACCTATGTGTTTTGTAGAAAGCGTAAAGCGTTTTGTAAACGCCAATTTGCATTGCTTTGTCATAGGGTCGCAACCAACTGATATTTTCTTGTTGGGCTATTTTCGGGAGGGTGCAAAATTATTGTAGCTTGGTGTGGTA
>Ga0210059_1014418_pt1 | contig 11684 bp, 5 predicted proteins | sample Ectturendosymbi2_FD_188042 | JGI IMG/M metagenome (GOLD analysis project Ga0210059, IMG submission 188042) | Ecteinascidia turbinata endosymbiont from Florida, USA - Sample 2 (SPAdes) (version 2) | ecosystem: Host-associated > Tunicates > Ascidians > Unclassified | place: Key West, Florida... | reverse complement strand
GATGCTTGTGTCTGTTGGAGGTGGCGATCACGATTTTCAAGTCCCGACTCCGCTTACCAGGTTGCCAGGCAACAGCACAAGCAGCATGTTTTCAACAGTCGCTACCGCGGTTCCGTATGTTGGTGTCTCGGCGGAGCACCAGACCATTGTCTGGTGCAACCAGTTAGTACTGGTGACCGCTCGGTTTCTGGAAAGCCTGCGCGATCCGAACACCAAGCAAATAACCACCGACATAGCGCAGCGGCGGAGATCTATTGATCATTACTTTAAGCGGAATCCAGGCACAAGTTACGTACCCAACAGCAACAAACCTCGTACTGTGCGACTTTCACCATCCTATGCTTGGAAGGAGGTTGATGCACTGTTGTGGTCTGTCGATAAAGCCGAAGCTGGCACTGGGACTTACTTCTCGTTCGCTATAGAAGAATTAGTGAGCACATCCGCGACCAACTTTGTCAGCAGAACAGATACCAAGCGGGACAAGTGGATTTTGGCGTGCAAGTCCACGGCTGACGGTTGTCAAGTGGCTGACAACTTATCGCACTTGGGCTTTATTGCTGCAGATTATCGCTTGATACATTTGAACTTGGCAGAACTGGCCGACCAATACACTCACATAATTCTACCCGCGTCGCATGCGTCCAGCATTACCACGCTAGACGTAAATATATTGTCAGACTTGGAGATATCAGACAAAATTATCGTGCCCCATGTATTTTCGAACCTGTGGACGTGGAACAAAGGTCAAGCGCACCATCTCAGCGATCACAACCTACCGTCGCGGTTTTATTACAGAGTGGAGCTTGACGGTTTCCACAATATTTATCAAGCGTTCCGCATCTCGGTGCTAGGAGCAGAACAGGATCCGCTGTTTCGTGTGGAGGTCCCTTGGGACGAAGGACAGACAACGATCAGCGCGAACTACGTCGTCGCGAAATTGTTGAGCATTCGTAAAGAAAACGAACCCAATGTCAAACTGCATATCTACGCGCGATCTAGTCAGCCCTTGTTGGTCAGGGTGAAAGTAGAATTTTTTGAAGTACTTGGATCGATTATTCGCTATTTCGGCATCGCATTGCCTGCTTACATCATCAGCAACGTCATGCTGACGTACGCCCACCAGGTAAATCAGCTCCACTTGTCGAAACCGTGCCACTCTTTGCAGGACGCGCACGCAGCGAACGCTAAACCGTTCAAGGTACAACCTTTCTTTCTCTTCTTCAGGCATTTTTCCAGCTATGCATGGTTTAGTGCCGTATGGACAGCGTTACAGTTACCACGACCTGACGCAGTAGTTTTGGAAGAGCAACATAGAATGTGGTTTATGCTTGCTCCTTTCGTTTTGTTTCTCTACGCGTTTGAACTTTTCACTGTTTTTCGGCTGGTCCAGACAGCTTTCTTGCAGCTACTCGGTCCCGTCGTAAGTGGGGTGTCGAAGCTGGCGTTTGTGTCCGTGCTCCAGACAAAGAAAACAGTGAAGTTCGTGATGCATTCCACAGTTCTCGCTCTGCTTTTGAGCGTGCACAGCAACTGCGCTTTCCTCTACATTTACTGCGTCTCGTTCCTCTGTACCTGCCTGGCGAAGCGCGAAGCATCGGCCGAGCTCAGGTTTCCACAAAACCTCACTGCATTCGAGAAAGGAAAGCTGGCTGAAGGAGAAGCAAAAGAACTTTCGGCCGACCGTGTTGAAGATGATAAGAAGAACGACGTTGGGAAACGCACCGCGTCAGCCGACTCTGAAACTAAGAGCGCAACTGCAAACTCAGAAGCAAAACTTGATCCCGACACTGACCCGGCAGGGAACGGCAGAGAAGAACAAGTGCCATCCCTAGCTCGAGCTTTACAACCCGCCGACCAACCCGAGCCGAAACCTACCACCGCACTGGAGGACTGTTACTCCGTCAACTTCGTTGTGATGCAATTTTGGCTTTGGCTATTTTTGCTCTCGCTCCCGTCCTTCGGAGCTATGCTGATAAGTTTCAGGTATGTACGCTTTTCCTTAAATATCTTTCAGTTGCTTCCACTTCCAAAGAAGTGAGGATTGCGAATAGGTAGAAAACTCGCCGCGTTCCGCTACTGATAAATTTAACTTCGTGTTAGAATACCACCTGCATATTATGACTGTGTAGGAAAAAGTCTGTTGCGTGGTTGCTTTGTCGTTAAAACTACTTTGGATGTTCGAATTGCCATATACATATATATTGTATCGAGGTCGATGGCAAGGGTTATGTTGCGCTGTTTTTGAAAGTTTTAGACGACTTGCTGCGTAGCGGCTTCAATTCCTCTTTCTCTCATGTTTAAGTGTAGATGTAGACAGACGTTTCAATAGCATTGCTTTAATTCACAATGATGGCATCGATCGCACGGTTGAAAGACCACACTTCCCGTTTGAATTGTACTGCTGCATTACAAAACTCTGACCTGGAACTTAAACGCAAAGGTACAAGTCTTTATAACATGCTTTTTTACTGGCAGTACTGTGGTGAAAATTTCCTACTAAACACAAGCTGATTACGGCGCTGAAAAGCACTAGCCATGCAATAGGGCCTCTTAATTTGTTCATGAACCTGATCGAATAGACGTGTTCTCAGCTACATGAACTTGCTTTTGTGTGAATGAGTCCACAGTTCAAGCAAGTCAGTGCAACACTGACCTGTGTCTTAAATTTTCGCCGTATCCCACCTTTTCCCAAACATGCTTTAGTGTAGCGCTTCGCTAGAAGTTGTGTAAAATTTTCAATTAATAAACTCCAACTGGATTGCAGCAACACAGGTCTTGTTTTTTAAAGCGTGCTTCTGCTCCTGTTTTTAGATTTACCCCACTGTTCCAAGCCCCTCAGCCTCTGTCGCCAAATATAGCTACTCAAACATGCGCTTTGTTTTACAATTCGATTTGATATGTTACAGGGGTTGGGGATCGTTCCCAGCCGACCCCATGTTGCCGGAAGCGACAGTGGGAACTGTGCTATTTTTGGTTACGTCGCTTTTCCCATCGTATGACGGCATTGCGAAATCAAAAGTTGCTTTCCTGTCGTGGTTGAAGTTTCCAACAATGATTCTCATGGTGTTCGTGGCATCGCATTCACTGCACCGCGTCCCCTGGTTTGTTTTATTGTATCTTGGGTTACACACTTTCACTCAAGTTATCTAGGTAAGCTTTTATGTGGACGTATTGTCGGTTGTCACGTGTTCGGGATTAGTAGCCGTTGTGCTTAAAAGCTTACTGTTCATTTTGTTTATCCGCTCTTGGACAGCTAGTTATCACTGGTCTCCAATCAGCCAATGTTCTAGTCGCCGATTCTCCTGGCATCGATTTTAAGCGAATCAACGATGCATTAAGTGGAGAAAGTATAAATAGTCGATACTTCCACTGTTTCATGCCTTGGTTATTGTAGAAAATCTATGCAATGATTGTGAATTGCGAGTAGTTCAAAATGTTGGTTTCAATTTTGCCCTGAAAGTGAAACGTTGTTCGCGGCTGATCGGCACCGTGCGGCAGAGAAAAACATTGCTGACATCCGCAGAGTAGCGCCGTTGAGTAATAAGCTGCATCACTGAAGCCAGTGCTTCTCAGCCTTTTTGATGTCGCGGCCCACTTTTCGCCGAGACTTTGATTTTGGAACCACTTCACGAAAAATTTGTTTCAGAACTCATGACTAGGCGTAATTATGGCGATGAAACAATCCTCACACTAACTATATCGTCGGGTACGCGTGACCCGAAATCACAATCTTTCCTCCACACTGCAAAATCTCACAGAGCGAGTGCGACCGCAGGCGCACCTATCAGCAAGTCGCACAAAAAACTGAAGCTACTGAAGCGTGGAAAGCGCTCCGACGCGTCCTTACGTATGTAACACGTGGTCACCGCACTTGCCTTAGGTTTGTGGAACCCACAGTGGCAATCCAGGGTTAAAAATGGGAGCATTCCTTGGATGGAATGCGACAATAATACATTTTTGGCTTTCGTAAATCATAACTTTTTCTAAAAAAATGCAGTTTGTATCAACCAATAACTTTATTAAAAAAATATTTAAGTTGTCTCGGAACATTTCGCGGCCCACCTGAAGGAGCTTCGCGGCCCACCGGTTGAGAAGCGCTGAAATAAGCGACGCTGCCTAAACCACAATGTGAAAGCTGCCAAGCACTGCTGTTCTTTGAACTCAAGTAACCTACAGAATCCATCTTTATGTGTATTTGTTTCAGACGCAAGGAACGTTCAAAACGAAACCCGTCTCCTGTTGATTGGCTGAAATTGCGAAATTTGCCTCAACGGTCAGCAAGATGACCTTTGGTTCCACACGTTCACTCAACAGCTCAGCTAGGAATGTTTATTTGACGCTTCTATAGCTGGCATCATCGTTGAGTCTGACGAAGATGGCGGTGCCTGAGGACGAGAAAGCTGATGCTGACGCAATCCTCAACGCCCTAATTACTTTTTTCAATAAGCAATCTTGAAAGTTTTAGAATGCGTTTGGCAGAAAGCGATCGTATTCAAAACAGCTAAGAACGTAGCTAGTTTTGGTCCATGTTTTATCGGCCGCAATTTATCAATCAGTTTAGCCCCATTTAATTTTCACAAAATTGGGGCAAATTGATGAAGGGGACAAAAAGTTTTTCAGAAATATTCTGTTCTCTCCAATTACACAAATTTGTTACAGGTTTACGTTCTTGCAAATATGTATCATTTTAATGTGAAATTTGCTGTTTATAGTACAGATTATAGAGCAGTGGTTCCCAACCTTCTTTGATGCATTCCTCCCTTTTCTCATTTTGGAACTTTTCATTCCTCCCTTATGACACGAAACTTTTTTTTCATTCCTCCCCTACTACACGAGTCTGCAGTTATATTTGACCTTCCAATATATTCTTTTTCACCTGTTTTTTACCTGTCATGGTGTAGCTTATTGTTCGTAGGTTAGTATTAACTACAATTGGAACAATGGTCTTTATTGACGACAATAACTTAATTAATAGAAGTGAGACGAAAACTATTTGTTGTCAAATAATGGCACTAAAGTTTGTCAACAAAAACATATGATAGTCCACTAAATAACTTACAAATATAAAGTGATATAGCTAATTGAAAAAGCCAATGTCAACTTAAAAAAGAAATACAACACTTAATTAGGCTACTGTACACTGAATAGGTAACTTAACTAAAAAGTGGAAATTCCTCCCCTGAACTCATGAAATTCCTCCCTGGGGAGGAATTCCTCTCCGGTTCGGAACCATTGTTACAGAGGCACATTTGTCAAGCAGGTTGATGAGTGACGACAAACTATAAGCTTGGCAGCTATATGTGGTAATTGGTGAACAGCTTGCATCGACGTAGTATCAGTAGACTCTGCTATCACTTTAAACATACGGTATGTTGCTCTCTATGTCCACTGCAAATGATGTGATTGCTGCTAATTTTTAACACATACATAGGCCTTTGTCCTTTAATCGATGATGAAACAAGAGATGCTGCTGTATGTTGACCTTTCACATTTCTGCCCATGATATCCATTTTTCACTAGTGCTGGTGCAACGGAGTACCTTTTCGCAATCTTAATTGTCATGTGTGATTCTATTTACTTGTGTTTTTACTGAGATTGCTGATTAGTGATCAGTCAACTTTTGCTGAGATCCTCTTAACGTCGCGTGAGGTACGTTGCTTAAATTGTCGCGCTGTGCTCATTGCCCAAGCAAGACGGCTCATTTGTTTTTTTGTAGGCTTCAGTCTTTGTATCTGCAAAAATAAGTTTTTTAAACGTCAATTTGTTAAAAGATGTGGGATTGCTGCAAGAATATATCTTTGCAGTGTGCAAATATTTTGTCAAAATACTAGCTGCGAAAAACTTGCTTCAATTTTGGACTGTCTTGATTTTGTGTATTTTTAGTGTTCTATGACGTTGTCCCCGGACTTTGCATCCTACGGGTCGAGGTACTAGTTTGATATGTGACAAGTAAGCGACAACCTGCAGTTTGAAAATGTTTATGATATCCCATCTCCCTTGCGCGCATTGCTCGCTTTTTCCCCATTCCTAGTTTATGTAATAACGGAATGCTTCTTCCCTTTCATAATGCAGTTGACCGTACATTGTAAAGGTTCGGTTCTGTCCTTAATCTTTGCGTCCACATTCTCAAAGTCTTTTAATCTTTGTTTTCAAATACAGTGGAACGTCGGTTCACGAACATTACTTTGTTCCAAAAAAAAGTTTACAAACTGAAGCAAATTTTCACATTTCAAATTAGTAGGATTGAAATGAATCTGTTCTACCCTTTATAAAACAAATCAGTTTTGCTTTGCTCTGATTACCACATTGATTAAGGCAAATACAATATTCAAAGAAAGAAGTTACTCGTATTAACAATACTAGCATCACATTTCACTTCCTTGGAAACTAATGGCCAAAGTGAATAGCAAGTGGCAAGCAGCAGCAAACACTTCTTGGCGTACATGCGGAAGCACAGCTGACTGCCCCGCGCCGTTGCTGGGACGTGTTTCCTTCGCTGAGCTGCTTGCTCGCTCACGACGTCACTATGGATAGAAACAACCTTTGTTCGTAAACCTCGTTCGTGAACCGACGTTCTGCTGTTAACAGGAAAATTGCTGCAGAAATTTTTTGATTTTGTTGGTGATTTTCGCAAGATGTCTCTTTTTGATTACAAAGATGAGATATGGCCAGTTTACCTCACCTGTATTTGATCGCTGGTGCAAAGCCATCCCACCCACCGTCTTTTTTTTTATAAGTACGCGGTCCTTTTTGCAGGTTGCTGGTTGCAGTTTTTTCTGTCAGAGGTTAACTCTCAAGGAAGTATAACATCCTACACTCGGTGTGAGAAATAGCGTTTCTGAAGCTGAAAGCACATCAGCAACTGTGCAAACGCCGCATTACGCAAGACCTTAATTGCTCGCCAAGCGTTACACCAATTTTGATTAATCGAAATTGCACGAAAATTCGCATCTTTTGATACTGTGATTACCTCTCTACCGCGATCGGTCGGCTAGCTATGGTCGAACATGTCTGGCATGCAGTTGTCCATGAAGCGTTTGTAGAGCCATGTGACTAACCTGTGTTCGGCTTGCGTTGTCCTGTGGCGAAAATCTTAGACAAAATGACGTTCAAGTGTTCACATATATGACGCTGTTAAATTATTTTGTTATTGCATTCGACTGTCCGCGACAGTGTTCATCTGCTGACAACCCAAGTGATTCGAGAATTCGCGTTCCTGCCAGAACCCCGGACTGCAGCAGGTCGTGGCAGAGCATCAAAGCATTGCACAACAATCGTGGTTTGAGAGCGGAGCAAGGTGGTCCTGATTTGCCGGAGTCTTGTGCTGTTACCGTTATTTCGAACGAAACACGTTGAAAACCAGCCAATTATCGCGCGCTGGTTGAGGGTCGTTTGGGACGTTTGCATGTACGGAGCCATGCCATATGCGGGTTGTGGTACAGGAATGCAAACAAAGCCCTTTCTTCAAACATGTTTAGCAGGGTTCTCCAACCTTTTTGAAACTGCGAGCTACTTCTTGTGTACCGAAGGCTACTAGTTTGATACGCACTTCTGAAATAAAATTTTGCTCAATTTTCAGTTATTTTGTGAAGACATTGATAATGCTAATGTTATTGTTAGAACAGGCCCGCTGGCGACCTACTTGGTCCTTGCGGGCACCACGTTGGTGACCCTTGCTGTATCGTCTATTTTTAGCACGCGAACAGAATGTTTGTTATGATTGTAATTAATGTGTTTGCTTTTTCAATTGAACACGCAGTTTGAATCTACCCTTGATCTGAACGTGGCATGCATATGAACGCTGTGCAGTAAGTTTCATTTTTCCCAATGTTTTGTTGCAAGAAAATGAAAGGCAGTCACTGACCCGTTTGTCATTTGAAAAACGTTTGGTGTAAGGATCAGATTGTTTTTCACATGATTTGGACTGCGCTTCAGCCGTTCAATTTCCAGTATGGCAGGTTTGCGATGCTCGAAGTTGTACAGGTTTTGTTAAAAGTATTCAAGAGAAAGTTTCGTCATGCGTCTACTTCTGTGGTGAATAGTAGCGTTGCCAAGCCACTGGTAACGACGAGCGTAAAAATTCCAAGGGCCGATTTTCAAAAATTGTGGTAGGCTGTGACTTGATGGAGAGTCACAGCCTAATCTACGAAACTGTGAGATCGCTGTGTCAATCAGCCTTCTTCGGCATCTACCGAAAAGAGCACTTCTTCAGCAAAAAGAAAGTCACTGTGTGAGAATTAAGAACAGAAAATACTGTGCGAGTCTCGTACCACATTACGCACCACTAGCAAGACAGTCGAACGTTGTAAAAAGTACGTGCAAGGAATAAGATAAGAACATTGCGTGGAACTTTTGTCGAGAAAAAAGTGAAGTACGTTTCAGAAAGAACGCTGGCGCTCTGCTCGAAAAACAGTACGTTTTCAAACGTATCGTACATAGCGCCAACAGTGCTTTTACAGCTGCGAAAGATTTTTTTCTGAAAAACTTACATATTTCATATTTTGTACAATTGAAAGCAAAGAATCTATCGCCAAATCGTCACGCATAATATAGCCCTGTGAGACAGTCAGCTTTGCCATTAAAACTGAAACCAAGCAGACAAGACACCATCGAAACATTAAGCGTTATTTACTCATAAATTCAACTTTGAACAAACAAGTTCAAGAGGTCTCGGTGTTTATTCACTGTACTGTGTCCGCTTTGTTTTGATAATGGCGTTTTGAGTTAAATGATAATGAATTTACAATCATGAAAACAATGCATTCAATTTTCCACAGTATGTTGCTGCCACACTCGCATCACCTTGCCAATAGGGCAGCCAGAATGAGACCATGGCCCCCCCCCGAAACAAGCTTCTTAAGATTTTTCGCTGGTGCTTCATATCAATTTCTGCTGTTCGGAAATAAACGGAAGCAACCGTCGGACTTAAGTAGTGACTAGTAAATCTGTCGTGTTCTCTAACTTAACAGCAGTTTACGATCCTGTTGTAATGGACTAGAAATTGAGCTGTGACATCGAAATGATCTTTGTGTAAACTAGCTAAACATCAAACTCTGACAACCTCAGTGACTAGCCCTCCCGATCAAAATTCCTTGCTGCGCCATTGCCCTTTGCAAAACTTCGACGCCCTCCAGTTTAAGAACCCAGGCTATCGAGAGATTTGAGACTACAGGTCTAGCAGGAATTGGCCAGTCTACAAAAAAAACTTAACATAAACGATGGAAGTGTATCATCACTCTCTCGGGTTACATAGATTTTCATGCCCCTCTAACAGGGTTGCCGAGTCGGAGGTAAAATTTCCGACTCCTAAACAAACAGTCGTGGCAACCGACTTACACTAGTAATTTTGGGCTTGATTACAGAAAACTTAGTGTGCGTACTTTCATCCTCCAGGGCCCCGGTACGATGTATCTCTTGCATCCCCTCTCGTACGCCCGTGGCTCTCGCCATGGCTTTCGATCTATATGTCATCAGCCTAGGTATTTGAGCAAAGAAGGTGCGTCGACAGATTTAATTTACGTAAGGTGTCTATGAGGTTTTGGGATCAAAAAGAAAATTGCGTCACTTGCAATAATAACCCACAGTGTCTTTCGCGCAGATGTTGTGTTAGCAAGAAAATATTGGTAATTGCAGAAAATAATTGCAAAAAAGCAGAAATCCAGACAACGCTTCAGTCTGATACCTTCATTTTTATTATTTTTCAGCGAATTGAAAAAAATTGCACTCATCAAATCTTGTGGCTGAGCACTTGCGCTTCTGCCAGCTGAAGAGACATGGCTACTCTCTGATTTGTCGAACGAAATTTCCGCTACGAAAATTATAATTACGAAAATGTATAGAAATGTAAGTCAATGAACCATAGCCGTGGGAAGGGGGGAAAGGTCCCCTGGATTTTGAAATTTCATATTTTCCTGTTAACATTTTAGTAGAAAAATGCTTTCTCAATTTCGACGTGACAAAACGAAATTTCACCACTGTTGGCCTCTGGAAAAATCCTTGCGATACCCATGCGGCTGACCTATCACATACTTTCCGACATGCCACAGTAAATTTACAGGGGCGCGCAGAGGTCAGTGGGGCAAGCAACTGTGAGCGACACGGGTGCTGCAGGTAGATATAGCATGAACCAATCAGGACCGCAACCAAAGGAAACAAACCGCACAAATGTTTACCCTCAAGTTTTCAAAAAATACGAATGATTTCCCGTTTCGGAAATTCTCATCTGATTGCGGACTTGCAATCAGCCAGTGGCGTAGCCAGCCAAAAAATTTGGGGGGGCCCAAAGTGTATGATTTTATGCGAATAACACTATTTTCTTTGGAAAAACGCCTCTCAAAGCACAAAATGACTATATTTTCTAAAAATTTGGTGGGGGCATGGCCCCTTTGGCCCCCCTCTGGTTACGCCTATGCTTATCACATATCAGGCGTTTCTGTGCCATAGAGATCCGTAGGTACTGAAATAACACGCATTGTGCAATGCTGTTCAGAGCTAAATAGCTTGAAATCGGTTTGATAAAACGAGGTCAAGTGCTGGCGGTTGGTGCAAGTACAAGGATATAACGAAAAATTAAAGAGATAATTGAGTTGAAAGGAACAAGCTTTTCTGGGAATAGTCATGTACATTACTGATCAAAGTTATTAGCGTTTTTTACGAGTGTTCAAACGTATACAGTGCTTTACCTTAAGTGACAGCGAAAGAGCATAGGAAACTGTGGTGAAAACCTCAGAGAAACTGTGTGCACCACAGTCATTACCTTGCTCAGTGGTGACACTTTGCTTTTCGTTTGGTTTTGTAAGTTTTTGCAAAACGGTTTGATTTGATATCATGTTTGTAGCAAACACAACCTTGATCCTAACTGACAAATGCCGCGCAGAAATCATTATCACGGAAATACCAATACAAAATAAGAGAAATGTACATTGTCAGCCTGTCAGTGGCAACAGTGAATTTAAGAACGGTAGGTACTGCGAGGCGAAATTTGTGTGCGACATGAGACCTAGACAACAGTGTTACAACAGAAGTTGCTCTTTTCACAAAAGTTAACGCTTTGCTAAGTTAAATAAAAGGCATAAAAACTGAAATTAGAAAACAAGAGATGGTGAGCTATACGTTGCACGCCAAGGTCATAAATTCAAAAGAAATTTTAAGGCTGGCGCTGCAGTGTAGTGGAAGTCGCCGACCCACGTTTGATTGTTCAGATCGCAGAATGCACCTTCTCCAATCAGTTTACTGTTGGCAAAACTTCCTTTGTACTTGCAGCCATTAGGCCAGGTGTACGTGCCTTGCCCTTGGTATTGATTGTCGACGAACTCACCATCGTAAACGGCACCGCTCGGAAATATAATATGTCCTTGACCGTTCATTTTGTCGTTTTTCCATTGTCCAGTGTAGACAATTCCCTCGGAAGTCTTGTGTGTTCCGTAACCGTGACGTTCCATGTCACCATTCTCGTTGGTTTGGTATTCTCCTTGGTAACGGTCGTTGTTTGGGAAAATGAAATCGCCTGAAAAAAATAATAAAATCGCTATTTACATTGGCAAAATGGACAATATGTGTGATGGTTGCTGTTCGTACGTGCATGCTCGTTGCTTGTAGTTCGATCGATTGATTGTTGCAGCTGCCCGGAGCCGTCTTGCTTATCGGTAGAGCGCCTTTCGTTTATTGAGGCGTGAGTAATTACT
>Ga0210059_1014417_pt1 | contig 11684 bp, 7 predicted proteins | sample Ectturendosymbi2_FD_188042 | JGI IMG/M metagenome (GOLD analysis project Ga0210059, IMG submission 188042) | Ecteinascidia turbinata endosymbiont from Florida, USA - Sample 2 (SPAdes) (version 2) | ecosystem: Host-associated > Tunicates > Ascidians > Unclassified | place: Key West, Florida... | reverse complement strand
TTTTGCGTTAAGTTGACATCAAACAAGCAAAAAATGTACGAAAACATACACAAACTCCTTTGCATAAGTAATGACGTTTTTGTAACATAGCAAATTCAAGGGGGTGGTTTTAACCCCAACCCCAACCCCTTGCGTACGCCCTTGGTTCCTACGCAACAACACGAGTAGCAAATAGAACAGCAAAAAACAAAAGATTTTGCCATCTTTCATGAAGCTGTTTTTTTTCAGCATGTCATTGATCTTTTCACTTCATTCAAGCAATGCAGCGCCAAGCGACTGACAGACGTCAAGTGACGCATCTTCCGGTTCTGTGGACAGCTCCAACTATGCAGTCTACATGGCCATCACATGACTACGTGTCAGACTGCGCAGAAAATATCTGCCGTTAGCGGATCTTTCAAACAAATTAAAACCTGACGCCTGGGTTTGCAAAAACATTGAACGATTTTAACCAACCATTGCCTGGAGGCATTTCCTCGTCACATGCGCTGCTAAAAGATTGAATCACCTGCAGTGGCGATTCTAAGGGAGGACCTGGGTAGGCCATTCACCCCCGCAAGATTTTTGCCTGGCCCCCTGTTTTCCCTCCCAAATTTATTTTCTTAATTTCCCGTTAAAGTTCGTTTGGTTGACATAAATAGAAAACTTTCGGCCAGCAATATTTTAAACGATAATTTAGAAACCCTCTAGCCTGCATTCAATATTTCCCAAATGCATGATAAGCTCTGTTGTTGTCTCTGACAGTCTAGTAACTAGGATTGTTGTGAAGACACATGCAAGTCGTTGCTCGGATCCTGCGTGAACCTTAGTCAGACCGCGATCGTGGAGTGGAAAAATTCATTTCCAAAATAAGAAACAGTCGTAGAAATGGGAGGATTGATCTTTCGTGTATTTCAGTGTGACATGGAACTGTATTATATTACTGTCAGCAGATAATTGCTTGTCCCAGTAACAAAAGGCTTGTGAAAGTGTTGAGAATTGGTTTCAGTTAATGTATCCGAATTCATCCTGATTGCTGTATTGCTTTCTGCTGCCTTGTGTATATGACTTCGAAACAACTTACGCAAATGGTTTGTGACTACAGTTTTAAATCTACCCACACATGTCCTGCAACTTCACAGAATGTTGTACAGGTTTTCTGTAATGATTCAGAAGCAATTTTTTAGCGTATTTAAGCTCTTTGCCCTGGAGGTCAGACATTTCTATGAGAAAAAGAAAAAAAGGTACGAGCTGAAAAATAGATTTAGACGATTTTGTTGATGAATTGGACAGTCGATATGACAATCGAAGGATTAAGTTACATTGAGGTGATGATGATATAAATTCTAACGTAGACTGTGCAAGGATCTGTGTGAGAATTATATTGCTCATTGTCTATTTGTACAAATCTTTCTTTTTTCAAACCAGAGAGAGAGAGTCTATTGGCGCAAACATTAAGCAATTTCATGCAATCAAATTTAAGGCGTTGGTACACCGAAAAAAACCTGTTAAACAGGTTTGAACCTGCTTAACAGGTGAATCTGTTTAGGTGTAGTGTTAGTGCGTGTTTCGCTTATGGCAAGACTGTCACAAATCAACGCAGGGTAGAAAAATCAGCTTTTGAGGATAACTCAGAAGACAATTCAGTGTTAAAATGCACAACTTTGTTGGGAATATTCTGCAAAATACGTTTTACGCCTGCTGTTACATTTTACTGTCAGGTACACGCCATTAACACTGATGTACACCTATCTGCGGCGCTGCTTTGCTACTTCAGGTGCCACTGGTGCCGAAACCTCGCTGCATGCTGCATTGAATAAACCTTACCCTTATCACGCTGCAGATGGGCATTACACTCGTACTATTAGTTGCATAACATTGTTATGGTTACACCACAACCACAAAATGTACATAAGCTACCACAAAAACGGATTAGTCAGTAGTCACCAATCCGTTAGCAGATGGCTTATTTGTATGTGTTTTGTAGTAAGAATATTTTGACGAAACTAGTTGGCTAACAAGAGCCCATTGTCTCTGTGTTAAGATGAAATTCATGGTTGGAACCATTTCACTTTCATAGGAATTGTATTCACTTTCGTGGAGCTCTTTTTGTTCATGTGGGTTCAGCACAATTGTGTACGGAAAATGTTGTTTCGTTTTACATGTGCAGTGCTGTGGAAGTTGCGTGGTTAGCACAGAATTTTCGACATAGCAGTACAGGTATGTGATTGCATCTACAGTGGCGTTTCGGTGTCTCTGGAGAATAAAAACGCTAGATCATATCAACCGATATTCATAAGCCTATGCTGGGTTTGATAAGGTAAACCGTAACAACTTAATCTTCAAAATAACGAAAAATCAATATCCAAGATAGACATTTGTGTTGCCCCCTTTACTTTTTCCTTGGCCTCGCAGTGGCTCCTCTACTTTTTAAGTTCTAGAATCGCCAGTGATCACCTGAACTAAAAGTTCTTGCATGGAATCAGTGCCACGGCATCCAACAGTCTGTTTTCATTCGAAATATTGGCAAGTGCTTTACAAGCGTTAATACGAAGAATGCTTTGTCTGCTGGTAAATGACACCACCATTTGATAAGGATATTTGTCACCACTTTATACTGGTGTTCTGTCACCATTTTTGATAGGAGCTATTTTAGGCTCACAAAGGTCAAACAACAGCTATTTTAGGCTCGGAAAGGCTGTTCAAACACTCTAAAGATGCGAAAAGTCATCTAGTTTCGATTAAAGAAACGGTAGAAAGCTTTGGATTTGAGTTTTTTGTGGGTGACGTCATATTAGGAGTACGTTTATGATTTTTTGGTCTGCGTCATCGAGCCCAGGGCCCCAACGCAGGGGAAAATGTTTTGTTTCTTTTTTGAAAAACACCTAGGCTAAAATCCGCATCGTTAGAGCTCTTGATTGGCCTTCTAGGGTTTGTAGTTCAAAAGTTATGGCCTGAAAACAATAAAAAATACATAATTAACTAATTAAATAACTAGGAGATTCATCTAAATATTTTTTGATTTAACCACGTCGCATCTCACTGCAGAGGAAACGAAAGGTGTTCCAAGATGGGAGAGGAACGTAACTGAGCTTCATGCACAGCCACAGAGTTTAAATGACCCAAATGTGGTGGTAACAACTCCGCCAATAATCGTTCTTGTCCTAAGTACAAATGTGAGGAGGCAGTTTTCAAAATAAAAGCAGAGAACAATATCACGTATGCAGAGGTTGTAGAAGTACCGCGGATCCGTATCAAGCACTGCCTCTCCGCAGGTCTTAACTCGATCCGAGTTTCCTCCCTAGATTCCTGAAAGTAATTCCCGCCAAAACCATCGCCACAAATCAGACCCTTGCAAAGATATTGATTCAGTTCAACATAGCAGCGAAGAAATCGTGGTAACCGAACAAATAAGTAGTCTAAAGATGTTTAATAACTCTGTACATTTTCTTGCTTTCCTTGCTGAGATGATTCAACAAACCATTTTGGCTACGCAACGCAACGAAAGCATTAATGAATTTCAGGTTATAGCTAAAGTAGCTAATGGCAAAATTGATCTTGCATTGGATGCAGAGCAGCTCAAACTCGTAATCACAGACTGCTGGCAAGAAAGTTTTCCGGACACATGAGACTTTTGTTCATTTCACATGTTCACCAAACAAGCTGATCTACCTTCCACATCGATGTATTGCAGATTTCCAACTTACCTGCCTGGTCCCTGCGCGAGATCAAGATAGACCTGTATGTTCAGGCCTTCATACGTCGTCTTAGTGGACCTCTCGTTCAATCGCACGTGTATGTGAACTCAGCCAATATGTCCATATTTACACCGATGGTTCTGCAACATCCACAGCAGCATGTTGCGGTGTTTACATTGAACATACGGTATCAACAACCGTTATGCCGTCACACTCAAACAAAGCGCTTCTGGAAGAAACACAGCTTTGCAAATAAAATATTTCTTTTAAACTCAGATCTTCGCACAGTAGGATATAACATTGTTTTCATGTGGGTACCGGGACACACAGGCGTCTCGCGTAATGAAATAGCTGACTCTTTAGCAAACTTGGCTTCATCTTCTAATCCGCATCTCGACGAGGAATGACGAGGAATGTCCACCGAAAACCAATACACTCACCTCTGAATCCACATATATTCTCTCATCGCAGACAGCTGCTTGAATGTATGGAACAATGAATATAAAGATGATACCCAAGGGTTCCACGTACAAAAAATATTTCCCACAAATCACGCGTGACTATCAAAAGCTGACCCAAAATTTTATCTCAATTATTCGACTCAGAACTGGACATTGCAGGTTAAACAGTCACTTTTAACCCTTGGACATTCCTCTGGCTCATGCGAGCATTGTCACGATCAGGAAACGGTTAGTCACTTTCTCACCACCAGCCCAGCTTTCTAACAACAGCGCTTGAAACTCTAACAAGCAAGGTGAAAGTTTAGTATCAGGTTTGATTTGTCCTCATTATTAATACATAAAAGTGCAAATGCTTCAACTGAAACTTTCGTTGAAGAAACAGGGAAAAAGCCTCATTAGAAAATCCCAAAAATCCATCAAAGAGTCATGGCGCTACACGACCGCCGCCGTGGTAAAGCACCATAAAACCTCCATCCAAAAAAAAAATGAAAAAGACCGACTGCGAGATAAATATCATGTCTACAAATAAAGCGATCAGGTTTTCCGAACCCTTATGCAGAAGTACGTCGCGTTAGGTGGTACAGCCATTTGGTAATGTTACGGAAGAGGTATAGTTTATTTGTGAAACTTGAAGATATTCCCTTTTCTCATAACAGGTGCAATTAGACATGAAAAAAAATGGACAGCGAAAGTTTTGCGTCAACTTCAGTGAAGTACAACAACTTTAAAGAAGAAGACGAAAGCGGAAACAAGGCAAAGATACAACAAAGCAAGTTTTCAAATCAGTTTTAAATTGCGTAAAAACATCTGCTTACATAAACAGTGGTGGTTAATCTGTCACCGGAAAATATGTTATATAATCAAAATCGAAGAGCAAGATTTTCACAGATAGAGATTCTTTCCTGAATTTGTTCTATCTTGTACACTGATTTAAAGAAGTTAAGATAACAAACACAAATAGGATTTCTTGTTGCTTTGTTATGCCTGTATGTGCGTTTGTCACAAATGCGCTATTTATTAGGTAAAATCTGCAAAACCCATGATAACTACAGTGCCTAAGTGTTTGGTGTTGATAATCAAACTTGCAACACACTTTGCGCTTTCTTGATTTTTTGCTTAATGGCAATACAATGACAGTTTCATAGTTTTTCTAGAGGAACTTAATTGCACTGAAATGCAAGTACATCAGCAGCTTATCTTTCTGTTGATTTATTTGTGTTTTGAAAAAAATTAAAATATTTTGGAAAGACGAGAAACATTGATGCACACAAAGTTAATTTTTCTGCGACTGTACCAATTATAATGTGCATGGAAATTATTTTTCCTTTATCAAGCATCAGCTGCAGACAATGTAATCATTGTAATCATGTCAAAGTAAAAACTGTTCTTACTTCAAAAGCACATCTTTTAGAAATGCCAATTGTGCCATTAAAACCTAAATGCAATAATGAAGTTCTTTCATTTCTCCATTTCTAAATTACATTGTTGTTTACACAGCGGGTTTTCAAATGTAAAGCAAAATCAAACACCTCTTAGTAAATTGTGTCGAGGTAACAGGCGTTGTCTGGTAACAGGCGTTTTGTAAATTTTTTTCTGAAAAGGAGGAAAACTTCAGTAATATTTTATAAAACTGATTGGTATCAAGAAGTGTATTTTGAAGAATGTCAACAAATCCTAATGTCGAGGGATTTGGCAATGGCAAACATTTCCTACTTGTGGCAATTTATAAACGTTGATGTATAACAGCAAACCTCTATTTCCTTCCGACGAACCTTCAACTGAAGCCACAAATGACTCACTCACAAATACGTGAGTCATCAACAATTACGCCCAAGTTTGTCTTTTTCGCTGCAAACAATGAGACAATATCCTCTCCTCTATACCAGCCAGAAACTCTCAGCGAGTTTGGTTTCAATAATGTTGGGAAAACGATTAGGTACAAAATATACTATTTGCAAAGTCCAACATATTCTGAAAGAAACATTTTCATAATTCGTATTAATCCAATAGTATTTTTTATCTTTTGTCAGCCCTGTGACAATCCCTCCTTCAAATCTGTTTTGATTACCTGGCTGCGCAGGTTACTAACAGATATATCAACCTCAGAGATTATTTGACGCTTCATGTTCATCAACCTTATGCTAATGTTTGTGATAAAGTGCTGAAAATTATTTTTGTTTCTAGCATTGATGAACACAATAAACTTGTTGCGGAATTTGAGCGTGTTTCCAAAGATCTCCTCTATATGCAATGAATCTAAATTCTGGCAAACTCTTTTTAGAATCAAAAACACAAACTATTTTAAAATCCTTTTCACAGCATTTTAACCATTTGAATGTGTGTTGAAGATGACAAACATTTGCGAGGTAAAAAAATGTGAGTGATGCTTAACAAGAAACGTCGTTGAGTAAAACACAGGTAAATCTCAAACAGCTCCAGAAACAAAAAAGCAAAGTTTTGTTTTTAGATGGATCAATCCCGGCAAACCAAAAAACTCCAAACAAAAGGAAGGAAATGGTTGTGATCGGAATTTTGCTGGCGACAAATCTTATTCTTCTGTGCCTCACAATTACGTTTGGTGTCACAATCAAAAAGGTTTGTAAACGTTCAATGAAATAAGAACAAAACACAGTTCCTCGAGAGTTGTTTCGAAACAAGTGGCATTTTGAGTCAATATTTAGTGCTCGACATCTGCTTAACTGTAGACAAAAAAGCCACAATCAAGCTGTTGTAAATATAAGTATAAAACAAGACATCTCTGGAACATGCTTACCCAGTCAGTCATGTCTCGGTCAACTGCTGTCAATAAATTATGACTTCTTTGTATGTTTTGAAGAATGTCGCTTGTGAGACATGATTTCGGCCATATATTCTGTACATGTATTAATTTTACCATCTCTTTTTTCACAGTTAAATTTTTCGACTTGTCGGTGAACTTCCAAATAAAAGTTTACTTTAGTTTACAAGAGCAGAGATTAAAAACGATTAAATTTTTTCAATTGTTGAAATTTTTTCCTAGAGTTGCGAGAAGGGAAGTTTCGCTGGATCAAGAGGAAGGTTTTCCGGTTTGTGGTTTTCACACTTTTTTGCGTTTTTTGATGAAGCTTAGATCACGAAACGAAACAAAAGTTTGGGCGGGTTTTATTAAGAACACAAAAATTTTTGTTGTATTAATGTTCATATTATTTGGTAATGATTTACCGGTTAGATTTTTAAGAAGTAATCACTGAGAACGGCAACAGGATTGAATCATTTAATGCGAATTTTATTACTTTCAGGTTGTTATGACCATTGCATTTTTACTGTGCAAGTACGCGCTTATCACGATCGCTCCACAGTTTGCATATATTTTCATCTTATTCTGGGAATCATCTGAAGTATAGTATTTCAAAAGTTATGAAATGGTACAAGACAACCGCTGAAGTTATAATGACTGAGAGCATGTCCTCAGCCTAAATTCATTGTTGAGATTGTTCCCAAATCTCTTCCGGCGGAATTTTGTTTCTTCATTATTATGTAGCATTCTTATCCAATATAGTTCCTTCTTTAAACCAATGGTGAAACATACTGAAAGGTTGTCAAATTCACATCAGGTCTTTTACAAAAAAGCTCAAATTTAATGTCAAGTTTGACTTACCGCTTTTCAAAAAAGCTTGGATTTTTATTAACAGTTATCTGAAATCGTGTCAGATAGAAAATGCCATTTTCAACATTCCTGTTTTTGAAATACTGATTAGCTAGAAACAACGGTTAGAGCGAGTAACACTTGGCAAAATCTCTTCACTTGTTTTTCAATCTATTCATGATTGATTTTTACATGAAGAATCAAAATTTGCAATTGGATGTGCATTGGTTTAACAATTTGGTTTAACATGCATGAAATTGAAACAGCGACATAGCTAATATAAGTTAATATAAAATCTCTTTATTCAAACTTACCAAATATTTTGCAGTAAGCAACAGTATTAATTTATCGAGCTCTTGTAAAGTACTTCTGCAATCGCAGAAACGAACTTTGCGTAAATAGTTTGAAAAAATTCTTCCTCATGAGCAATTATTAGTTAAAATTCAGCAAATTGCTTTTGCATGTTGCAGATTTTGGCAATGGTGGAAATTATCCTTCTTCCTGCTTTGAAGCCAAAAATCGCGGCATGTCTACAGGCATAATCAAAATTAAACCTCAAGGCTCAACTGCTTTTGATGTAAGTTGGTGACTTTAATCGAAAGAAACGTCAATCCCGCAATAAAAATTATTTGAAAACTAATATAGCCAATTCAGTTTGAAGAGAATCTTTCATGAAAAAGGAATATTTGATATGATTCTGCAGAGAACATAGAGTTTCTAAAACATTTGGTGATGTGTCTCCGTAGCATTTTTAACCTAAGTTATTTTTGCTGATTGCAAGAATCTTTACTTATTAGTAATTTAAATCCAATCTCTGTGTCAATTAAACGTGGATGCCATATAACGTTGAGTTTTTGAATTGCAACATAGGCGTTTTTTTCAGAGACTGTTTTTTTCTTTCGTCTTTTATTCTCCCTACTTGGTTTAATGTTAATAATAATGAAAAAAAGACTCATCGTCCACATCACAAAGTACTCGACTAACACAATAACACAAAAATGATCAGTTATAGAACGGTGCAGAGCAAGTGTCAGATGAGAACAGAGACAACACAGGGAGATGCTAAACACTGAAACCACGCACCATTTATTACTGCATTCACTCATCACCATTTATTACTGCATTCACTCATCACCATTTATTACTGCATTCACTCATCACCAAATAGTAATCCGGCAATGGGAAGAAAAATGTAGACATTTTAACGTCGGGTTTTAAAATACATGGATAAAATCGTCAGATGGGGATGGTGAAAAAAGCATGCAAATTGATTTGATCAAGGTTTCAACAGTTTTTGCAAAGCATTTTTTTAGCTTCAGACTGAAAACCGTTTGTTTTCACCAAATGTAAAGCAATATTTGACGACTGGTACTTTCACTAGTTTTATACAATCAATTTGACTAGGTATTTGGCTTGTGTAAGTCCTCAACATGGTGGGGCTGATAGAGGAATTACAAGAAAAAGCAAAAATCATGAGGCGCCACGAAGCACACAGAAGGTTTAGATTGCTACGCCTAAGCAATGCTGAAGAAAAAAAAATGCAGACACCAAGACAACGCACCAACAACTACTGCAATTGATCACCGTCATACAAGAGCATTAAATAATGGAAGAAATATGACGATTTGTTTACTAAACAGTGAGGTAGCAATTGCATTGTTTTGTTAGAATAAACTTTTTGGTATGAAAGCTTTTCAAACACTTCAGATATTAGGGAGAATAGAAATAGGTCTGTAGGCTGATGACGATTGAGGATTTCGACTTTTAGGAACTGTAGCGATCCAAGCAATTTTGAGAATCAGAGAAAACGCCTTCACTAATACTTCTATCGAAGAGTTCAGCAAATCATTCAGAGACGCCAGTGTTGGCCAGTTTGTGGAATTTGGATGGAATGTCGTAGCATCGACAGTTACGTTTTATTTTCAGTTGCCTAATGATATGCGTTATCTCATTTTCATCAGTGGGAGCTAGAAATATAGTCTTTAAAATTTCTCTAATCCAAGAAAGTTTGGTATGTGACAGGGGGTTTATTTATCTTGGCAGAAGCTGTTTTACTTACATTTGAGAAGAATACATTCAATTTTTCACATTTAGTCTTGCAGTCTGGTCCACTATTTTGACAAGTGTTGTGCTTGGAGTCTTTTTTCAGTGTTATTATGTTATTAACAGGGCAAGTTTTTGCAACTTTTGCAACTTTTTTTTACAGCTTCCAATAGATTCTCAAATTATCAGAATTTATGTAGCTTGATGTTTTAAGCTGGTTCCAGGAATTTTAAATTGCAAGTTTTTGCAACTTCTTGCTTTTCTACATGCAACTTTTATTACGTACTGCGCAAAATGTAAAAGTGCGATTCAAAAAACATGCTTTAAAACTGTTTCAATACAGTTCTGTTCTCTTTGATGACCGATTCGAACTGAATAGTGACCTAAACACAATTGTATAACTGACCCGGCCAAACAAACATCAGTCCAGAACTGTAGGCCAACTTGTTAAATTGCCACACAAGTTCATGCACTGTGGAGCGAAGTTTTAGCATGCCACGCAAACTGTTGGCAAAAATAGCTATTTCTGGCCAGATAATGTCTGGAAATATTTGGCATTATTTGTAAATAAATCGTTTGAGTAAATAACTGCCATTTAAAATGCTTGTGCATAAATGCAACTTTTACTGCACCTTTTGTTAAAAATAAATGCAAATTTCTCACGATTTTATTGCAACAAAAACTTGCCCTAGTTATTAATAAGTTGACACATTTTCTTATGTTTTAATAAGTCTTTCATATGTGTCAGTTTGTTAAATTATACAAGGTTTACTGCTTTTAATTTGCTTTATTGCTTTATGAACATTCTGTTCCTGGTTCCACTTGACCTTAAAATGCCTTCAGTGAGCCAAGGTTTTTGCAATGCGTTTTATTCGTTTCTTGATACAAAGCGATATGGTGCATTGTGGTCCAGTGAGGTAATAATTTTTTTGACAAATTATTCACATTCACATGTGTGGTTGGCGTCTTCATTGTCACAACAGAGTTTAGTTATTGTTTTCCACAAGGTCAAGTAGAAATATTTCAGGATTGAAGTCTTTCAGGCATCTAATTTTGGGTACCGCATTTATGCGATTGTAAGCCGCGGTCTATAGTGTCTTTTTTCATCACTTCGTGCGGCTGATAATTAAGGGCGGCTAACAATCCAGTAAATGCGGTATGTTATTCTTGGAAAATCGGTTTCACGTATTCCATGCATCTCCTGTACTGAAAAGTGAAAGTAAAGGCTTACGGGAGTAGCGATGAGTGGCTGAATGCACTGAAGCAAGATTTAGAGAAAGCACTCGAATTGTGCAACACAAGCTGTGTTCGTAAAGCTGGTCTCACACGAAAGGTGAAAAGCAAAATTGGCTCCAATTACTGAACAACTAGCTTCAGGCAACGTCGCGATGAGCCTACAGCAACTGTAGGGAGTTGCGTTGTACATTGATAACATCTTTTCCGCAGAAAACCTGAAAGCTGTCAGTTCTTGACAATACGCAGAGAATATCTGCAAACATTTCAGACTACATGATAACATGGCAAACATCTTTCGCCGAAAAAGGTCATCTTATGTGCCTCAGGCGCTTTGCTGTCTCAATGTTTCTGATGCTGATACTGGTTTGGCGATTCTTATCTGCAGCGTGTTTGTCATTCGCACAGCAGGGTTTTCTCATTCGCACGAGGGCGTGCGCAGAGCCGGATTATAAGGTAGGGGGGCCCGGGGCAATTTTTACTGGAGGGCCCCTATGACGTAATTCATGACGTCATCATTTGTAAAAGTTGTGTTTTCGCTGATTAGCAAGGTTCCCGTTTGTTTTTTCCGGTAGTCGAGAATATGCTTACTCAAATTCACATACAGTTAGCTCCGAGAAGGGAATTTGTGATATGGATACTAGG
>Ga0210059_1014416_pt1 | contig 11685 bp, 10 predicted proteins | sample Ectturendosymbi2_FD_188042 | JGI IMG/M metagenome (GOLD analysis project Ga0210059, IMG submission 188042) | Ecteinascidia turbinata endosymbiont from Florida, USA - Sample 2 (SPAdes) (version 2) | ecosystem: Host-associated > Tunicates > Ascidians > Unclassified | place: Key West, Florida... | reverse complement strand
CTAACCTTGAAAAAATGTTTCAAAGCTTTAACCTGTAAAATGATACACGGCCCGGTAACGAACTCCTTACGGACCGGCACCGGGCCGCGGCCCGGTGGTTGCCGACCACTGATTTAAGCAAAATCACTAAATTAGCATGATTACACAAACAAAATGGCGCAAGCTTACGAAAGCAGCACAGAGGGAAGCTTGTCCAAATTAAACACGCTTTTTACAGCCTTGGAAATTTGACAAAAACAATATGTAATTTCCATAGCTGAGCAATACCGTACTTTCATACTTTTGCAGCTGAAGGATCTGAAGTTTTCAAGTGCGGTTTTGCTGTGGCTCCTCTGGCAACTCGCGTTTTGTATGGTAAGACTTGGAACAAAAACTCTATGTTGTTTCTTGTTTCTGGAATCAATTATTTTTACTCGATGAAAAGCATTTTAGCATCGACAAACATTTTGTGCAGCTTTCCACCAAATAGCATGTTTATTTTAATCTAGAATAGTCATAAGCTTTGCTTTTCAGCATCTTTTCATGTGAAATTGTACATAACTGTTGAGGTATTTTTCATGTGTAAAGAAAGTTTTCATTTTTACTGTACATCTATCAGTGACGTTTATTCACAAATCCGAGCCGAAACCATTTCAATTTCTTCAACTTGATTGTTTACAAGATTTAAAATTCTCGCTGCAGATAGTATACACACTGAACGTTACATGACCTTACCCAAAGACAACCCAAGCGGATACGAAAACTGTTCAATACTTAACACAAACTTGGAAAATTTTAAAAAGGTAAGGCTTACTCCGTAGCTTAAAATCGTGCAAACGATTACTACCAACTGTGAGAAAAAAGTAAAGCTACAACACTAAACATTGAGCGAACTGGGATCTACGATTTTCTTTCAAGTGGAGAGTAGCAGCAGATGGCTGATTTTAAAATTTTTTATTCGATCTAACTTGCAACCGAAATGTGTGGCGTTGTTTTTTAATAACACCCTTCGGCATTCAAGTTGAAATTAGCTTTTCACATAGCTTGCTACATTGCTTCAGTTTATGTTTTTAAAGCAATGCATTAAAGCTACTGTAGCTAATTTATTGCTTGAAAATTGATTATCTCAAAAAGAAAGCTTTGATTTTGAAAGTTCTAATCCAGGTTTCTTACATGTGACGAAATATTCATCGATGGAACAGTTTGGTAGAGTTTACGGATAATTCAAATGCACAAAAGTTCGCATGATTACACGTCTAGATAAATTCTGATACCATGATATACAAGAATGAAAACAGTTGTTTAGAGTCATCTTGCATTAACGTTTCGACGTTCATACAAATATACACAACAACTGCAACATTTGTGTAGTGCTTGTTGGGCAAAATAACAACATTAACTACTGTAAACATTATCTACACTACACGCCGATCATAAGGCCGGTACATTATGTCACGCTCGCACGTACTACTGGAGCAGGCATCCATATGCAGTCTTCGTGTGCTGCGTACATCTGCCGATCACGGCTTCCTATTTACATCGTTTTATGTTACCCTATTTCTATCCAATTTTCAATTACGATGCAGTCTCTATTTACAATAATCTCTTTAGTTCGGGTTTTTCAGAAATGTTCCGTTGCGCAGTCACAGAAGTGAAAGCACTAAATTTCGTCCGAATAATAAATCGTTGTCATTCTTTGCAGTAAAGTAGTGACACACAGCAGCTGGATAGGACCAATGTCTATAGATGGCATTTTTTATGTTGGCGTAGTTGTCTTGTACCTTGTGGGTCTTATCTGTGAGTGTGAAGATGATGAGTAAGCTAAAGACTTGTAGCAATGCACTATTGAAGCAGGTTTGAAGAATAGAACATTTGCCGCCATGAGAACGAAAAGTTTAGCAGAGTTTTCAACTGAATATTGAGGTGACTATTTCAAGTTACATTGGTTTTGTAAAAACCAATCACTGCAGTGTACTGTTTAAGTTTAAGCAAAGGACTAAATCGGGGGTCTCCAATACGCGGCCCGTTGGCCACATATAGCCCGCGAGGGCATTTTGTGCGGTCCACGATGCTTTTGGAAAATTTTCAATAATTAACATTCAAGCTATTTAGTTGATTTAATCGGCTCGGGCAGCGAGTGAACAAGCTCTTTTTAAACGAACGTAGACAGCTAGAAATTATTTTCCAGTAACTCGCGATACCTTTCGCAAGCAATAAGATGTAGAAGCTGTTCCTGGTAACGTTCAGGTCCTGCCATAATGGCGTCAGTGTCACAATGCGGCCCTCGGGTTACTTTATTAGTCCTTATTAGGCCCTCGGAGCACTTTGAGTTTGATACCCCTGGACTAAATACTGACTTCAAATAGGTCAACCACTTATTCACAGGTAAAGGCATCAGCATTTTTGCATTAAAAGTCAAAGCTTGCAGAGTGTGGTCATTGCTATAGCTAAATACGTATCAGCTGACTTGAGGCCGGTGCCATCTGTTGGGGGCAATGGGTTAAGACATCTAATGCAAACATAATGTTCTAATATATAGCAAGTAATTTGATAACTGCGTTATTAAGAGTTCGGGTAGGATTTGGTTATCGTTTTCAAACCTTCGATAGGCGTATTAGAACTTCACTATCAACCAACTCCGGTCTCTTGTGTTCGGAGAGCAAATGCACGTTTGATAAATCAAGTTCATCACACAGAACAGTTACTCGTCGTGCCCAAATGACTGATGAAGACATAGCTGAGAGCTGAAGCGAAAAGCGGTTTCCTATAAGTTATATTCACTGATCTTGAATGAAAGTAATGACGCAAAAAGATTTTTTTTCTATTTTTATGCTAGGATTCAACGATAATTTTGAGATAACTGAGGGGCTTTTCAGCATGCAGTCGCTGAGAGGAAAAATGTGGGGAGAGAACGTTTACAGCCAGGTGTCTGCTGTCATTGGGATTTGGGAATATGAAGTTATCTCGGAGCAAACTTGTAAACTTGCCAATGTCACAACGGTGGATCTTCACATTTAACTAGAAAAACTGTCGGGCTGCTGAAGAGTCCAGAACAGAGTCAAAAAGGAAAACTTGACCACGATTTTTGTTTTCCTTAACTGCCTCATACAACAAGAATCTCTGTGGTATTGTACATAACAATTCAATTATATTAATCCAGTCGTAAAACTTGTTTAACTTTATACGACTAAGGGCCCTTCAGCATCGTCAGTTCAATACATTGCTGCGGGGGGAAACCGATACAAACAACCATGACATTCTTTACAACTCTCGTCCCCGCTGGTTAAGTTTCGACAATGTATTTCAATTTATGTGAGAGCTCAAAGAGGAAATGTGTACATTTTTAGAATTAATGGAGAGTATGATGTATTTCCTGAACCATGTGACAGAAACTGGCTGCGTAGCTTTGCATTTGCTGTGAACATAGTTTTCACACAGGTGAACATGAGGCCTCAAGGGAAATATTTGTTTAAAGCACGACAGATTAAAATGCGCGAGCTTTCAAATGCAAGCTGACTTTATTCTCCAGGCAAACTCAAACAAGTCTTTCGCATACCCCCCAAAGTAACCACACTGCAGGAGACCAGTGGAAATGCAGCAAGTCACTGCATGGACGCAGATAATCCTGCCGCCGGTCTTCTGGTTTTGCGAAAATTGGCATGCGACTTCACATAGTGGCCTGTTCCCTGTCGCAAGACTTTGAAATAGCACAAACAGAAGCTGCAACAGGAGTCGACTGAACTTCAGCGTGGGCCTGTTTTAAAGGAGAAGTTCAAATCTCTTAAAGTGAATAATTTTTATAATTAAGAAAATGCTCGCACCATCTGGCGCGACTTCTGTGTATGAGCAGACGTTCAGCGTTATGGCATTATAGCTTGTCACGGATCAAAGTCAACTGCTCTATACGTCATAAACTTCCTGAGATGTGACAACTGCAGGTTTTGATGCTCTGCCTAAAAAGAGATACCAGCAACACCGCTCCTGTCAAAAATAAAATTGACGTTCTTTGCCATATTGTGAAATAAATGCATTTAAGAAACAAATTATGCAATATGCTATATATCATCATGCTAATTTACCTACTAATAAAGGACATATCCTTTGATGTTATGGCGTTTACATCTCGTTTCTATAAGCTCACACAAACTAGCCGTCCGCTCCGGATCCGTCCTGCTATCAAGTTTTACAGAACCCGGCGCCGTAAGCCAGAAGCCAGTGGCGGAAAGTTTGCTCAGCCCTGTTCTCGCCAATCACGCAGAGGAGAAAAAATTGATTTTTATTCTCAGGCATCTTATTCAATTATCCACGGCACTGCTGACGACAACGTACATTTTCAAAACGCTGCCCTAATTTCTAAAGCGTTGGTAGAAGCTGACGTCAACTTCGACAACTATGTAAGTCAGTGAATGGTGTTGTCAATAATGAAAGAAAAAAGAAACTTTGTGTAAATAATTACTTAGCATTTTTGCATTTCTTTGTTAATATTTTTAACAACTTGTGAAAACATTTTATGTTGCAGTTCTACGCAGACGAAGCGCATTCAATTAACACTGCACCGAATGCAAAGAAGCATATTTACAAGCTATTGACAAGGAAAACCTGTCGGTGTTTTGGCTTAACTCCGAACTTTGGCAATGTACGAAATTCAAAGGCAGGACCCCTAGCTTCTCTTTTCAAATCCAAAGCTGACAGCCGAGGGTTGCTGAATCCGACCTCACTTACATTTAACGACGAAATTTTAACGGAAACCTCGAAAAAAATCGCCGGCGTCGATGAAATTTAAGATCAACTCTCAGGCGTGTTTAAAGGGTTTGCAATCTAGCTTTCATTGGTTGCGTTTTATGTTAATATGCATCTAGCGAAATTGTGCACTGAAATTGAAATCGTACGAGTGCCATAAAAAGTTCAGATCTGAATAAACTTAATTTCAATTGCTAGTGCAAATCAGCGCAGAAAGTCTTTGCGAAAGCTTATACCGCTAAGGGCTGTTGTAAAGAGCTGAATGCATTGAAATTGTGAATGCGATTTAAAATCATGTGGCTTCACGTTAGTAATTGACTAACTGGGATGCTAATTTGCACGAACCGAAGAAGCATTCCAACAGGATAAACCTTCCAGGTGGTTTGCCGCATAATTTGCACATTTCAGACAAATATCTTCACAAATAAATGATTTATGTACAGTATGCTACTCTTCTTAATGTTGACGAATGAAGTCAACCATTGGAGCTACGTAATTTCAAGCGCAGTTGTCTTAACAAAAGTCTTGAAATGGCCAATACAATTGCACTTGATTTCGGTTATATTCAAACAGCCTTTCGATACTTTGTCGGATTCAAAGAAACAATTCACAGCAAAGTTAAAACACGTTATCATCTCTCTAGAAGACAATAAAGCATTTCTTCTACACTTACGGAACTGGTGCTTATATTCTGTTCTATGATTGATACCTGTGCTTGTGCTGTTCTACATTTATATATGCTTCTTTGCCACTGTTGACAGCCAAACTTCATTCACGTTATGTTAAGTAGTTGGAAATTTTGAAAAGGGCGGAGTCGGAAAATTTTGGAAGCAAGGAGTCGGAGTTGGTGTCGGACAATTTACCTCCAGCTTGGCAACCCTGCTGTGTAGGCTATAACGGAACCTCAGTCATTCTCTCACGATTCTTTCACAACGCTCATCGCTATTCCAACGTTTCGGATAACATATTATTGTGAGGAACGTTTTCTCAAAAATTATACAGGTGAAAATCGAACGGAAACACACGCACTTCTAGGCTCCTGTGGTTGGTTTAGGAACAAACACAAGCATTAATCATTCTCAGTTTTTCTAATGTTGCGAGCGACTGTGCGATCTCACTGCTGCACAGTATAGCGTAGCCAGCACAAAATTGGGGGGTCCAAATATTTGAGTTTAAGCAATAGTATTTTCTTTGGGACACCGCCTCTCAAAGCACGAAACGACAATATATGCTATAAATTTTGGGGGGCATGACCCCTTTGCCTCCCCTGGCTACGCCTATATTGCTGCAACAGTTGTTAGTTGAAGTTTGTGAAGTACTATAGCACAACGAACTACAAGAACGTCACATGTTCCCAAAATAGTTTAATCGCTGCACTCTTGTTCAATTTGATCGTTCACCACGACTGACAACAAATAACGATTAGAGGTAAGGGATCCAAAATAGAAGATCGCTACCTTTTCCGTTTTAGCTAAAACTAGCGGCGTTATCTCTAGTGACAATGTAGAGCGCTGCTACAGTAGCTGGCTACTGCCTACCCTGTTTTTGATACATATTGTAACAACCTTATTTGACAAATAACACCTAGACTCACGAGCACAAAATTGTGTAAATGAATGAATCTTAAAAATTTTGTTACCTTAGAAAGTTAATAAATATACAAACTTTTGCAAAATTTCCTCTGTGGTTACTCTATCTCTTTATGAACGTCACAATTCCAACCCATTTATATCGTTAATTGGGACAAATTTGGCGTGTTTTCGTAACTAGGGAAAAACGACACGAACGGTTGGTGTCGCAATAATGTTGGGAGAATACATTTTAAAATAAGACTAGCTAGTACCACAACCTCAGGGAAACTTTAGTTTTAAAGGCTCGTCACATCAAGTAATAATGCTCAAGCGGCCCGCGGATCTGGCCTGTTGGAGTTCTTTGGTCGACTCAAAAAGTTTAGAGCTACTGGGTTAAGCAGCGTGCTATATTTCATCAGATAGTGGTCCACTTGCTTTACTCGCATTAAGAATACGAGGCCCGATCTGTTAAGTTTTCAAAGTGAATGATGCGCGTAGCTTTTTTGTTCAGGATTTTGTTTTTTTGGCAACCGTTTACCGTTATTCACCTTCTGGGGTTGGGTCGCCTAGAACGTAATAACACCAATACACCACATTAAACAAAATAAAAGCTCCAGGAAACGTGTATCTGGCCACCTTGTCGATGGCGTTTACGTTTTCGATGCAAGGAGGGTGTAAGTTTGAGAAGAAAACGCGGAGCTGGTCGAATAACCCTCGGTGCGGTTTTCCGGTGGTGCTTTTCTCTTGATGATTAACCTTGCAATGGTTTGTGTCGCAATTCCGGTAGTGCACCGCACGGGATCCGTTGGAGGAGGAAGATCTCCGATAAGACTTTCGCTGAAAACAATGACTGGTTGTTGTTTGCCTGCCTTGAAGCCTTGAACCTCGAAAACACTCATCTATCACGCAGGCCCGCAGTCACCAAGATACAAACTCTTGTGGAAACGATCAACGCTCAAAAGGTACCGACGTTTCGGTGGCATTCTCATCAGTGGGCAACATAAAATAGAATTCCTTAAGATAAAGTCAAATTTTAAAGTTCGATAGCTGGGGATACCCACAGTCTACGTGAAGACAAAAATGTGGTCAGCGCGTATACAAACGTTGCTACACGCGCAATAGCAATATTTTTAAGGTGTTTTAGGGACCCGATTCGGGTCCCTAGAATCAGAGAAATCGGGTCCCTACAGGGCCATACCGGGTACCTAGCATCTTCCTTAGAAAACCCTGGTAATAGTGTTCTCGTTTTTGCCATGAAACGAAAGTTTTGTTGCGTCTTCAGCACGCAACCCTTTAAGGATCGCGAATGTCACTTTGAGGTGATTTCGTGCATAACTCTCCGGCCGGTTGCGCTAGAGAGTCGATCAAGACATCATTAGATGCAGATTTTCGTTTACTTTCTGGTTAAAAAAAAACAGGCACTTTTGCATTTGAAATTTTGTGTGGCAGTGTGCCGTTACCGGACGTCATTGTGATCTGTGAAGAAACTTCAAATGCAAAGATGCCTGTAGTTTTTAATCAGAAAGTACACGTAATTTCTGCATCGTATGATGCCTTCAATCGACTCCCTAACGCAATCGGTCGGTGAGTTATGAAGGAAATTGTCTCAAAAGCCACGTAAGTGGCTTACGGGTATTGATAAACAATGACGAAAGCCTTACTTGAATGACACGAAAGTTAATGTGCCTTCGGCGAGCACTGTTCGAACTCCTGCAAATCGTTCTGCTTGAGCCGCTCTGACGCGTTGCAACGTGATTGCAGTTTCCACTGTGGTGACCAGCAGAGGGTGAACCGATGGAATCTGCAGCACGTCTTCCACCAAAACTAGTCTCATTCACGTTTGAGCTGAAATGAGCTGAAAACTTGGCGTTTCTTGATTTTTCTTCCTCCTGTTTTAGATATGCATGACGAACAAATCTTTCAAAAACTTTTGAACTTTGATCACAATTTTGACACTTTTATAAAAAAACTAGCTTAGCTATAATCTTTCTACCTGCACCCCAAACTTTGATAAAAATTTATGCAGTCTCAACAAAATAGATGATCTTTCTGTTATCACCAGAAAAAACTACGGGGAATAGTTCCAGATTAATGCAAGGCTAACGCGAAGCCAAATGTTTTGGCTTTTCAAAATGAAGCAAATGCCATTGCAGAACCGGTTATTCGTCCAACTGCGAACTTCACAGTTTCAACATTTAGGAATGTAATACTTTACCTTCATTGAATGTATTCGTCGTTTTAATGCCAGTGTTATCTCAACAGAAAATAAGTTGTGTAAAAAATTGACGAAATTTTAAATGCTCAACACATTTCAACCAGGGATGAAAGCAAAATAATTTTCTTACCTGAGCGATCCCGGGATTTGTGAATCCCGCCCTGAAATCCCAACCCCAATATTTTAAGAAAGCAATCAAAAGTAAGGCCCAACCTGTATTGCATATTTTGAAAACAACCTAAAATTTGAACTGGCACAAGACTATTGCTGGTTACACGGTTGCCGATAGGTAAGTGAGTGAGCTTTATTCTGAATATGTATATATTCTCTTTTAAATGTGCTGTGCAATCTGTATGTGTGTTTAAAAGTGTCACGTGTTTATCATCTATTTGGCTTTTTCTGGTACTTTCTAATTTTTTCATGGCTAATGTGTCTTTTTCTCATGAAAACCTGGCAACCCTGCAGGAAATGAGTCAGGGTTGACTAAAAGTTAACGGGGAATCACAGTCCCATAGCTTCTTGGTTACTAGTGAATCGCATTTAAAGTGGTTAAATGTTTTTTTTTTAAATGTTTTTTTTTAATGTTTTTTTTTAAAAACATTTAACCACTTTAAATGCGATTCACTAGTAACCAAGAAAGCCTACGTGGGTAGGTGGGCGAAACGTCCGTAATTATACGAAATAAGAGTTATCATCACAAGAAAGAATTTATTTGTTTGGAAGTAAACCTGGTGGCAGCTACTACAAAAAAATGAGCAGCAGAAAGAACAGCATATTTTGAAAAGTATCTTGCTAGATTTATGTGCAATGTATTATTTACTACCAGAAAAAAACTTTGCACCTCTAATGTTTCAATCAACTTCCGACGAAGTTTCTCTCGAAGCAGACGACCAATGTTTCCATAAAAAACGCTGTTAACCACCGCGTATTCAAGCAAGGCAAAAAAAACGAAGACAAAACAGCTGATTAGATAAACGTCCAAAGCTTTGATGTCCGGAATCTTCGGCAGTGACTGTCTCACGTTAGTGCTGATGGTCGTGATTGTTAGCACTGTGGTGATTCCTGCAATGGTCCGAAACGCGCAGTGTTTAGAAAATGCGACGATGTTATATGAAAATGGTGCAGAGGAAATAAATGTTAAACTTAACTTGAGCTTGTTCTTTTCTACCGTTTAGCAGCCTTTAAATTTAACTGCACGTAAAGGGCGAAAATATATGCTCCAAATGTGCCACAGGCGACTGAATCTTTTTTAAGTATCAATAGTATTCAACCTCGACGTATTTGCTTGATGCTATACTTGATGCTATGGAGTTTTGCAGCATTGGATCTGTAAGGATAGGGTTACCATATTTTCATCATCAATAACGAGGACACATTTTTGATAAAAATTTTTAACATATACAGTCACAAAGGATTTACCATATGGTTTTATGCTTCTCCCTTTAAATCGACGTATATTTCTTCAGGAATCAAATTGCTTAAGTGTACATTTTATTTCAACTGTTCAAAATGTAGAATGGAAGACATTTGGGCATTTTTAAACATCCTCAAATGACTAATTATTTCTGATTGAAAAGGAAGACATGCCCTCCAAAAAGAGGACGCAAGATAACCCTATTTAGGGAGGACGCGTATTTATGAAAATTACTCAAAGCAAAAATGGCTATAACCTTGGCAAAAGTTTTGATCTTGGAACAGCACAGTTTGATTGGACATTGGAACCAATGCTGTTAAATTCTATATTCTAAAAAATGATGGTTTTGATAGTTACTAGATTTCAAAAATTCTAAGAATTTATAGCACTTAAAAAAATGTACAATTGAACACTTACCTAGGGCAACTCTAGCCGCTGTTGCTTCAGGGTTGATCCAAAATGACAACCAACTCAAGATTGTGATCAAAACGCATGGCAAATATGTTTGGACGATGAAAAACCCAACATTTCTCTTCAGCTTGAAGCTCAAGTTCATTCTAGAGTAATTACCTGAGGCAGAACGTTTACGGGTTATTAGCGATTTGGCACATTATCACCAACACTGAAATAAAACAATGAAGTTGATAAGCAATCAAAAACCTGAATAACATCATATAACTTTTTGTCTCTTCAATGAAAACGAAAATGCTATTTAAAAACACAGAATTGCTGTTCCCATCTTTTTCACCTGCAAATATTACCTTCTGTAATAGATGTACAAGACTGCCAACCGTTTGATCTGATAAATGCGTCATTGCCCTAATTTTTGAAAACCACTTGGGCTAAGGTTTTGCGTGGAAATTGGTCGGAGACACGGAAAGTTGACGGAATTGGCCTAATTTTCCTTTTTAATTAAGTAAAGAACAAGAAAAGGTAATAGATTTTTTGCAAAATGGAACTGACCAAAAAACATCAGTCAGGGGCATAACGAGGGAGGGGCAAGGGGGGACATTTCCCCGGGAGCCAAATCAGTATATCGGCGCCAAATAACTGCGGTGGGAGCCGAATGACTGCGGAGGGCGCTGAAAAGTCCCAACAATGTCACAAGTACTTTCTTCAATACACTACATTTGCTTCCGAAAGACCTCAGGTTCGAATATGGGGGCGCCAAAGCGCCCTTCTTGCCCGGGCGCCATCTAACCTGGTTACGCCCCTAACATCAGTGCCTGATCATTTCTATAATTCGGAAGTGTTTACTTGTCATGTTCACACCCATTCTGTCCTGATTTTTCCTTGTCTTCACGAAGACTGCTTTGCAAAGAAAAAATGGCGTATACGCTGTTTTCGTTCGATTAATGTTCACAATTTTAGCAGCGTTTAGGGGGCGTTTTATACGCCTTTGCCCGCTATGCCTCTGCTTTGTACCTCTTTTGCTTCCATTTTAGGCCTTCTCCAGGAAATTTGCCTGATATTGTTGAAGCAAAACAGTTGTCGAAGTCTGCGTGTAGGTGCGTTGGTGTGTGAGAGCGTATCAACTTTCGTTAGTACAGTAGTAGTATTCTCAAAATTGGCAATTGTATTGTATTGAGTAACGTCTTCACTCCCACACGCAAAACGCTAGACTTTTAACATGCATCGCAGTAAAGAGAAATGAAAAAAACACATATACATGAAAGAAAATGAGGACGTATACATTGCGGTAGTATAGAGTATACGCTTGATGGCGCTAATGCATTTTGTTGAAATACACGCATGAATCACGCCAT
>Ga0210059_1014413_pt1 | contig 11686 bp, 5 predicted proteins | sample Ectturendosymbi2_FD_188042 | JGI IMG/M metagenome (GOLD analysis project Ga0210059, IMG submission 188042) | Ecteinascidia turbinata endosymbiont from Florida, USA - Sample 2 (SPAdes) (version 2) | ecosystem: Host-associated > Tunicates > Ascidians > Unclassified | place: Key West, Florida... | reverse complement strand
CATAACCCCCTCGGAAAGTATTTTAATATTGAGTTGAAATCGATAGTCGCACAACACGAGAATCTGGCAGCGAAACGCATTTTTGGTGTTAGAGTACCTTTGCAATTTTTCGTCTCATTTCGTTTGAACAGAAATAACCTCCGCGATTTTTGCGCAGATCAATAGTTCGACAATTTCCAAAGATATTGATATAAAATTTGTTGTCATAACCCCCTCGGAAAGTATTTTAATATTGAATTAAAATCGATAGTCGCACAACACTTGTTCTTTCATTTGCTTGCGTTTGTTTTGTCGTAACAGGTCATTTTATCCCTGTTTGAGGTCTTTCAATTTTACGCGCGAACCTCGCATCCACTGAAGAAAGTGCGGCTGGAAAAGTCGGGCTCACTTTACCTAGGTCACTGAGCTAACCTAACCTTAGGCCTAACCTAACGCTAAGCTAACCTAATGCTAAGCTAACACTAACCTAACACTAAGCTAATCCTAACCTTAACCTAACAAACAACACAAACCCCTAAGCGTAGCACCTAAGCGGAACCTGAAAAAAAGCAATGAAAAAAACAAAATGATTGAAAGTCAGCAAGGTGAGAGTCAATCCGAAAACCATACACATAGCAGCCGTAACAACTAACCGTTACACCACGAGCAGGACAGCGTTTTCCTGACAAAGTGACTTTTTTCTTGGTATCATGTCATGCCATGATGACGATACCGAATCTTCGACTGCCGGCACAATAGCTCTAGCCGATCTGTTGCTGCCAGAATTTTGCTGGTGAAATAGACACTACCTACAATGAATGCAATGATTAGGGTGAAAATGAAAAGTGTAAGACTTTGAATGTATCATGTGCATGTTTCATTTGTGCATTTAAGTGAAGGTAAAAGAAAACATTAAACGTTTTTTAGAAAAGATCCAACTAACTTTTTATGTTACTTCATACATTTGATTTGCTGCTAGTTAGTAGTTTACTTGCAAATTGTCAGTATGTTTAAAAATGGCCTTGAACTTGTTAAAAATTTGATGCAAATAATGCATATTACTTTAAATTTTATGTGCATCTACCGCTTACGTTGATTTCAAGTTTGGTTTTGACTTCTTTTAATCATTTGTATGTCTGGGGCTTTTATTATTTTCTGGGTTTTTTTCAAGGTAAATTCGGTGGTTTTTTTAGTAACAGAGTGGCAACACTGATCGGGACGTAAGTGCTGCTGGGAAGTATAGACCTCTTTCTTTTGCAGCTGTCATTTCCAAGTTGAAGTTGTTTGAACATTACATTTTGACCTGCACCTCACCATTTTTGGCCACAGCAGAATGAGCAGACAACTAGGCTAGTTTGGCTTCAAGCCAAAGCATGACACTGACATGTGTATTTTTTTACTTAAAACAGACTCTGTCGTATTATGTAAACAAGTATACCCCAGTGTTTTCAGCTTTCTTAGATGCATATAAAGCATTTGACGTCTGGAGCTAGCCACAACCTATGATTTGCTAAACTAATTAGTGTACCTATGTATGTGCATAGTAAGACTTTCGTTGATTTGGTAAAGGCAACAGACCATGCAAATAAAATGGGGCACCAACTTCTTACCTCGCTTTGGTGCCTAATGATGATGTATATTTGATATGAGTCACTTGGAAAATTTTAGAGTGTTAACAAGTGAAGAATCAGAGTTGATGTTTACACATTTTTTGGAGCAGGAGTCTTTAAACAAAATACAAGAGCGGAGTGACTCCACTCATCTCTACTGTGCACCATGTGTGGCTTGTGCTGTTTCATTTAACACCTAGTGATAATTTAGTTGTTAGTAGTGTATTATGCAGCTGTTAAGGGCCAGTGAATCTGTGTTTCAGATTAATTTATGTTGTAAATTAAGAATAACTTCCAAGTAGAAAATGCCTGAACGGTTTTTATTAAAGTATACAGATCATGTAATGGTATTTATTTCCATTATTTTATGTTTATGGATAATTATACGCAGTGTACCTGAAGTATCTTACCAACATTTGGAAAACGACCTTTTGCATGCTTCAGACCAAAAACAAGTTGATGGCAATGTTTGCATTAATGAAGGTGATTGCTTAAGCGTAGACTGCTACTTTTGGTTGTGTTGTGATTTGAAAGCCCAAGCAGCAAGTGCGAAAAGTTTCACACTGTAACAGCAAGCAACAATAAAGATCACATGTCATGATCACTTTATTATTGCTTGTTCGCACCACATATATGGGTGTTCTTCGCACATATCCCGTACGTGGTGAACCGCGCATTCAGCGCAACGCTAGTGGAGTGGTTGCAACAACATCCCTTTTTACAATGAACCGCACTGATCGCACATTCTTTTTGTGAAGGCTTCACACAGCACGACCTTCACATCCTGCTCACAGCACCATTTTGTTGCGATCGGAAAGCCTGAGTGGCAAGTGCGCAAAGCTTCACACTGTGGCAGTGAGCAACAATAGAGTTCACATGCCATGATCACTCTATTGTTGCTTGTTCGTGCCACGTATATATGGGTGTTAGTCTTCGCGCACATTCCGTTTGTGGTAAACCGCGCATTCAGCGCAACGCCAGTGGAGTGGTTGCAACAATATCAATTTTTTTGTAATGATCTATGTATGTCACATGTTTTCAGTTGGGTTTGTCACTGATGGCGTCAAATATGAGGTGCCATTTATGCAGCAGTAAAAACATTTTGAGAGTAACTGGTTTACCAAATATAAGAAGATAGCTGAATGGAAGTTCGCCAAATATAAGAGGTATTGGGATGTAGCGGGTTAGGAAAGTACTAAATAAAAATAGCTGACAACAAACACCAAATATAAGAGGTGCCATTCTGGCATGTAGTGCCAGTGAAAAGAAGTGAAGTATATTGAGAGGAACTACAATAATTAAGAAGCTGAATGAATGCAAACACCAACTGTAAAAGGTTTCAAAAATCAATATGTGGAAATCATGTGCTACATTCCAAAACATCTTCTATTTGGCTTTTTCAACTACCTTTTGTGTTTAGCAGTTTTGATGTGCTATATTCTAAAACCTCTTGCTCTTATATTTGGTGTTTTTCTCAACTAAATTAAATATTTTTCTGTTTCAATATGCTATATTCTAAAAGCTTTATTTGCTGTCTCCTTATTGACACCTCATACATTTTTCAGTACATCCTGAAACCTCTTATTTTTGCCACTATAGCTTCCTGGCAAATGCATTTCACTTGTTTCACTGTTGCATGCCAAAGCCTCTAATATTTGGTGCTGTTGCCGATGAACCTTCATGTTTTGTGCTGCTTGTTAGTCTGGAAGTGGGTAGTAATCTTGACTGTGCTTGTGTTAGTTTTTAATCAATTGCTAACCAATACAGCAAGCAGAATGTCACTAAAAGCTCAGTAGTTACCAGTCTAATATTCTGAAGAAGATCATGCAAATGATGATTTTGATAGTAGCAGGAACCAAGCCACAGCAGTAAAGAAAATAATGCAACAAATCGAAAACTCACAATATATATAATGAAATAGCTTATAAACAAAACACCTGCCATAAATGGACTGTACACAAAGTCAAATCCAAGGAAACACATTGTAAATCAGTGAAACACACAATATGACAAAGATTGATGGCAATCAATACATTGAGTCAACCAACCAATCAATCAATTCTATTTTTACAGGTGGTATAAAAATGTCATGATTTAAAGAATAGAATACAAGGTTTGACGAAATCACCATGAGGTCATCGTGACTGCCAGTTGGCAATCAAAGATTATGATCAATGCAAAGAAAGGAAAAGCCAAAAAGAAAGCACAAGAAGTATAACAGACAAAGCTATATAATAGTCAGCAAGAATTGAATTGCAACAAATAGTGGCCCAAGTGTCAAACTAATTACAGAAAAATGGCTTCTGCCTGGTCTTAACAACAAAGAATGAGACACATATGCAATATCAAGAAGCAATGAAAATCATATTTGAAAGAGCAGTTGCTTAAATAATTTTATAAAAGTATGGTGTAGTGTATTTCAGTGCTTCTTAACCAGGTGAAGTGGTTAACCCTAGGATGAATGAAAATAGAGGGGCAAATGAAATTTCTGTTCCTAACATTTGTATCATCTTCATGTGTCTTGTTTTTTTCCCAAAACATATTACCATTCATGAATAAAATAGTGAACTTCAAGCATTCTAACTTTGCGTCTTCAGGAGTCAGCAACTTGTCACTTCAGAAAAGCTGTACAGTGGTGCAATTAACTGAAACTAACGAAATGGGACAGATTTCACCAAGAGTTACAACATTTTATTCAATCGAGTGGTGGAATCTCTGCTTTGCTCTCTGCATGAGCATCCTGTACTCTTGTCCAAAAGTTACCTGCTAGAATCGCAGTGCTTTTGAAAGTTTCAGGCACCTGAACACTCATCAGCATAGCGTTATCCGTTTAGATGTGGGCCTAACCAATCAAAGTACAGGAGCAAACTACCGTATTTTTCGGACCATAATGCACACTTAAAATTCTTTAATTTTCTCAAAAATTGAAAGTGCACCTGATGTATGAATCTGGTTGTGCTTTCTCATCTTGAATCAATTTTATGTGGTAAACGCTGCTATTTATTTAATTACTTGTTATGATTTTTTTGTAAACAGACCACCGTGTTGCGTAATAAAGCAACAACAGTTGCAATGAGCAGCATCCCAGAGTAGCTAGCACATACCACAGGTCATATTACTCTGCTGGGGTCCTGACTAGATTGCCGCACACTGAATCAAACACACGCACAACTTTTATTCTGTGCGTGTCTAGCCAATTAGGCATGTGTGATAGATCAAACTCCCTTGTATGTAATGACAGATTAAACTCCCAGTGGCGACTCAGGAGTTATTGTGAAAGAGTAAATTTTGCTTCATTTAATGCACCTTATAATCTGGTGCACCTTATGAAAAAAACAGCTAGCATTCAATTTTTAATGCAACGCCTTATCTGGTGAGACTTGTGGTCCCGGAAATATGGTATTTGTGATATTTGTTTGTTGCCAATTCTGTATTGGTTCCAAAATCTAATATGCATTTGTATCTCAGGTAATACATGCAGAAAGTCAACAAAATAATACAAAAACACTTTGTTTTGATGAAAGTAAATGTAAATCTATGGATAAAATTGATCAAGACATGCCAGCTTAACAGTTTAAAAACCAGGTTTGAAAAGAAACTTTAGCATTGAGAATAAGTTCACTTCAAAAGTTAAAAGGTGATAGTGGGATTATGATTATGTTAAATATGGGTTGTTCATCCCAGAACTTAAAAATCGAGCCATGAGCTATCTGCTCAGTGGATGTTTTGCTGTTTTAAATATAGCAACCAATTCTTATCTCATTCAAAGCCACGGAGTCATTTTAAAAACAAGCACGACATTTATCAGAACAAATTCCTTGCAATTGTTCAAGCAACAGCATGAATATTTGTGCCAATAGTAAAGTTCCCTCCATCATTTTAAATGACTCTGCTGGTAAAAAGCCTCTTCTCCTTTCCTCTTTTCAAATAGCACATGTGCTGATGAAATGAAAAAACATTTTGTGAAGCTGAGTTTGCAATCAAAACATTTGAAGGTTGTAGCCAATTTGCTTCCTGGCGGGAAGCATTCTGTGGATAAAGTAGAGCAAATACCATGGTCTAACAATGAACACTGGATGTACCATTATATCAGCCGTATTTCACAATTAGGGTGAATGGGAATGCAGCAATCAATGACAGGGCTGAACAAAACTGAAAAAGGTTAAGCAACGCTGGTCTATTTGATAAGTCTTTTCGAATGGGATTCCATAGCTTAGAACGATGGTTCTTAACTAGGGGCACGCCTTCCTGGGGAGGCGTGAGTTCTTACATGCTTCACAACATGGAAAGTTGTTGAACTAGAAAGTGTTTCATCCAATTTGCTGTTTCAAGTCAGGCTTGAAACAAAGAACAATTTCTTAAGAGAGGCGTGGCAGAAAAAAGGATAAGAACCCAATGGCTTAGAGCCTGTGTAAACAGAATGATGCTGTTTAACAGATTTGCATAAATGAATAAGTATCTTATTATCAACTTTTGTGTAAAAATTGTAATAATTTGATGTTTATTCATGCTCTTCTATAAGTTCTTTTGGTAGCATCTGATTGCATATCTTACACATGTATTTTGCAAGTTCATATTTATATATATATCAAGGATATAAGTAGAAGAATGCATGCCTTATCTTTTATGGGAAGAATTGACATTGAGAAATATGCAAATGAACAAGTGAGTCGTGCGCATAGGTGAGAGAGTGTCCAGTCAGGTTAAGAAGTGGAAAGCCTTGCATAATCTATGATGTTGCAATGAAGATGTGGGCAATGGAAGTATATGATAAATGAAAAAATGCAATTTTTTACAAGTACAGACCATGAAAAATCAAAAGCACTAGGTTTGCTGTTGAGCCTTCAAGGAATCAGCCTGCCATGCTCTGCTTTCATGCGTTTGTGATGATTTTGACTGCATGAATCAACATTTCAGCAACAAGGCACCACAAGGGCGATGCAGCTAAATCTGCTCACAAACTATTTTACTGACCATGAATAAGTAACGCAGTTACCCATGGACTAAGATAAAGTGCCATGGTTTCATATAGCTCACATGGGACACAGTAATCCAAGAGTCAGGGGTGGTAATCACTAATCATAGCCAGTCATATCCAATAGGGTATAAGGTATGCAAAAAATTTGTCATTGAGTTAAGTGCATAAGCCTGAAAATAAAAACAAATCGTTCATGTAGCCATGATATGCAACTACTCATCACATACTTAAATAATATTGCTCCCAGACCCAATCACATTTAGAAAACCTAGCAAGGGTAAACTTACAAAATAGCAGGCAGAACTCTTATCAGGCTCCGCCCTTTGTCACAGCAGCTCAATCTAAACTTGAACCGTTGTGCTGTCCACACCTCATGGAGTAATGGTGATTTGTTCAAACAAGCACACAGAGAACACAGGTGAAAAGCCAAGAACACGGTCAACAAGTACTAAATTGGCTGTCAGAGCAACTGGGGGGCAGCAGGTTCAAGCATGATGCAATGGCCAACAAAGCACCACCTACACACATGTGCAATGCAGTGAAAGTAACACAAGGCTATACACAGGCAATGCAAAGAAGTTTTTAAATATGCTGATTGATTAGACTTTGTTGCCTTTGTGGAGACTAGTTGCTTAAACAAATACTGTATTTTCAATTCTGATTCATTGCAAAATCATGAAAGCAGAGCCCATTCGGTTGACTCCTCTGAAGCTTGCAGCAAACCTAGGACTTTTATTTCATTTACAGTTATGCTCATTTTAAACAATTTACCTGTTGTGTATGCTAAGGAGTCTATTATGCGCTAGTGTTGTTTATTTTCACACATACAGTTATCACCTGTATGCTCTAGCATTAATGTGTCTTATTGAATTGTTTTTGGTATTTAGATGGACCTTGTCTCCCAGCTGCTCTTACCAGCTGCTTTCAGGAACTGAGTTTTCCTTCAGCAATAATCATTGGTACCAAGAAAGGAGGTACAAAAGCTCTCCTCACAATGTTGTCAGCTCACCCAAACATTAGCACTATGCGTAATGAAGCACATTATTTTGATGTGAATCATTCATACATATTGGGCAATGAGTGGTGAGTTCTTAGTAGTGTGTGTGGTTATTATACGAGTATGCTGAACAATGTTCAAGCTTCTTTGACTAAGTAAAACTACTACTGTTAACTGATACATTTGTTCTAATAGAATCTTTGCAGTTCAGAACAGTTGACTGTGACAAGGTTGTTTTCAAAGCAAACAAGCACCTACAATTAAAACTACGTTGAAAGAATGTTTTAGTGTTAAACCGTCTCCAATGCCTATACCAGGGGTGTCAAACTCTAATTGCTCCAAGGGCCAAATGAGAACTTACAAAGCAACTTGAGGGCTGCATCATGATGCTGACGCATCAATGGCGGTACCAGAACCTTACTAGAAACAACATTTGCATCATATTTCCTGCAAAAGGTGTAGATAGTTACAGGGAAATCATATCATGTCTACCCTTCTCTTCGTTCACGTAAAAGAACTTGTTGACTCACTGGTCAAGCACTTTTAAACACCAATGAATAAAATAAATCAATTATTTGAAAATTCCAAAAAAGCATTGCGGGCTTCACAAAATGCCCTCGCAGGCCACATGTGGCCCACAGGTTTGAAACCCCTGGCCTATATGCTGCACTAGGATTTTAAATAGTCCATCTCCAGTCCTCTAACTTGTCATGACAAACATTCTTGGTAAGTTTCAATTTTGATGGATCTTCTTAAAAGTGGACTTTAAATATTTTGTTTGCTGCGTCAAAATTTTTTATTGAGTAGGCAATCCAAATGTAACCTTTTATGCATAGCTAAACATGGTGGCAGAATGTACTGAGTCAGTAGTACATTTTTATTTATCGAACAAGCTGTCACATAAGCCAAGCTTAAGTCTTTACAGTGTTGTTGATCTGAAAGTCTTCTCATTCAGGAAGTAAAACCTGACTTGTACATGTGTTGCTGTTTTGCAGTGGTTGTGTTGCATGGAACATGATTATTGAGTTATGTTTCTGTCTTGCAATATCTTACAATTCTTATTTTACTCTAAACATTTGTGTTTGTGTCTTCTTGGAGAATAGAGAAAAACAGGCAACTTGTACTACTTCATGGTAACATATAATGAATGAGTAACGATAACGTAACGACTAAAGTACATGCAAAGTACTAATGTACTTGCTCGCCACCTGTTTTCAGTGATTTACACCCTTAAAGGTATCAGTCCACCAACGATTTGCAGTAGCAGGGTGCCGTGAGCTCAAAAAGGTTGGAACTAATGCCCTAAACTCTTTAAGGAGCTTTTTATCAGTGCATTTCATTAATAGGAAAGTGGCCATTGTATAATTGCAAAATAAGCTTTTTTAAAGTTGATTATATCTTACAGTGCTACGTGCATGGTTAGCAACGGTGGCAAATGCTTACGCAATTGTATCAATTGGTTTCATTTTCAAGGCAGTAGTGTGAGTTGAACAGCACTACATTTGTTTGCTATCCAAAAGTATTATTTTGCAGGTACAGAAGCCAAGGGCCCTCTGAAAAGATGAAGATTTTAATTGAAAAGACCCCAGCTTATTTTGTGAAAAGTTATGTACCAAGAAGGATCTTTTTCTTCAATCCAAGCGTTAAGTTGATCGTATTGCTGCGAAACCCCTTAGATCGATTAATCAGCGATTATGACCAGGTGATTTCATTCGTTAGTCTGTGTGTGTGTTTTTTTCGAAAGAGGATACCACGTTGTTTCTGATTTTATATGCTCCGTTGCTGATCAACAAATATAGGTACTGAATCGAAAGTGGCCACAGGGGCAGTGCAGAATGCAGTGGATCAGAGACCAGTAGTCCTCAAAAGTACTTGGACCCGCGAGCCATATTACCAGTATCCTTTGGTGTGGCGGAGCGCAAGTTCTAATTTTTTCAAAGGGTTGGCCTTTGTTAACGCCACTGCCGTTTTTTCTTCATACTATCAAATATCGTAAAAATAAAGCCAATGGTAACCCACTTTTAGGGCGTATTTTAGTAAGCAAAGCGTCCAGCAAATGTGTATACACAAAAATAATGCACTAGTGCGCTGACACCAATTAATTTTAATTAGATACAAATTTCTTATTCTGGAGTTTTGAACCCCTGTGGGACAGAAATAAATATTTGGGCTTGGAAAATAACCCTGGTTTTATTTAGAGTAAATGAAAAAACGTGATACTGCGTAATGTGTAGTAGTTTCGGGAAGTTTTTCCAGTGGTAAAACATGTCCTGCGTCACATTTTTGTAGATGCATCATCAGGCAGCTTTGCTAACGATTGCGTCGTTTTGCTGTTCGCACATGGCTGAATGCCTGCTGCATGTGTTCCTGGCTTCTACTTTGTAATAATTGCCTGACGTAGGTAGGCGTTGGTCCCGATGTTATTTGAGTTTTAAAAACTCTTGAGTTCATGGGGACTTCTGGAAAAAAATTCTGAGATTCCAGTTTAGTTTCTGTAGAACTCAAAAGAACGGTTTATTAATTGACATAGAAGACGGAGTGCAGTCAGGCATGAACAGTAAAACACATTTCAACAATATTGTTGCATTGCGTAAACTTGCGTTTAGGTCTGAAATACAGCTTGCTGTTCAAACTGCAGTATGTATCATTTTTAAGTTTACGCATTTTGACCGATAAAGTTGCTGAAGCAGAAAATTTTCAAACTGTTGTACAGTACAAAGTCTCATAACCTCATGCAACTAGGCAGTCTTGAAGGAAATTGCTCAGGGCTAAGATCTCCGGAAGTTTGAAACCCTTTCTTTTGAATGATTTAAGAAGCCACGTTATGCTTGTGCGAATCGTAGTATACATTTAATTTGACTGCAATCAACCCCTTGAGAACCGCTATAGCCACTTAGATGGCTTTCAGGCAATTTCGTTCATAACTTGCCAACCTCTCGCGCTAGAGAGTCAATGAGGTATCATAAGATGCGGATTTTCGTGTACTTTTGTTAAAGAAATTGAGTACCTTCGGTTTTGAAATTTTTTGGGGAAGTGTAACGTCACGAAGAGGTCCCAGTGACGTTGTTGGGACCTGTGGCAAAACGTAAACTGCTGTACTTGCCTTTGTGGCTTTTACCAAAAAGCTAATAGTCTTGAGTTGTTGTAAAAGTAAAAGAAGCTTTTGTTTGGCAAACAACTATGCACCACAACTAATGCAAAAGTTATATTGTAGTTTAGAGAAAGCTTTTATTTGATTTGCCCCATATGCAAGAAAGCAAATATGATTTTTCTACGTCATGGAAGTAGAAATCTCGGTATAAAGTTTACACATATCTGACTTTGGTTTTCGTTACTGAAAAATAATCCGAAAACCATTATGAAAAGTTCCGCAAATTAAGAGGCATCGATATATTGCTTGGGGTTCGCAAGATTTTTAATAACGGACTTGGGGTCCGCCTTCCAAATATATCAAAAAACCCTGAATCAGGCAAACGCGCTTGCTCTCCATCAAACTAAATACATGATCTGCAACAGATGAACAAATTTCTTTCTGGCCGCGTCGCTGTGAGGACCGCAGACGGGAAACTAATTCTTATTTATCAAGTATATATACTGTTGTCAAGGAAAACCCGCATCTCGATTTTACAAAAACTCGTTTTGGGGCGTTTTTTAATGGACTCTGCTAGCGAACCACTGATCTACACTAGTGTTTCCCATTAGTATTTCACTATGAATCCTCTGTAAATCGCTACATGAGCATTCCGTGACAGTACGTTTCACAAAGAACGCCACTCCATATTTGATGACAGCATTCAGCTTGATTTGTTAAAAGCGATCAAAGTAAATGCTTCAACACTTGCATGTAACTGTAAAGCAGTGGTTCTTAACCTTTCTACCCACTCGTACCCCCTGAGCTTTCGTTAAATTTTCTCGTACCCCTTGTCTGATATCAAATAGTAATTGATACTAAGTTGTAGAAAATTAGCATAGTTGCCTGATGACATGAGACAAATACAGCTTGAAAGTTTATTAGTGAAGGCAGTGATCTTTTCCCTAGCTTTGATCATGTTCATTGCCGTTCCCTGGATGGAGGTGTTAAGTCGTTGAGGTGGCTGAATATATCTGAAAGGTAGCCTATGC
>Ga0210059_1014412_pt1 | contig 11687 bp, 6 predicted proteins | sample Ectturendosymbi2_FD_188042 | JGI IMG/M metagenome (GOLD analysis project Ga0210059, IMG submission 188042) | Ecteinascidia turbinata endosymbiont from Florida, USA - Sample 2 (SPAdes) (version 2) | ecosystem: Host-associated > Tunicates > Ascidians > Unclassified | place: Key West, Florida... | reverse complement strand
CAGTCGCATTGCGCTGCGGTCACTGCGAGAAAATGACAAGAATGAGCACAGATTACACTGAAATGCAACTATTTTTTGAAGGCGTCCGGGCGGGCGCAATGCGCTGCGGTCACTGCGAGAAAATGACAAGAATGAGCAAAGATTGCACTTGGCTCCCTGCATTCATCAAGCAGCCTGGGTACATTGGACAGAAAGGCATGGCTAATGCTGAACCATATGAATTTGTAGAACTTTTTCTACATGAATCATTTTGGGAGCTTCTCACTGTTGAAACCAATCGGTACATGGCTCTCAACAAAGTTTTATGTAAAGCACAGGAAAAACAGTTACAGGCTTTGGATGATGTTACTATGCCTGAAATTAAAAAGTTTTTGCTATATATTTTGCAATGGGCATTGTGCCTCAGTGCAACACGAACGGCTTCGAGTGCTTCAAACAAGCCGATGTTTACTCCTTCGGCCTTAGCTGTGGGAACTCGCCAATGGATGCATGTCCGGAGGTAGCGAAAGGAAACGCAGCCGCATGTTGTTACAGTTAAAAAGTTTTTGCTATATATCAGTTGAAAAGTTTTTGCTATATATTGGGCATTGTGCCTCAGAGACTACGGGTGGGTGCATATGAAACGTACCCGTGCACGATGTGCAAGCAAGTGATCCATGGGTGAGCCCAATTCATCGATCACCTGAATGAGAAGCACATCTTTTGCAAGAAGCAGTTTCGCTGCAGTAACAGTCGGTACCCTTGTCTACACGCTTTCAGGTATGTGCGCAGCGATTCTTGCTGTTGATAAGCTGGACTCATTTACACTACCAAAGCAGTGCCAGGCGTTGAACCGTGGCATGATTATTTTATCAAAATTACATTCATCAAGCAGCCTGGGTGCAATGGACAGAAATGCATGGCTAATGCTGAAGCACATAAATTTGTAGAACTTTTTCTACATGAATAATTTTGGCAGCTTCTAACTGTCGAAACAAATCGGTACATAGCTCTCAACAAAATTTTATGCACAGGAAAATATAGTTACAGGCTTTGGATGATGTTACTATGCCTGAAATTAAAAAGTTTTTGCTATATATTTTGCAATTGTGCCTCAGTGCTATACAGTAAAAAATACAGTAAAAGACAGGAAATACAGTTACAAGCATTTGAATAATGTTACTATGCCTGAAATTAATAGCGGCGCTACTGCATCCGTTATTGAATAAAAATAGTAGCGAGCTATCGCTACCGCTCCTTTTGTTGCACTTTAAAAAACTTTTTGGTGTAGTTCTACTGCAGTGGCGCAGCCAGGAATTTTGTTCGGGAGGGGCCAGTCACTGACGTCGTCAGATTTCAAACTTTAGCTATTTTGCACAAAGTTGATTTGAATGTCACTGGTCAATTTCTGGTCTATTACAACAGGATATGACGTCAAATATCTTCTACCAGTCGGCATCGATAAATTTGAACAAAGACAAGAAAACGTTTGCTTTCGCAGTGATCATTATCAAGCAGTTATTAACCAAACAGTTTTCAATTAACATTAAGAATAGCGGAAAGCGAAGTGTCGTGTAATGTTGTCCTCGAGAATATCACTACTTATGCCTATTGAGTAAGTCAAAATCAACTAAAAGTATGTAAGTGGATTCATAGGAACAAATCAGAAGATACCAACAGTCAAATTTTTACTTTACAAAATTCCTCCGAGCACAGTTAAAAGGTATAATTCAGTCCGCGTTTCTTTTTGAACAACTCGTCGATAAGCATCTCAGCATCAATATCACATCATGATTAGTCATCAAAAAAGCCAATCCATCAGACAGTTTTGTCCACGCCCGTAACCAGCTTGGGACACTAGCTGGGGCGAAGAGTTTTCTCAGAGGGGCCCAAATTTTTCAAACTATATGTCCAATAGTTTTCAACTATGCCCAACAGATTTTTCCAGAGGAGGCGAAAAGGTTTGCAGAGGAGGCTTCGCCCCCCTTGCCCCCTGGTCACGGGCCTGTGTCCAATGGTTTTAAAGTATGTCCAACACATTTTTTCAGGAGGGCCGAAAATCTTTCTAGCTAGTTACGGGCATGGTATTGCCCCAATACTGCTGCGTAGATAGGCTGTCAACCGCTGAAGCGTTGAAAATGAACGTTCATTTGTTGCTGTTGTGACTGGCAACGTTGCAAATAAGTGCATCAGTGTGCGAATGTTTGAGAAAAAGACACAACTGAAGTGTCTCTATAAGGTTTAACTCGCAGCTCAGAGTTTAGGTTACTGGCTCAGGGGCTATGAGAGGGGGGTCCAGCAGGTACATTGTTCTGGAGCCCGACAGCTACGGAAGGGCCTGAGACAGAAGGACAGGCCCGTGACCAGCTTGAGGCACCAAGAGGACGAAGAGTTTTCTGAGAGGGGCACAATTTTTATTAACTATGTCCAATAGTTTTTAACTTTGTCCAGCACATTTTTCCAGCAGGACAAAAATTTTTCTAGGGGGGCCTTCCCCCCTGCTAACCCTATTTACGGGCCTGCTGAAGAAAAGATTGAGTGTTTGTTACTAACACAATCGAAATAATGTAGAGAAAATTAATCCCGCCCGGTTACAAAACTGGTTTGGCCTAAAGGATTTTGTAAGAAGTGTGATGTATTTTAATGTGAATTGCTGGCAGTGCATTTTCCTGATACGATGTATTGATAATTAGCAGCAAGTATTGTTGGACTTGAAGGTTTGCCTCAGTGGCGTAGCAAGGGGGGGCCGTGGGCCCTGCGCGGCACTTTAAGGGGAGCGGCACTTCGCTGACCAAAAATTAATTTTTGAAAGGAGTTTGAAAGTTCTAGTTTTTCGGTATTATTTTAAATACTATTTAAATGTTCTACCGCTTTTCAGTTTTCATGTTTAGAAGCTCTAGACTGGTAGGCTAGCCTAAAGAACACGACATGTGGCTTTGGGGTGAGTGAATCGATAAAATGTTTGGGGGCGAAGAGTTTTCTGAGAGGGGCCCAAATTTTTAAACTATGTCCAGCAGTTTTAAACTACGCCCAAAACATTTTTCCAAGGGGGCGAAAAATTTTCCTGCGTCTCCTTGACGGGCATGCTTACTTGGGGCCAATTGTGCCCCAGTCCCTACACCTTCCTCGCCAGACAAAGACATTTCAGCCATCTCAGTCAAAAGACCTTTGCAAAAAGGAAAGACATTCGACCGCAGACCAAAACGTTAGGGCTGCAGTTGTTTTCGGTTTGTATTGCTCCTGTCAAAATCTGATAAAAAATTTTTGCATGAAATCACGGTAAATATTCAAGGCGAGCTTGATCGTTTTTCTCGTATCTTTGGTTTCTCAGTAACGCCCCAACTGCAAATCATAACATCTCCTGGCACCTAGGCATTGGCAGCGAAGATTTCGCTGCGGCGGCGATAGCCCAGTGGTAGAGTGTCCGCCTCTCAATTGGAAGGTTGTGTGTCCAATTCACAGACACTGAGTGACTCGCCGTGGTGCTCCTTGGGCAAGATCGTTCGCCTCAACTGCTCCGGTAAGAAGCATATTTCAGGAGTTGGGATTCCGCTAATTGCCGTCGCCAAAATTATAAAAAAGCATTTCTTGGCACATCTTATGCTATTTTTTAATTTTCAGTGGCGTATTTTCAATAACTGCCGTAAGCTGTAGCCCAGTCATTAGGTGGGCCTATCAACATCAAGTTTTGGCGGTTGAAGTGAAGAACTTCGCAAAGAAAACTTTTCTCAGTTTCAATACAACTACTGTTTTTCTGCATGATGTAATGGTGCCGGAAAATGATGTTCTTGAAGCGGGTAGTGCAGCTGGTGTATTTTCGTGGGTAACTTTAAGCTCAGATTGTAGGTTTCAACTGCAAGTAGAGCGAATGAGCCAGACAATAAGCATCGTGGTTTTCGTGAAGTCGCCTTTGTTCAACGGTACACTTTAAAAATTGGCACTCATAGAAAAAGTTATTCAACAAGAAAAGTTTGAAAAAGGTGTTGCTCTCATTTTGATGAATTTGAGGCAAGAACCTTAGTCTGAAAACCTAACGCAAGGGTAAAAGATATGTTCAGACATGATTGTGGTTAACACTTTCGCTAAAAAGAGCGTTAATCGAAATGGTAGTGCAGCTTGGCAATGGCTGCACTGAATAAAGTTGTTCATCGCAATAACCGTTGAACGTAAGACGTTGTAATCACTGCTGAGCATCCAAAAGGCTTAAGTCCCAGCTGGCATGGTTTAGTAATACAGTTTTCGAAATAGACGTCTGTTGGTAACCAGTCCCGTCGTCACGGGGGCTTTGTGGGCTTAGACCCCAAAAAAGCTACAAGCCCCCAACATTGAAATGTGAAACACTATAAATACGTGGATTTTTTGTCACATTTTAGAATGTCAGTCCCCCAGCACAAACGTAGTCTCCCAATCGAAAACCTGCTGGGGATGGTTCTGTTGGCAACGAACAAAGGCAAGGAATAACACTATGCACGTGTAACTGGAAGAGGTCCAACACAACAGCTAGACCAAGTGCGCAGGTCACGATGAAGACTGCAACCAAGCTCTTCTCAACCATAGCCTGTTTTAAACCTGCTGTTTAAAATAATTTTTCAAAATGGGTCTCTGCACCTATAGAGCGCTCCGCGCAAATCATCACAGAGTTAACGTTTGAAGTCTTCTATATATTCTAAGAGGATTAAACCGCCACTTAAGCGTGAAGTGAACAATGAAACGTTTTTTACACCACTGTGATCATATTATCAGATTTATTATATAACTTGCTATACGCAGTATATATACTATTTTTAGTTAAAGACGGGAATACTACACGAAATTTTAACATATATAACAATGCCTATCGAATTATGCATTACATACCCAGAAATGTGAGTGTTCGCCCACACCAGGTTAGCCATTGTGTCACGACCTTTGATGCCGTGCTAAAAAACAACTTGTATCGATTTTTTATGCGATTCACATCTTCATCCAACTTTTTTATTCGATCGCTTCAAATGTCTGATGCTTTTTACAAATCTTCATTTTCCTCAATTATTCAACACTCCTGTAAGGAGAACAAATGCAGTAGTTGTCCGTGAATTGTTTCGGAGTTTGCGTCTCACCAGTATTGCTTTTGTGTAGTAAAATATGTGGACACTGTGTACACACCAAGCATAAAAAAGTAAGAAGTGCTGGGATAGGTCTTGCTCGTCTCAAGGCTGGACACGTACTAACACCGGTTGTGTAATACCCTACCTTATGGTTATCCATTTTCTGTGCTTTTGCGAATGACGATGCAGCTGTGGAGAGGATAAACTGCCTTGCTCCTCCCAGTGTTGGTCATGTGCTAACACCGTTTCTGTAATGTGCGCTGATGTACAACAAAACACTTTTTGTTCTCTTGTGCGTGTGATATGTACCATGAGTCCGCAATAAAATATCATCATTATTATTATTATTATAAATGTTTACATTTGTAAGGCAGGTATCCCGCCATCACACCCCTTAATTTTTCCGTTTGATCCCCTGGAATGACTAAACTATTGAAATGTCATGAGGTGATCTTACCGGAGATTTAAAATCAACAGGGAGGAAAGTTTAACGAAACACGTGGGTTCGTATATGCCTATGCAAAGAAAGCAAATAATATAAAAATCAATGATGAGAAAGGTGGCGACAAGCAGAAAAAGCAAGAATCGTAATCGACAATCAAAAACAAGACACGTTTCAGTTTGTTAGTGCTTGATTGCGATTTTGAAGATGCTTTATTAATCCTTAAATCTTTAAATTAGCACGAATCATAAACTTCCAGTTCCATTTAAAATTTTTGTAAGCAAATTTGAGGGGTGGAAAGGGCGGCACTTTTATGGTCGGCCCCGGGCGGCACTTATCCTTGCTACGCCATTGGTTTACCTGCTTTGTCGATTTTAAGACATTCAGGATTACTGTCCCAGTGTGTCCATTTAACTGAATATTCCTTTACGTCTTTCATTTTTAAACATTTTCAAACAAACCTTAAATAAAAACTCTCTCTAATAAATCAAGAGTTTTAAACTAAGAGATACTTCAAATGAAATTTGATTGGAAACATGCCAGTTCACAATAGAATCTAATGTAACAGCAGTAGCCCTCAAATGTTGCGCATATGTGTAAGATAACTTGCTGTACATTTCAAAATTGAGACCTTATATAACTACCTGGCATCGCATACCCACTAGTCACAATGCCAACCGTGCTGTGAGAAACATTGCGTTGTTGCATAACACTCCATTGCGTGGTGCGCTTGGGGTTGATCATGTCTTGACCAAGTATGTTTCTATTTGGTTCGGCAATACGTCATGCAATTAATCCTCTCAAAAATGTCTCATCTGTATTTGTACTCCTTTGCAAGAAAGCTGCGCCCTTCCCTTTCATTCAGGCTACACCTCAGCTCATGTTGTCCGCATTAACTGGCAACTTTGCTATCAAATTTGCATACTTTAGTCGTATAGTTTCGAATCCAATCGCAAAAAGTCACGTTAAACCTTGGTCAGTGAGAGAGCACAACGTAACATGAGTCCGACTGTTCCTTCCGTTTGTTTTCGAACAGTTGAGATTGATATAAAACACCAGCGAAAAATCTTAACAAGTTTTTTCGGGGGTGGCATGGCCTCTTCGGCCTCATTCTGGCTGCGCCTCTGAACTGAAGTGACCATTTGGTTCAAGTGAAGTAAGCGTAATGATATTCGAGTGGTGACAACTGCATCATGAAATTCTCCCGAAACAAAGATTATGGCATCAATCTCACAGATTGGCTTCGTAATTTCTGAGATATAGGCCTAACCAGAAAATATGGAAGTTGCGAAAAGTCTGAAAAAATGGAAAGTGGAGTAACTTTGAGGTTACTACAGTACTTACCTCTTTTGAAAAATTATAAAGTATGTTTAAATGTACTGGGACATCTACAATCACTTCATATATTTATTTATTATTAATAGAGAAAATAAATTTTAATCTTCTCCGGGATATTCAAACTCTGTTTTAATAAGCGGTTTGTACTCCTTTAAATGGTGTTCTGTCAGTGGTTTTCACTGTAACCATTTTCCACGTGTAAAATATTAATGATAGGCAGGTGTTTTGTTTTTGGCTTCAGCAGTCACATTTGGGCTATTTATTAAAGAATATGTTTTGTCTGCAACAAAGTTAAATATGATGAGACAAAGACCAAGAGAAATAGGCCCAAAATGTCAAGGGCAGCCAAAACAGGTTAAAGCTAAGGCAAACACAGACCGAAGCAGAAAAAGAAAAGTGCGTTGGACAAGTATTTCAACCACTGAGGATATAGGCTCCCTTCACTGTCACACCACATTAAAGGTGGCGAAAACGTAGGCAGCCAGCCTGGTCATGTTATGCCAGATAACAAAGTGGAAGGCCATGTACGGGAAGTGATATAAGTCTTTTCGAAAGTGTTGATTCTGACAAAAAAGGAACTTCGTCGGATGGTGCATTTGATGATGCATGCAAGCAAGAAAATTCAAAATTTGGACGAACAAAGATCATGTTGCTAAGCGAGTTGTCTTGAGTCGGAATGTTAGGGACTAACCTGGTCTATTTAGCCCGAATAGAACGGCTTGCAATCATAATAGAAAAAGTTTTCCACAGAAAGGAGAGTGATGAGACACGGTTTTCTAAGTTTCACTGCAAAAGAATACCACGAAATGGTGAAGCGATAGGTCATCCATGGCTATTATTCCTGGCCTGGAAACATGAAATCTTTTGCTACTGTATTACAAACTTCTCAGCTCTGGATGTGCACTAGTGTAGCACACCACTCAACACCTCTACTCTCTGCAGGTACTACACTCGTACCTCCCTTCTGGTCAGGGAGGTACCTGGCCAGAGAGGAGGTATTGATGAGGGTTGTAATTATTTGATTTATTGGGTTTTACGGCGCTGTCCATTGGAGTCTCTGCTGGAGAAGTCTTCGCGTCATCTTTTCGGGCCGTGCCTTTTTAATATCACCGATTTCTGTCATTATGACTTGAAGCGCCCCCTCAAGAACGCCTACACACCACAGAGTGGGGCCCCGCAAAAGTGTTTCTAATAGGGTCCCGCCTTGCTAACGCCGGCCCTGCGTTTAGGTGTCACCAGTGATAATAACGTTAGTTCATATTTAACGATATTCGCAAGCCCATGTTGGATTTGATAGGGCAAATCATAGCAACTTAATCTTAAAAAAAACGAAAAATCACCATGCAAGATAAACATTTATGTTGCCCCCCCTACTTTTTCCTCGACACCGCAGTGCCCCCCCACACTTTTTTAATTCTAGAACCGCCACTGAAAGAGGGTTCCAGAGAACATAAAAACATTTGAAGGTTTGAATGCTCTACATCCAAGGGCCGGCTCAAACCATTCCAGGTAAGATCCATTTTCAGGGCCCCTTCGTAGCATGATGACGTCATTCTGTTCTATCAACCGTGGCACGATCTGTTTAAACCAGTTTTTTTTAAGGTGTTTAGGGACCCGATTCGGGTCCCTAGAATTGAAAATCGGGCCCCTAGAATCGGCGAAAATCATCATCGGGTCCCTAGAACCAAAGAAAATCGGGTCCCTAGAATCAGAGAAATCGGGTCCCTACAGGTTTATATTGGGTACTGTTGCAACCTCTCCGGTGGTGTTGCGTTGATTGTATGATTCACCACGAACGGGATGTGCGCGAAGAACAAAAATGTATGTATGTGGCGCGAACAAGCAATAATAGAGTGATCTCGTCAGGGGATCTCTATTGTTGCTTGCTGCCACGGTGCGAAGCTTTGCGCATATGCCGCTCGGGATTTCCGATCGCAACAGTACCTAACATTTTCCTTTAAAAAAAACCTGGTTTAAACGTAAACAAACACATTCTCTTTGCTCTTTGTGAATCTTAATTTTGCCGGTGCGTTTTAGGCAAGGTCCATTCCAGCACCCCTCCACCCAAATGACCCTTTCAAGGACGAATTTTTTTACATCAAACTAATTTATTCGATGCATGTCGAGTTTATTTGAACACCAAATTCATCAAAATACTATCTACACAAGTAACGGGCGTTACAGCATTCACATAAACAAAAATTCTAGCATAGGCCTCAAAACCTTTTTTACAGTCTGGTTTCGTAACAATCAACGACGTTCTGCATGCACAACAAAGCCCTGATATCCGCGAAGGTCACCAATGTTGGTTATGTTCAGGCCCATGACCAGCTTGGGTCACCAGGAGGGGCAAACAGTTTTCCGAGAGGGGCCCAAATTTTTGGACTATATTTTTTAATATTTTTAAATTTTGTCCAACACATTTTTCCAGGGGGGGGGCAAAAATTTTCTAGGGGGCTTCGCCCTCCTTGTTCCCCCCCTGAATATGGGCCGGTTCAATACTTTTATTGCTTAAAGTAGCATATGTTGCCAGAGTTTTACAAAATACGCTAATTTATTCAGACGTACCTGCTGTTGAAACTGAGTGTTTTGAATTTCACACCGAATGCTTTCTTGTCATCAAGCGGATCACAAACTGCTGCAGAAATCTCAATTCTGCAAACCTTCAGTCAAATGTTCTAGGAACTCCAGTGGGAAAACCGGTGGCTTCAAATTTTGTAAATAATTTGAAAAACTGCTTCTTACGTTAAACACCCTTGTCGGTACACTCCACGACATACCGTATTTTGAAATCAAATCTGAAAATGGACGACGAGAAAGACCAATAAAAACATGGAGAAGGCAGGTGGAAGAGGAAATTGAGAAAATTCGTCTGAGTCAAGAGGACGCTTCGAATTGATTAAAGTGGAAAGGAGTGAAAGCAATTGGAAGTTCATTAGATGAATTCGGCCACCTCCGGTTCGGAGATAATACCGGATGTAAAACGTGGACTACCACTGGGCTTCGTATGAATTTAAAAGGATTTTATGAAAATAAAGTTTTGTGACGCGGGCACTTCATAGCCACTCACACAGATTTCACAACAATCGTTGAGTCCAATTAGAAATACAGCAAACTTCGGTTTATCCGGATTCGATTTGACCGACGATTTTATCCGGTTTAGGCGAAGATCCGAATTAACCGAAGATGGTTGTTTCCAGCCTGACGTCATCTAAGTACTGAGATATCGGTGAAAATCGCTCAAGTTGAACACATTTACGACCCAATAGCAGACTTTCGCAGAAGCACAACAAATTTATTGATGTACTTACAATGGTACATCAGACTAGTAACCGCCATATCCAGGCAGTTATGAACAATCTTAAGTTCACAATTTTAGATTACTTGGCTGCGAAGAAATCTGGGATTTTGGACTGACACAGAGATTTCTGCGATTCAGTCACTCTGTTTTAAAGGTAATGCCCTCCAGACATCTTATCGAGTACAGTCCACTAAGAGATAATACCAGGTCGTCGCCAGCGGGGGGCAGTGGTGCCCGGACCCAATTAAAATCAGTCCCCCCATTTCATGTTAAAAAATGTGCCCCACTTGTGGTTTTTAGCCCCCCTGCTGCAAAATCCTGGCGACAGGTCTGGATAATGCTTTACACGCGCACACTCAACACTGATCAATAGATTGAAGCCATGGTGCGGCGGCGTGCCTTGAGTGTCATGTTCAACGCGATGTGCTATGCCCGTGTGTGACGTAATAATCGTTTCTACGATTAGTCGGATGTGGCGCTCAGTTGCCGCTGTTGTTACCGTAATTCTGAACGTTAGTTGGTGATCGTGAGCACGCCTGTGTTGCGTCTGAAAGCTGCCGAATCTTTTGCAGAGACCAGTCAGTGCACTTAAGAACAAAACAGTGTGGATGTGTACATGGGCGTCGGAAAGATTTTTTCCAGGGGCACACCTGGGGATTTTCCAAAATTTTTCCAGGGGAGGAGCAAAAGTGGTGAAATTTGTTTTTTCTCACTCGAAACTAAGAAAACAACCTTTTTTTGCTGAAATTTTTAAAACCCACGGGGCACGAGCCCCCCCCCTTCCGACACCCATAGATGTTCAGAAAAATCCGGATTAGAGATGTGAAACGAGGAAATTTTATCCGGTGTTGGCAAAGATCCGGATTTAAAAATCCGGATAAACCGAATATTTTTAAAAAGACAAACGTTAAAAATCATTCGTACCACCAATTGTATCCGGTTTTGGCGAAGATCCGTATTAACCGAATCCGGATTAACCGAGGTTCACTGTATTGGTATCCGTGGCTATTGAAAATACTACATTACGTTACAATACAGAGGCCCGTAACCAGGTTGGGGAGACGAAGGGACGAAGAGTTTTCTGAGGGGGAAAAAATTTTTAAACTATGTCCAATAGTTTCAAAATACGTCCAACACATTTTTCCAGGGGAGGCGAAAATTTTTCTAGGGGTGGCTTCGCCCCCCCTGTTTACGGGCCTGGTTATGTTGCATACCAGTTGGTATCTCTTTGTTACGTAAATTAAGGTGGTACGGCTGGTCATAGTACTGATCAATGTACATTTTTGTTAAAGCAAGCTGCCTCATACTTAGTAACCCATGGTTCATCTGTGCATGCTGTGTTTTTAGATGCCTCGAAAGCATTCGATCGAGTACTACACATGAAATTATTTGAGAAATTAGTTCAAAGAAAGGTGCCAATGTGTTTTGTGCGCCTACTGAAACATTGGTACAAAGAACAAACGATGCAAATAAAGTGGGGCAAGCATTTTTCTGAACCGTTTCATGTGTCTAATGGGGTTAGACAAGGGGGAGTACTGAG
>Ga0210059_1014411_pt1 | contig 11687 bp, 5 predicted proteins | sample Ectturendosymbi2_FD_188042 | JGI IMG/M metagenome (GOLD analysis project Ga0210059, IMG submission 188042) | Ecteinascidia turbinata endosymbiont from Florida, USA - Sample 2 (SPAdes) (version 2) | ecosystem: Host-associated > Tunicates > Ascidians > Unclassified | place: Key West, Florida... | reverse complement strand
AATCTTTCCTGGGCCGATCTGGACACATGGCCAAACCAACGTAGCTGAGATCTCTCGATTCGGAGAAGTGTCTCGAGATTCAGGGCTTTACGAATTTCACTGCTGCGCCCTTTTTCACAAAGTGTCACACCCAGTGGCGTAACTGACAGAGGGGCAGAGGAGCGAATCGCCCTCTGGCAAGCTAGATGTAAAAAAAGTGACTCCCGCTTGGTTTGTATTTCGGTTTTAGTACTATTTTGGTTTTCAGTATGTTGTTGCTTTTTTACGTTTTTCGGAGTGTTTTCCGATTATTTAAGGTTTTAATATAGCCATCCACATCCGGATTTACCATCATTTATCAAGTTTTTTTTACAAGTGTTGGCTATTTGGCCCCCTACAGTGGCCAGTGGGCGGCCTCTTTTAGCTAGGCTTCCCCCCTGGCTCAAACCTCTAGTTACGCCACCGTGAACTCTTCGCAAAAATCCCATCTCTGCCGCTTGCACTTGAGTAAGATAACACTCTTTCAGTCATCACAGGGGATTCATGACCACAGGTAAGGTTGCCAGACGTCCTTGAGCGCCAAGGACTTTCCTTGAATTTGCTGTCAAAATTGGATATGTCCTTGTTCCTTGAAAAACATTTTTTTGTCCTTAAGAATTTTCCGGCGTCCTTGAAAGTTCTTGAATAAGCGTGAAATTGTTCGCTACTGAACTATTGATTGCACTGAACATTCAAGAGTCAAGATTAAACAATGTAATTGAACAGAATAACGTGTACAATGCACATGTAATATTAACTTTGCGTTCTTAATAAATGTGGTTGATTACCCATTGTTATTCGGTATGCTTGTTTAAAATATGTGCTACACCACTGGATCTAACAAGCATTCAAACTAGGCATGAAGTAAAATTTCAATAATCACAAAACAACAAAATGTCCTTGAAAAAATTTCAAGTGATCTGGCAACCTTAACCACAGGTGAGGATCGGAAGAAGACCGATTTAAAAATTGATGGCTTTGCGGCGTTTGAACGCTCCCGTTTTGTGATCACAGAGCGATGAAGCTCACGCAGAACTGCATTTGCTTTACCAACCCGTGTATCAATCTCAATGTTCCGTCTCCCGTCACTCGTTAATACCACCCACGGTACTTGAACTTCTCCACCCGCTGGAGTGTGTTGCTGTTTACGCGTAGAGTACAGCAACCTTGCACTACCCTGGGTTATAATAGTCTGCGACTACGTGATAATCAGACTACCATTTCCTACATGCAGTTTTGTTTTACTAGTGCAACTCGGTAATCGACAAAGTGATTCGAAAGTACATCGCAGTCTTGATTGCTGCGAAATATTTTCCTTCTGCTGCATGATGTCATCTATTAGTTCCTGAAAAAGCACCCCTTCATGTGAGTTCAGCTCGGTCAGCCGATGTATTTGAGATTGTTAAAGAACAACGCAGTCCGACCTCATTTAACCTACATTCAACACTCAGAATCCAGGTAAGATCTTTGTATACAGCAAAGGTGCAGAAAAAAACAAGGCACATCTAAAACAGCGCGAAGGTTGTTACCTTTTTAACCCGGTGTTTCATAACTTGGCAAGACATACGCGTTGCGAAAGTTATGAATACCACTCAAAGACAAAAAATAATTTGTTACCAGTAAAATTTTGCCTCAGGTTTAAAACAGCAGCATGGTTAAATTTAAAGGGCAAACTTGAACAATTTGTCGCTTTCGTTAAGTCACAGATACCAAACATTTGTTCGATCGTATCCTGCGTAGGTAAACGAGATTTACCTTCTGGTACGATAAAAAAACAGCGCTGCGCACGATTAGAAAAAGTAAATGACGTCTTCAAGCAAAAGATTTTGCGCTGCGCGCGAAAGTAGCACTTTTGTGTAATTCCGAACAAAGCGACGTCAGAACTTTGCAACTGCCACCCTGGAGTCTTCTAGTTATAAAAACGGTCGTTATTGTACATTGACGAAGTGACAACCTTCGACATGTTCTCACTCAAAATTTTGAGCGTACGCCTACCCCAACGTTTAGACAAAATATTCGTTCGCAAAAACTTACATTTGAAATGATTTGAACTCCCAGAAAGTCAAGCGAATGCACCGTCGTGCAAAAAGCTTACTTCAACAATTCAATGATCCTAACCCGGCCTACATAAGTGATGGTTCGATCGCCTGCAAATGGCAATTCAGTGTCTAATCGGACTATAGATCGTAGAGGTATTTTTCTGTTTTAAACTTTCCTGTCAAGCAGCCATTGACACTACCATGAACAGTTTCACTTTTACAGATAACGCGGACGCTAAAAAGATAACTCTGTGATTATGTACATTTGGTCCTCCTCCATGACACAATGTAATACTGCTTTTTTCGTGGGGCCCACGTTTGCAATGTTTAATACCTTGCCATTAACATGACGCCGATCCGGGTCCATTCAATGTCTGCGGAATCGGATGTAACATACCACAAGGGATCGCCTCTTATCTGTGCCAATTTGAGCATCCTACTGCGCATAAGCATAAATCACAAATGAACCGATGATCGTTGAGGAGAGGTGCAGATGGATATTTCACGTCTGGGAACGGCAATTAGATGGATAGCAAACAAAACGAAAATTCGGCAAGTCGCTCCAATCATCAAACTTTTTTCACAGGTCATTACTCGCTGGCAAAGAACCACGGAGCGTTGAGCAGCTCGCTCTCAGTCAATTGACCATCACCTGCAAACACATATTACTAGGTTTAGAAGACCCATTTTCAGTGGAGAATGGCTAAACATAAAAGGAAACTGGGTAGGGGTTTACTTGAAAACAAAAACATTGTTTCCTCTGTCGATCAAGTTGAGCAACAAACCTACAATATGCCGAAAAGCAAGCGTTTGATTTAGGATTCTATTGTCTTCGCACAACATGCAACGCCAGAGATCCCAGCTTTGCAATTTTCGCGACATTGCAATATAATTAAGGAAACGTTTTCATCCGTCAATAGCATGTGAGATGGCGATCCCCTAGTCTTCATTCCGTCTGACGTGCACGACGCAACAGCGCACCACCGAGATACTAAAGTAGTCTACCACGGTCCGCAAGACGGTCAAGCAGCAGGTTTTCAGCATACTCGCACCGCTGCAATATACTCGTGTATTTACACAAATCAAAGTGGTTTCTCTTCTACAAAGCAATATTCAAGTTAGAAACGACAGTAATCGAGCCAAAATAGGCTCAAAAGATCTCATGAAAAACTGTAGTGGTCACTCAGACCAAAAAAAAACTATTTGATTTGGTAAAGACTCTCTCAGCTTGTAATAACAACTTCTGCCAACAAGCTTTATCGTACATCATCTGAAGTATGAAATCAGCCCTCAGGTCATTGTTATTAGAAAAGCAAGGCAGTTTTACTTTTGTTACCTTACCGGCCGCCAAAAAAAGGAAGTATTTAATACGAGGCCTGTTTTTGTAATCCACAGTCCAGCAAAATGAAACATCGGCACCAAGTGTAATAACATGACTTTAAGACTGCTTTTTAGCGCAAAGCCACGAAGTGAACGCTGGTTGGCTCCTTTTCTATTAACCTCTGTTCGCAATTCTCATCACTGGAATGTAAAGCATCTGGACAAAATATGCATTTTAAAAACAACATCAGAAAAGGCTGCAAATCACAAAAAGTAAAATGTTGACGCTGACTTGTTCTTTTCACCGATGACGACGGTTATTGAATGCCTTTAATTATATTAACCGCCTATTTTTCAGGAATGAAGCATCTCTACAGAGTGAGGCACAATTGTGAGCAAAGCGCCGTGGTGCTGAAATGTTTTGATGGTACTTCGTCAAGTGCCAGTACTCGCAATGCAATCACAGCCGATGCGCACGAGTGCTCAAAACAGACTGCGTAAGTGCCTACCGTGCGTGTTCATGTTGAAAAGCAACTTGTTCTTGCGAAAGGACCGCGTTTGCCCGGAAGTGATTAAGTCGTCCTGTCAGACGTGCTTAATGACCGATCGCGCTCACCTTGTACGTGATTCATTTTTTCCGAATATTTCCGTGCAGCATGCTAGATCCAAATTTATTGTTTGGAGGACTGGTAGGTAAAAAGTCATCAGCAAAATTGCAATGTTTGCAGTACGATGTTCGTCACACGGTGTGAAACCAGGAAAAGGAGAGCTCATTTTACAGGTTTAACGATAGTTTTTTAGGGTCAACTGCTCCACGCTACCCACTGGGTTTCCCACTGTTTCCGAACAGATTTATCCGACACCATTTTAAGCAGGCCTACCACAGTTCTTTGCGATCCAGTCGACTGAATGTCATATCGTATTGTTCCTTGGTTTGTTTATTCTTCACCTTCACGAGCTTTATTCCAAAACTAACTGCGACTTCGGATAAAACCAGCGTGTCAGATTCACCACACCACAGCGATATAAGTCTCTTAGCAAATCTTTAAAAGTATTTTGATTTCAGCTTGAATATTTGGCAACCACTTCGTTTAAGTTCAGCAGTATCAAGCGTTAGGTGATTTACCCCCACCCCATTAAATAAAAATAAAGCTTCTGATCACTGCTGGGCATACATGCATGCGTGTCGGAAAATTTTTTTCCAGGGGGCAATAGTGGATTTTTCCAGGGGAGCAAAAGTGGTGAAATTTCATTTTACCCACTCGAAACTAAGAAAACAACCTCTTTCGCTAAAAATTTAACAGGATAATGTCAAACTTCAAAATCCAGAGGCCACGCCGCCGTCTTCCCCCTCCGACGCCGATGCATATATGTAGCTTTGGTCTGGACACATACAGGTAACTTTCTGCGGGAAGTTTATCGTATCCCACATCACACAAACAATACTTGTGCCGAAGTGAAATGCGCTTTAGCTTCGAAGTTTAATGAAAAAATCAACATCTGCAGTGAAAAAATTAAAGATAAAAGAATCGTTTACAATATTACATGCAAAGTTTGGAATTGTAAACATTCTAAAACAATTCGAATTAACCAATTGAAAATCAATTTAGCATCATGCCTCACAAAATCGACGCCAAATAGGCATAACAAAAAAAATACCTCATTCGCTTATAACCTAATGGGCTCAGTGCTTTCTGCCGATAACAGACTTGATAACCATTTTATCGAGAAACCACGCGAAAGCGTTTACCCCACAGTAATGCTGGTGTGGTCCATAAATGGATTGAGAAACACGGGCGAGAGAGCAGAGCCGCGTGTTCAACGACGTGTAAAGCAACCCGCGGAATGTTAGCACGCAGTATACTTCAACCTTGGGCAATTTAATAGAACGAATCGATTTGCGAGAGGCAAAACGCACAGTTTGACCTGTCGTTTTATAGTGCTCTATCTTTTGTGTTATTGTAGTGATGTCTATACCTTGCGTATCTCATCTGTTGACACGGCACAGAGATTACAGATTTTCTAAGTTCATTTCCACAGCATCTATGTGCGGTTAAAAAGTTTTCTGTAATAACATTCTTTTTGGACTGCGCTTCATGGCAAGGCTTGCAAAACATCTTACATTTCGACGCGCCTTTGGGTTGGGCAAATCAATGCCCGTAAACCAGATTCATGGCTTTGTAACCGGGATGTAGATGACGCATAAGGTGCTTATGCCACAACTGGCTTACAAGAACGTTGACAGAAAATCAGTGTGGAAAAGGTTTGTAACGTAAACATTCCCTAAAATAATCACTATAGGTAATCAAACTTGGAGACTGCAATGGGTAAAAACGTTTACATTACGTCACGCTCATCATCATTTTCGCATGATTTCAGGTTATTTGGGATGATTTTGAAGCCAGTCGACGGCGGCTGATTATCTCATACCGCAAATAATACAGGAGTCAAGGTTGAAACACCGGAAAAATCAAGTTGGCTGCATTTGTTGGACTTGTTTTAACAGGAACCGATGAAACACAGAGTTGTGAATACTCCTATTCGTTGCCCTGTATGTTCGAAATTTATACGTGGTGCCGCGATTCACCAGACTGTGCTTGAAGATAAACGTTTAACACTATGGTTCAAAATACGGGACGTTCTGTTTGCACATGTGCGAATAGAACGATCACAAGTAAAGGGCGAAAGAAGGATCGACGAGTTAGTGAGTGAAAAGTAAAAAAGAAATGCGCAACACGAATGCATTAATCCTGTTCCGAAACTGCGTAGTTATAGATTCAACAGACTCACTATCTGAAAGGATAACTTTTGCAAATCTAACAGCAAGTAGTGCAAATAAAGTCCCATCACATGACAGCTGAAGAAAAAGTCACTGACAAAGAACTCGCAGCCAGCGGTTTCATGCGCGACGGACAAATATTTCATTTGTTTTGACAAGATATCACATCCGCTTCCGATAAAGAGTTTGTTTTGCAAACGTCTCCTAAGGTGCTGTGTGATGCACCAGTGGCGCACGTAATTGGAAAACTTGTAACTTCATGCACAGTTGAAATTGTAAGTTAAATGTATATTATCTTAACAAGTTATTATACAAGTTACTATCTCGAAGCAAGTTACATGACAAGTGATTGCCAGTTGCCACTACTGCTGTTGTAGTCAGTAAACAAACTTTAGCCTTGCGGCAAGCTTCTGAGGAATCTGCCTGCTTTCTGCTTTCATTTTTCTGCAACGATTAAAACTTGCAAGCGTATCTATTTTTCATAGTTAAAGGCCACAAAGATGGCGGCAAGTAAATCAGTCACAGTTTATTGACGGGGAAACTAGTTTCGCGTTTTCCAACGCATCATCAGTCCTGGATGCGGATCAATAAAATATCAAGCCAGCAAACAAAATAAATTACAAAAACTGAAACAGTGATAAAAACTTACTGTAAAGTGAAACATTGTTTGTAAAATTGTCCTTGAAATATGGGTGGAATTTGAATGGTGGTGTTTCAACTAGCGCAACGCATTGAATTCGACTGGACAGAAGGATGGTGCATTTTTGGTTAGGTGACGAAGCAACGACATGAATAGGAACTCGTTTCAAAGCTGTGTCAAAACACTGTTTCACTGTGTGGCGTCAAACACTGTTTCACTGTCTCCTCATTGTGTTTCTAACTTTTTTCACTTTTATTCCGAAGGGATATAGCCCAACAAAAATTTCGGGAAAGCGAACTTGTCTATAGTCAGGTTTTTTTTGAGGAACATGTTAGGTACCCGGTATGGATCTGTAGGGATCCGATTTCTCTGATTCTAGGAACCAGATTTTCTCTGATTTTAGGGACCCTATGATAATTTTCTCTTATTCTAGGGACCCGATTTGAAATTCTAGGGACCCGAATCGGGTCCCTAAAACGCCTTAAAAAAAACCTGTAATAGTTAATGTTGATGACAGTTGCCTTACAACGTAAAAAAACACATTTTTAGTAAATTAGCAGATGACTTGTAGGAAATAAATTGTGATAAAACAATAAAGAGCTGATTTATTCAAGATTAATGTCAATGTCAAACATCAGGACATTTTTTGCGTTTTGTCCGACCTTTTCTCCACAAAATGTTGCTCTCAACATTGTATGCGGAAAGCATGCACTTTCACCTCACTCCCTATGCCCCTGCCGGTAAGATTGCTTTGACATCAAAAACAAGTAACCATTTTGCGTCTGTCTTATTTATTTGAAAAAGCTATCAAATACAAGCATTTTACTGAGTAAATGAGAAAAATACAATTTTTTTTAATTTAGAAAATAAAGAAGAGAAGATAGTCAAAAACCACGTAAACTGATGCCAGTACGGTGTTTATGCTCAAATTATGTTAGACTACAACCAGCATACTTCAAATGCTTAGGTTTTAAGTTAAAAGCAAAATTACGCTGTAATTTGTGTTTCTACGCTGTGGATCGACTGTATTCCAACTCGTGCCATTTCGTCATCACTTGGGATTTGTACGGAGTGCTGTCACCGACTGTCTGCTTTTTTAGCATGAGGGCATTTGAATGCTGCCTGTGGCGCTAGGCTATGAACTGTTTTGAACTTATTGTGAGTCTTGCCCAAATTGAGACGCTTGCTGAGGAAATGATTGCTCTTGTGCTGATTCTATTTTCATTTCATTGTTTGTGCCAGACGCATGTGAAACCTTCTATTCTTCAATGTCTTGTTAAAAGATGTCGTTTGTCATCACTATCTTGTCAAACAAGCCCCTGTGTTGTTAAAAGTTCACATAGAGTGCTCATGCTCTCTTTGATTAAAGTTGTACAACAATTTGTAAATATAAAGTCGTGAGATGTAGTGTATGAGAAAAACGCACTTACCTTTTTCAAGTAACTAGTCTCTACAAAAGTGACAAAGAAGTGAATCCATCGACAATTTTTTACACAGGAAATCGATTTCACGTAACACCACGCGTTCTCAGTCCTACAATCTACAAGCAGTGCTTGCAGGTGGAACGTTGAAAGGCTGAAGCAAGAGCAGAGCAAGCAAACAAACTCAAGAGTAAAATGAATATAAATCAGAACACAAGTTGCTACAAGGAAAAACTAAAAAATACATCTTTCTCAAATGACTGCTTTCACTGTAACTCTGAAACTTTTACGCCAACGGTCGCGTAACGAAACAAGCACGCCGCCATTATGACTCAAACAGAGTGTTGACAGAGATGGCAGCCAAACCCTCGGGAGAGTTTTTAAAATTAAATGCTGAGCCTTTCAGCGTTTCACCAGTAACCATTGCTTGCACACTGTAGGACTGAGGATGCGTAGTGTTACTTGAAATCGATTTTGTACATAAAAAATTGCCGATAGATTCGTGTCACCTTTGTGGAGACTAGTTATTTGAATACAGATATGTGCAAGTTTGAATCACTGAATCATCGCAAAAACAAGCGGAACCCTGTTGAGAACGACATACTGAACAAACGTAAAAATCCACAATTAAATATTTTTTAGCTGTATCACCTGGGACCGCGTAATGTAGAACCCTTGGCACAAAATGGCTTTGGTGATAAGAGCCCTCAGGCCCAAGCAATCAACTCTTGCCTATTCAGGCTCAGCGGTTTTTCCACCATGCCAAGAGACTTTCAGCATGTCGGTGGCAACATAAATGTCAGATTAACTCAAAACTATCAACTAGATTGAAGGCAAAAAGGTTGATTGACGTTACAAAACCGCCACCGGGTTGATGCAAAAGAAAACTGGATTGTCACTACAATATCCAGGGTCTCTTGCAAACCAGATCTACCAAAAACTAACAAAATCAGCAACTTTCTTCAAAATTTACTTTTTTAATTTTTGAAGGAGTTTTATCTTAACTCAAGATAAGATAAAACTCCTTCAAAAAAGGGAAATTTTGAAATTCTTAACTATAGATTTTATGAACGTTGACAATGCATAACTATATATGCAAACATGGATACCACCTCCAAAATGAGTAGCGTCAGAGAAAATGTACAAGAGGACAAGAGGTTGATGAACTTGACTTCTTAAAACCGTTGAAGGTGTCTGTTCACTACACATTTGCATGATTCTAGATCGCTCCAATCGCGTACGTTCAACGTAATAGTGAAAGCAGGAAGATATTTCATGTTTCTTTAGGTGGTTACATGAAGGACAAAAATTTCAGTGTTTACGGCATAAACGAATTCAACTTGAACCACACAAAGGTTACTTGTTATGGAGAACATGAGAAAAACGTCTGGTCAACTCTCCTTTTTCGCTACCTTCAGTGACAGGTATGCCTCCGCCGCACGTCTCGGCGGCTGCACTATTCCCAGCTTTTCGGCCAAGTTCAGGGAGGTGGCGCGGCACAACGCTTCTCTCGCGAGACCAAAAATGGCCTACTTATCAAATTGTTTCCACTGTAGCGGAAGCTTGAGCATGGCATTTTTCTGTAATTGCCTTTGAGAAAAGAACAGGCAGTTGTCTCGCTAAACTCGTTTTCGCTCAATGCAGTTGCACAACGGTAACAGTTCACTGACGTTCTGCCAACCAGAAAAAAGCCAAGCACGTTAAGTAGAGAGAATGTGAGGAGTTGACGCTGTAAACAATCGATGCATGCAGTGGACAACTTAAGTGAAAACGGTGAGACGGAAAAATAAAATGGTGAGACGGAAAAATAAAGCGGTGTGACGGAAAAATAAAGCGCTAGTCCCTTAAGAGCCAAAAACATTCGTCATCAATTTACGCACTTCAACAACTGTAAACTGTTTGAGCTGTTAAATACAAACTGGCGTCATTGACGGTTGCCACGGCGGCCTCGGTTTCACCTCGTTTATCCCTGCGAACAACCTTGCGTGAGGTCAGGTCTGAACACGCGGTTTGAATGACGCATTGTTTACAGGTAACTACACCTGGCGCAGGCCAATTTCGATGTGGGCGCGAAGCAAGGGTTCGTCCAGCTTGTTTGCTTGCGTATTGTAATGGCGATTATTTAGCATAAGAATCAACCCGATTGTTTTGAAAGGCTAATGCAGGGACAAATTTGGTCTCGTCAGTGAGGCAGATGCGGTGATCGGTTAATGAAAAGGCATGATATGTTTTATCAACATTTTACACTACTTTACAATCGCTGTTTTTTTTATTTCACTTGATAGGGGCAGTGACGTAAATGACAGCTACGGCCGTCGCTTCCTCTCCCTGTATTCCTGATAAAGTATTTTGTGCTTGGTCGGGATGCATAAATAAACTGAACTGATAGTAGAACCATCATCATCAGAACTTTGGGGGTGAAACGAGGTTTTAAGCCCCTTGTACAGAGAGTGCTACCAAATTACACTGTGATTACTTTGAAACGCCTACTGATAATTTTGCTGAAAATCCATTACAAAAAAATTTAGGTGGGCAACAAAACCCCGATTCTACTAATCCAGCAGACTTCGCAGGAAAATCGCACCATTCGAAAATTTTCACGTTACGGCCTGCTTTAAAGGAACTAGTGCCATGTGAGTATGCAGTCCACACAGGTACACTTCCTTGTATCTTCTGTGCTGACGTACGTGTCTAAACGTCAAAACGAAGGGTAAACTAGGTGTAAAACAGCTTATTTCTGCATGCTGAACGGCAACTCTATGCGGCAAAATTGTTTGAAGCAATTGGGATTTTATTGTGTTCTTAGAACCTTCTACAAAAACTGACAGCAGGGAGTGACAAGCTCAAGCTTCCCACATAAAATGTACCTTGTTTTACCAAAACAACATCAGCGTTTCTCTCTGACTTTTGCAACTGACGTAGGAGTTAAATATAGACAGATAGTAATGAAGTTTCAAAACGGTTAAACAGTGGTTTTCGTGTGCCAGGCCTGCAAAGGAGCTCGTTATAGAGACTTACAATAAGCCCGTTGTTCTGCAACGCGTTGACGCAATGAATTGAGTGAACCACATCAGCGTGTCTAACCTCTTTATCCCTGAGCTAAGCATGGGTGTTCATAAGACAATAAACGTGAAAAATTTGTAAAGTCGATTGGTTACTGGCAAAATAAAACAAAGAAAACTACTAAGTTGGAAAGTTTCTGACAATGGGTTTACAAACCAGCTGTCGGTGTTAATTGCAAAAATGTGTCCCTCTTATTCTGTGTACGTCATTCTTGAAAAGCCTACTGATACTAACAGGGCCGGCCTTAAGCCGATGCAACCGATGCAGCTGCATTGGGCCCCGCGCCTCTGGGGGCCCCGCGCCTCTGGGGGCCCCGCGCCGTGGTGTTTGGGTAGATTATTTATTTTGCCAGATACACATTGCGCTTGAGAATTCAGTATAAACGCCATATAAATTTTATTGTTAGC
>Ga0210059_1014410_pt1 | contig 11687 bp, 8 predicted proteins | sample Ectturendosymbi2_FD_188042 | JGI IMG/M metagenome (GOLD analysis project Ga0210059, IMG submission 188042) | Ecteinascidia turbinata endosymbiont from Florida, USA - Sample 2 (SPAdes) (version 2) | ecosystem: Host-associated > Tunicates > Ascidians > Unclassified | place: Key West, Florida... | reverse complement strand
ATGGAAGGAAAGATGAAGCCCGCTTTCAACTTCAGGTATTCCAGAGCTAGCCTATATTGATTTGCCAGAAATTGAGAATAAAACTGTGGAATGCTTGCCAAACAGCTAAAAAAATCCTGCACAGAATCGGGCGTCGAAATCTAAAACTTTTTGGTCCAGTAGATGGAGTTGGGAGTCAATAAATTTTATCGAATGAGCTTTGGCTACATTGACAGTTCAACAATATAGTCGGCCATTAGCTGTAAATCCAAGAAAGATTGACTGACTATCGGAAATATACGACAAAAACAATTAATACATTAGCAATATCGACAAAAATTTCCTCATTGGTTGCAACAGAAAACTATTGTAAATGGAATAGAAACATTTTGGCCTCCACACCTTTCCTTTCTGGTATGACTACGTGTAGCATGCATATAAAAACGACTCGTGTGACATCACAAAACTACTGACTCCCCCCTTCCCTTTGTCACAATTCGTCACAAATCTGGTGACCCCCTCCACACCGTTAGGGTGTGACGTCATTTATGGACGACCCCAGATCAAAAAGAGCAATATCGGAAACGTATTCCCGACCTGGTTTAACTCGCCTACCTGCGGCTTTTTTGTTTTTTTCGCAGTGGATTAAAGACAAAACACAAGGTTCGTTTAAACCTACATGGCACGATATTAATTTTATTCGCGTAAGCATTAACTACAATCTACTCTTCTTTTTTATGAGCTTAAGGTAGTTTGTGCTCGAATGAAGTGTATAATGGCAAACCTTTGCAAATCAGCCTGTTGATTTTATTATTTTGTATAAATTTCAAACAAGTCACTATTTGTTGCATAGTATGTTCAAATGTCAATCTGTGTCATCCCTTCTTGCACATATGGTTGATTTTCTTTACATAATGCAAATGCCTTTTGAAACATTTGGAAGCTAGTTGTTCTTGATTATAAATTGTACAAGGTACGAAGTCAGAACTAAAAAAGTTTAGAGGTACAGAAATAAAAAGGTTGGGAACCCCTGGTTTACACTAACAAGTGGCAATTCAGGTCCCACAACAGGAGTCGAGTAAATAAGTGAATGACAATCACGTTTGCAGGAAAGGTTTGTGCAGTTGTATTGTGCATGAACGCATAGTTACTGCTGATACGGCTGAAGAGACAATTCAACAACAAAAATTTAATGAAAGGCATCTCTTATTACATCACTCCCATTTCAAGTTGCTCTGCTGGCTATTGTGAAAAACCATCTCATGGTTGCATGATAGATTCACACTTGGCCTGAAAGCATATGATCCCAAAATACATATAATGCCACTAACAGCAGTAGATTTTCAATCAAGTGTTTAACACTGCTTCATATGTTTCGACAGTGGGCTCCTGACGTGAACAAAATACATCAAAAGACTAGGTTTTCAAATTACAACAGATAAACAACACATCAACATTGAGAAAAATGTTTATAGACAAACACATCACAAGCAAAAAGGCTTACATCTGTAATGCAAGTTATTAGACATGGGTTGTCGGTGTCGTTATACAGCACCTTCGCTGCCGGGCGGTTTTCGGGTTTTCACCCGGTTTCTAGCGTGTCTTAGCAAGTGCATAACTCGCCAGGTGATTTTGCTAGAGAGCTGTTCAAACCCTCAACACAATGGGCACGTCTGCGAGTCTACAGTGAAAATAAAATTGTTTGGTTTTGGGTTTCGGATTTTTTCATAAGTGGAGTAGTTTTAGACCTTTCTGGCCCACTTCATCTGGCCCTAGGCCCAAACCGCTAGATGGTAGTATTTCTCTCGAGGTTTTATTGCAAACTAGGCTAAGATCCGGGTCTTTTGAGATTTTTGATGACTTGCTGGGGTTCCGGGTTCAGAGTAACGTTATGGCCTAAAGACAACAAAATATTTGATTAATCCGCTAATTAGTAATTAATGAATTTGGTGTTTTTAGATCATAACCTTTGAACCCGGAACCCTAGAAAGTCAATCAAAGATTCAAAAGACTGTGATACTAGCCTAATTTCAAATAAAAACTTGAGTGAGATACTTCCATGTAACGGTTGGCCCCTAGGCTAGGTAACATGAGCCAAAATGGCCAAAAACCTACCTCACTTAAGACGTCACTCACAAAAACCGAAAACCAACTTGCCGAGTCTTTGGTGGGGTTGAACAGCTCTCTAGCACAATCGACTGGCGAGTTAAGGAGTTGCAAAGGGGCACGAAATTAGTGGCTCAAAGCGTGATTTTTAGGTGCGATATATTCATACACCGGCAGTGAAGGTACTGTTGCAACTTTTTTTAAGCGCACAAGATGCCAAACAAGCTGACTATTGCCTGCGGTAATGCAGACCACGTAGTTTGTCATTTCGTTATATGGTGGTTAACCCAAAGGGCTCAATTTGAGCTCACTCAGGTTTCACTTTTTAAGACGCTTTTTGTAACCGTATGGACTCCATCATTGAGTATTACCCCTTTTTCATCATTTTCGGACAAGAAAATCTTGTAGATTACATATGAGTACAGTATACTTCTTGTCTACGACTTGGGGTCTGGGAGCGACTCACGATCCGTACGAAAAATCCTGTCAGCGCTGCTTTCGGAACAGATAATCACCGACGAAGGACTGGAGACGTTCATGGCCGAAGTGGAAGCAATCCTCAATTCTCGCTTTCTTACGCCGGTAACCTTAGACCCCAAAGACCACGAGCCTCTTACTCCAAACAATCTTTTGCTTCAAACTGGCTCCGCGACTCCGGCACCAGGTGTTTTCCGAAAAGACGATTGTTTTGCACGTGGACATTGGCGGCAAATGCAGTGGATGATAGTCCAGCTCTGGAGACGTTGGTCTCGAGTATTTGCCTTCTCTTCTTCCACGGCAGAAATGGACTACCAAGCAAAGCAACATTCAGCTCGGCAATGTAGTACGTTTTCCTAATGATGAACATTCGCGAAACAATTGGCAAATCGGAAGTATATGCCGTTTTTTTCCTGTTAGTTGAGGAATCGTTCGGCATGTCCAAGTAAAAAATCTCGTTTGTCGCGGCGATGAAAACATTACGGCTGTGATGTCAGTGTCTGATTCTCAAAGACTACGACGCTGCTGCATTAATGCTAACGCAAATCGGTTGGGTTACATTGCCAAATATATCGTTTTACATTGTCTACTTTCATTCACCGATACGTTCTCACCTCAGGTTAACGTGACTGGTTGAGTTTCAAAGTGCCTGTTACTCGATTAAATTGAAAGTGAATAAAAAATCGCGCTTGTAGCATTCATTATGTGACTTGATTGTGATGTAAATGTTCTTCGTTATGTCTTCTCCGGGTTCGTACATAGCGGGGACATGTTACATCACAAATTGCGGTATTACCTATTGAAGGAACGTTTGCTTTGATTGGACAATCCCACATTTCCCGTTTACGATGATTTGATTGCCTTGCATTACTTTGCTTTAACGGTTTCTAAGAAGCCTCGACTCGATTTGACTTTGTTGCCAGTGTGCTGAATAGCGTGGTGTTAAACGATGTACACGCGGTCCCGTAACTATTAAAAACCGCACTGGACCGTACTCTTTATCTTGTCGTGTGTCGGCCGTTGTTCCGAATTGTATCATGCGTGAGTTTGACGGTTACTAGTGCGAGTTTTGAACTTTACACATGGTAAGTCTCAAACACAGTGCGAACGCACAATGAAGACGTAACAGTAATTTTTAAAATATCCATTTATTATGTGGTATTTGATTGTTTGTTTAGCCCCTCAACAAAACTTTTGTTGCCACAGTAGCGTGAAGTCAACCGCCATATGTCGCCTACCCAGGTGCAGCCTTTGGTCTATCGCGTGACCTCCTTGTTCAATTTCCATAACGTGTTTGGCAGGCTTGTCCATAGGAATTTCATTCCTATGGGAATCCCACGGGAAACATCCTATGGGATGGGACGGGACAGCACAAATTTGTATTTCCCATGAGACAGTAGCCATGTCATAGCAATTTCAGGAATAGAATGACAGTGTCAGAATGATACTGAATTGATATACTTAGACTATACTTCTGAATTTTAAAGTAAATAAATTTTGTCGTTTTGCATGTCTCTTTGTACATGTAGTCCTATTTAGTAGATACTAAACCTAAACTTTCACAAATTTAATAATTTTAATTGAATTGTATTCCATTTTAATATTATAATGGTATCCCGTGGGATGGGGCAGGCATAAATTGCTATGTGATGGGACAGACAAGTATGTCCCATGGACAATCCTGGTGTTTTGGTTAGGAGCCATTTTTGCTGGAAGGTGATGAGAAAAACTTCCAATGATCTATTTGTGTCATTCGCGGAAGATGTACGAAGTGTATACAGCTAGAATAAATTAATGAAAATATTTTATTTTATGTTTATTTTTACCTTTCTATAATGCAGCGGTAGACATCACACGCTATAGTACTAACTGTAGGTAGATCTCACACTATAGTGTGGTAGACCTCAGGCTGTAGTACAACCAGATATTATTATTGGGAAAGTGATTAGATAGATACCAGCAGCGGATATAGGGGGAAGTTTGGATCAACTTCACACCCAAACATTTGTGGCGCCCCGTTGAATGGCGCCACTTTTATATCAATGTGTCGTTTTTCGATGACTATCGAAGTAGAAGCTGAGATCAAAAGACACTCTAAACTAAACAGTGCTTTTATGTAAAATCTCTTCACCAGTTGGCCTGACGGAAAGACTGATCACCCTCTACCACATAGATCGAAGTTGGGTTTTCGATAGTTACATACTTAAATCCTTGATAAAACGTTCACTGACCTATGTGCAGTACAATTTCGATTAGTTGTTCATGAGGTGGCAGCAAGCAAAGTGGTCCATCGAATAACTTTCTTTAAAAGATGGTCGCGGGTCAAAAAAGGTTGAGAACCACTGCGGTTATTTCCAACGCTTTAGAATCGAAGTGCAAAGACCAGGAGTGGCAAAAAGAAGCTATTTTTTTGATAAAATTTCCTTGGATTGTTTTCCAATTGTATATAATTTTCATGATGCTTGTGAACGTTGAGTAACAAGCGGGCGCAGATAGCAAGCTTGTCGATATTTCCTACTGATACTTGTCTACTAAAACTATGTTAGACTTCAAGAGCAAACAAGTCTATTTCATGTTTTTTCTCACTGATGCTGATGCTTTTCTGCTGAAACTCGTTAGAATTGAAGTGCAAACTGACACAAGTTACAATAACTAAAAATGTTTTTGTATTTTCACACGTTTCATCAATTTTGAATAATATTGTGTTCAAAGCTATTTTGTTTTAGTTTTTTTGAGGGAGCAATCTTGGTTCAATGCGAATTTGCAGTAGCAGAATTTTTGTACTGTAGGTTGGATGTTTCGGTTAGAGGCTGGATGTCGTGTGCAGTTCAAGTTTCGTGGGTATGGGGTGCAGTTCGAGTTTCGTGGGTATAACCACACAAACGTGTGATCCTGATGCGGTCTGTGCTGCAATACGCAGTATTGTCAGCGTGGACCACATGGTATGCAGGCTCGCGGTTGATTTGTACGGCTTACTGAACCTAACCACTTCCAGGCAGCACTATGACGACAAACGTCGCATGTTAGCTGTTTTACCTGTATTGTTGACAAAGCAAAATACTTGTTTTATGCCAAATGAAGCGTATCAACCAAAATCATCACATTTCCACGAAGACAGTTTAGAATAAATGTTATCGTGAACAGGTCGTTTCAAGCAACTTTGTCTGATCGCCTCAAATGGCTTCAATGAAGGGGAAATGATTGTGCATTCTGATTTGTGTGTTGCAAAGCTTCCAAAGATGAGAAGGTCAGGATTTCGCCAAATGCAGAACGTTTTCTAATTAATCAACCTGGTAATCGTGTATATAAGAATTTTCAAGAATTGAACTTGACGGCATGCAAGGGCGTCGCATATCATAATCATAGGTAGAAATAGTGCTGGAAATCTGCAAAGACGAGACGATTTCATGAAGCTTAAACTCGAAGTAGGCTACAGCTCCTACTTCTGAAGTCTCTCTGCAAAGATGTTTGCAACAAGATGGCTAGTAATTTCTCTATTCACGACGCCATGAAAATTTTGTCGAAGCTGCCAGTCTATGATAGTCAGCCCCGGATTTAGATGGTGGGGGGCCTGGGGCCCAGACGTGGTGGGAGGCCCCATGTGCGGATACAAATTGTCTAGGCAGGGGATGATCGATGAAGTCACTAGTATTTCCACACGTCATTAATATGTATGACGTAATCTTGTGCCGCCACATTTCTTAGCTCAACTGTAACAAATCTTTATGATGCGCTGTGACGCATTCCATGAGTATTTTCATAACAGAGTCGTTTATTGCTATCAGTTCGAACCTTATGCTGAACATAGGGGTTGCATTTTTCTTGCATATGTTATCCAGCCCAATCAGCCTTATACTTCGTGATTTGTTTTCAACACCTTATTTTCAAAATTTTCACGTGTCAATGTTAAATTTTTGCACCAAATATTGTTTACAATTAAAATATTTTGGTTTACTCAATTTTAACAACCACCGACGTTACATTTGACGCACAACGCGGCTTAACACCCTTTCAATGTGTTCAAAATATTGACCTACTATCAACAGTAATAACCACAAAATTAAGAATTTACTGCCTCACTTCAGTCTAAAAAGGTGCCAACTCAACACTTGGCGGTCAATTCGCTGTTTAAAAATTTCTTCATATTTTTATTGGCTTTACTATCTCATTTTATTGAAAATTACTGAGCGCCGACGTAGCATCTGATATCAAACATAGTTTCAAAACAACATATTTCATTAAATTCGCCCCAATAGACGCCGGCCTAACCTCTGGCGCACAATGTAGGCCACTAGATAGCCATGCAAAATCATAAATTAACTAATCGCTAAAGTAACATTTACATGAAGTTTCGTATTTTCAAGTCCTAATAACTATTTCCTCAAATTTTCATTTACTGATAACGTTACACTCAATACTCAAGGCGCTTAAATAAAACTCAAAACGTACCAGCTCTAATCATTATATTTAGTAAACTACACTAAAGGTGAAAGCAACATTTTGCTTTCAAAGTAGTTTAAAAACATTGTTCTATATCTACTGATTTTCCGAATTTTATTCATCGTCCTTCATTGAACGCAGATTTAACCTTTTTACGCCCAATCGTGGATAAAATCTTTAGTAACGCCCACTAATCATATCAATAAAAATAATATAACTCAAGCTATTTTATTAAGATGTGAATACTACATCAGACGCCTAACGCGGTTTAAAATTTATCTCATTTTTTCATTGAGTTTGGTATGCGCACTCGTGAACTCTAGCCGATGTCAACTTAACCTTTAACACCGAGAATTAGTTTAGAACATTTGCACGGCAAACATTGCCTTCAAAGGATTTTCATTACTTTCACTCCTATAGGCGCCAGAATTATCTGTAACCATCAACTCTATATTTTTCATTCGTTTGGGGTCACAATATTATTTTTTTTTGATACTGCAATTTCCACGAGTTATATCTTGTTTTTACTCACCTCAGAAAAATATTCCAAACCTCAATGCAGACTACAAAAATGAAAGTCTAAACTCTCGTGGAGTTACATTTTAACATTTCCAGGTTCTCTCTCAGCGATGTGTTGTGTTTGATGTTGAGAGTGACCAACCAATCTTCTAACAATACTTTCCGATTTCAGGCTAAAAACAACATTGTCATTATTGAATCCTTTATCTCATTTCAGCCAATGTGAGAATGATATTTTTGTAAAGTAACTATCACATTTTTTGCAGATCCTTCTTTCTCGACGTGCCTTATTTCTCTATACCCAAATTTACTTACACTCAACTAACTGTAACCCTCTCGTTTGATATTTTCAAAAAAGCAAAAACAGCTAAGGCTGAGGTCTCCTCTGAAACAATGGAACGACCGACAATGTTTGAAGCATTTCTATTATCTACTTTAGCTAAAGCCTTTACCCTTAGTAAATCGGCAGAAGAACATGTCCTGTGCAGAATCCGACCTGTGCTGCACATCGCAAATGTGGAAAGCAATCCAATAGCGCACCGGCTTTATCAACGAGTTGACACTGACTTGATGATTATCAATTTAGATGGATGCGAGTTAGTAGCAATAAATTCTTCACCAGATACCATTTTGGATTGTCAGATCACCTAAATCCCTTACCAGCCCTTATTTGTAAGAACCATAGATGCCCGCCAAAACTCAGTTTACACCGTTTGTCAATCTGTGCAGTAGGGATAACAATAGATCCCTTACGCTGTCACCACTGTTTCTTCAACTATGAATCTTTAACCCAGCTTCGACGCTGTATCTGGAATTTCATACTCGCACGAGTCCAACACATCCCATCCCGCATACGCAATTTTTTAAGGGCAGATCTAGTCACAGACGCGGCAACGTCCCTTCCCTCTTTAGGAAGAACTTACCCAGTACAATGAATAAACACAAACAACCAACAAGCTTTTACCGCGGCACAAGTGACAGTTGACCCACTTTCATAGTATTCACTTTCAAGAAAATAACATGCTTTTCAAAACTAACTTCTTAATAAACCTAACATCTTTTTTTTCAGACTTTTATACAATACAGTTTGATAACTGTCCACAGATAAACACTTTTTTTGACATAATATCTATAGGATTATTGAAAAAACAAATTATGTTACGTCCATCCATTATGGATACTCTCCACACTCCAGTCAACCAAATGGCAATCGTCCACTTTTCATCTCTGTTTGGACAGAATTGTCTATTCAGATGACATAGTAGCAAAGTTTACTTTAGATACATCTGCATTGCGTTCCGTCTCTTTATATTTGGGCCATAATGCAAGACGGTGTCCACAGAAAATATAAGCTTTTACAGACGTCACCTCATTGGAGTTCGCAAAGACCGTCAAGTCCAACAACTTGGCAATTACACAGACAATCTCCTTGTCAGAGTTTAGTCCACATCACCTTACTAAATGAACTTTTCAAATTGTAATATGATTTTAAATATCGCTCGCATGCGCTCAAAACAGAATACTTCCATTATTGCAATGTTTTGTGCGTTCAATCAAAATATAGATATGAAGCAACCATATTATTTTATTCTAACCACATTTAATTTCCAACCAGCTATCACACTGATAGCAAAAGTGCAAGGGCCACAGTCCCTATACTTCCAGCCAAAGTTAAATACGACGAGATACTTCCTACGATTAAATCACACAACTTTTGTCCGCTAGTACGACAGCGAGTTATCGCAAAATTTATCACGACTTGGCATACACGCCTGACAAGATTGTAACCCCCTTAGTAGCAAACAGCAACCACCAGCACAGATAACGATCTTCAGACGTTCACGCAGTTTTCATACACAAAAACGTTGATGAACCAAGCAAACACACAGCAGCCAGATAAAGTCGGAAATAAACCAAAACAAACGTGATCCCGCGTTTTCCAGCATTTCAAATTGATACCAAGCTGATAGCCAAGCACAAGTGAGTCAACAAAAAAGCACAATGCTTGCAGCCTAATCCACTTATATTCATAAGGCCCCTCACTATAGCTTTCTAGCGAATTAACTTTTAAGGTTTGTACAATAATCGCAAATTTTAAATAACACATAAAACATTAAAAATAGCATTGCTACCACGTTAACAGTGCTCTGCAAAGCACATCAAGCCAGATTTCAAACGTGACTTCCTTTTCGTTTAAACTCAGACCACTTTACGCGCTAGGCACTGCACTCATCAGCTAATGCAGTCATTTTTCACACGTTTCTTCTCGCTGGTGCTATCTGCTTTAAACCCACCAATCTTAATCGAACTTAATCGAACTAAATCTTAATCGAATCTTAATCTCCTTCGATGCTAATTACTCTGGAAGAAAATCAAAAATTAGTCTGAACACAACCATATATTACTAAAGAAATGCATACCATAACATAACATGTATGATACAGTAACTTCAAATCTTATATTTAGTCAAACCATCCTTCTTTCTCTAAAGTTTTTGGACCAGTAATGCCAGATGCACTGCAACAATTAATTCCTTCAAACATCCGTCAAGAGTGTGCAGCAATCTTTAAGTGGTAGCCACTTATAATAACAATATGCGTACGTCACCTACTGCAGGTTTTCTGAATATCATTTGCTAAATCTACGTTGACTTATACCTTCCTCTATCCAAACGGCACTGACATCCACCGTTCGTAGTGTCATATTTTCGCTTTTTGGGACCAATCACTCACCTCTTGCACTAGAAAAATTTTTTTCAAATTATTCCCCTTGCGGCCCTTCACACAAATATAGGTACAAATATACAGGAATTTCACACAAATATACAGGAATTTCAGACCAACGGGTCAAACTCTTCGCAAGACTCTTTTCAAAACAAGCCACCGAACAAAAGAACAAAGAGATAGTAAATGGAACAGTCAAACTTCAGGTAAGAAGACAGTTGTCAGTAGTGGTCCTAAGATTTCGTTTGTACACTTACATTTTTTCCGAGGATGTGATTGTAACAACGCTTGTAAAGCGACAAATTTGAAGCTATTGTCAAGTAGCATTCACATACTACAATTCGTCAAAATTTTATTGTTGACGTGATACAGATTTATAACTTTTTTTTCAGCTTTTTTATCACACGAAGCGTTAACTTGACTACCTCACCCTCAGGCCGGCACATTTTCTATCTACTTTTCACATTATCTTTTTCTCTATCCCCTACCTTTCTTCCTTTCTAGTGAGCTTCAGTGGGTCAGTTTTCGCTTCTAGGCATTTTTAGTTAGAAATTATGAGAATTTGAAAACAAAATTTTCTGGGCGAAGGATATCAAATAATTTAAGTTCCTGTGATTGGGACTATGTGAGTGTGTTAGTGTACCAATGCTCATGACTATCCGCACTCACTTGTAATTCTTACTTGTGACGGGCGGACCCTTCCTAGAACCGTAACCCTGTTTCTGTGTGGTCAGCCCTGTTTCTGTGTGGACAGATTTGTTTCTATGCGGACAGCCCTCTTTCTGTGTGGACAGACCTGTTTCCGTGTGGACAGATTTGTAGTCAGCAATTTCTTAACACTTTTTCTAGCTCTTTTATAATGTTCAAATTCCCTTAACAATGTCATTTTTCCACTGCAAAACATGACTTCAGATGTTCTTATCAGGACAATGCTGACGCGCATTTATTTCGTCCGCTCTTGTTATGGCCAGTGGTGGGTTTAGGGTTGGGGGGGCCCGAGGCAAGACTAAAAAGAGGGCCCTCTGATGACGTCATCATAATCAGCCAACCGTTATAATCACGTTTGATTTGCCTAAGATGCAGTCACCCAAGGATATGTTCCTCAGACTACAGCAAAACTGAAATAGCGGAAGGAGAAAATGCAAGAGGGTGTTCATGACACACAACTTTGAAAGCACTGAAAGTTGGGAAGACTTGGCTAAAAGTTAGGCGATAGCAAGTTGGCATCGCCCCCACTTTGTTTTCGCACCCCTTTTCTCTGCATTCACCATCAATAAACTACACAGTTTACCCCTTTGAAAGTTTCACACACTTTCCCCATTTGAAAAAATGCTTGGTAGTTGGTATCCTGAATTTATTCACATTCATGTCTTTGTGGGAATCCATGAAACTAAAAACAACAACCAAGAAGATTCAAAACACCAAATTTGATTCAAATTTCAT
>Ga0210059_1014409_pt1 | contig 11688 bp, 8 predicted proteins | sample Ectturendosymbi2_FD_188042 | JGI IMG/M metagenome (GOLD analysis project Ga0210059, IMG submission 188042) | Ecteinascidia turbinata endosymbiont from Florida, USA - Sample 2 (SPAdes) (version 2) | ecosystem: Host-associated > Tunicates > Ascidians > Unclassified | place: Key West, Florida... | reverse complement strand
TTCAGACAGAAGTTAAAATTGGGCAGAATATCAATCATTCTGACGACGCAATGACGTACAACAAATACCGTTTACAATAAGAAAACATAGATCGAAATCTAGAACGTGAGGTTGCGAAGTTTCGTAAAAGAACGTACTTTGGTTCTGGATCTGATCAAACCCGAGACTGCGATGATTTGCGGTCGCCCCCTCCCCCCACGATAACTTACTGAGAAATCCACTACAACTTTCAGGATGGAGCTTGGAACGTAATGCGCTTCTGTCGTCACGGACAGGATGTTATTGTGTGTTTGAAAACGCTTGCTGTATGCTCGCCAGTCGTCATTGCAGTGAACATAAAAGCAACAACCAGTCGACAATCTTCACTGATGAAGCGCTACCGACAGGCCCAGAGAAGTGGGGGGAGTGTTTAACGTTGATACCACCAGTTGTACCCCTCCTATCTTTAAGATCCATGACGTTTCTTGAGGAAATCCTTGTTGAAGTGAAATCAGTTTAAACGCAATATTAAGGAATGCGTCGGAATGCTCAGTGGATATTTTTCCAACGTTGTCTTGTGGCGTACATCCCAGATAACATTTGTAGCTTGGTCTGGTGGTTGTTTGGCTGAGTACGAAACCGTGACGGGGTTTTCATCAACAGCAGAATTTTATTCGAAAGTTTAAAGTTGTTTTTCCACTTTCCACAGTTCGCTGAGCAATCGCTAAACGTGAAGCTGTTCAATGAAAACACAGACCCGAAGACCTGGATCTCCATGATCCCAACCTCCGCCCACACAGGCGACGGAATGGGCAACCTCATGGCGTACATTGTCAACCTGTGCCAGTCGATACTCGCCAAGAAGCTTCTATATTCTGAGAAACTGCAATGCACTGTATTAGAAGTGAGTACCGTGGCCATACGCTATGTCTGGCAATGCCAGCTGTCTGTGTGACGAAATAATGTGTGTGTGTGTGTGTGTGTGTCGTTGGCGCACACGTCATGCTTTTGTGCTGAGCTACTAACCGCGCATCAAATCTCAGTGTTCAACTGTTGCATGTAATTTGTTGAGTCATGTTGTGTGTAACTTGCTGAGTCATGCTGTGCGTAACTTGCTGAGTCATGTTGCATCAGGTGAAAGTGATCCAGGGCCTCGGTACGACGATCGACGTGTTGCTGACGAACGGCCGGTTAAGATACGGCGACACGATTGTGCTTCCAGGGTCGGAGGGGCCGATTGTGACCAACGTCAAGGGCCTGCTCATGCCCCAGCCTCTGCGCGAATTACGAGTAAAGGTGGGAAGTTAACGTATTGTGTTTTGAAAATATGTGAAATACGTAACGTGTTTTTGTGAATTATTTAATTCACCTTTGAAAACGTGTTTTAAAAGATGCCTTTCTGGTTGTTTTCATTGGTAAAGGCAGTTTGTCTAAGTTATTTTTAACTCAATAAAGTTTGTCTTTATTTCGCCCGCATTGGCGGCAAAATCATTCGTACAGTTTTTGTTGACAGAACCCTTACGACCAATACAAGGAGGTAAAAGCGGCCCAGGGTGTTAAGATCTTGGCCAAAGATTTGGAGAAAGCTTTCGCCGGGACCACCCTCCTCGTGGCCGGCGATGGTGACGACATTGAAGCGTTGAAGGTTGGTGCGATTTCCGTGATGACGTATTTCCTGCAACACGTCACTTTTGCTTCACAGCCTGATGTGTTTGTTCAGTGTAGTTCTATGAAGGACCTGATTTGAGAACCGGTGACGTTGGAGTAATTTTTGCCTGACGACTATGGTGCTGTGGATTACAATCATTCGCTGCACGTGAATTATTTAAAAACTGGCGACGTTTCCAACGTCACTAAGAAATTCTTATTTTGCTGATAGTTACGGCTGAATACAAATCTACAGTTGCTTATTAGTTCAAGGCGGTTGTCGACCCAGCGCCAAACCAATCATGAAGTTGCGTTTATTTCCTTTGTTTTCGCACGAAAGTTGCTCTCGCCGCGGCTTCTGTCATTTATTCTGACCTTTATGTCGTCACAGAGCGAAGCGCAGGCGGAAATAACGGGAGCATTGAACAAGATCAAGCTGAAAGACCGCGGGGTCTTCGTGCAGGCCTCTACACTGGGCTCCCTCGAAGCTCTGCTCGAGTTCTTGAAGCAATCCAACATTCCATATGCAGGTCTGTCTGCGTCTTCTATACAAGCCTGTGGTTCCCAAAGTATGGGTCACGACCCAAACAAAGGTCGCAAAGGGTCAAAAAATGGGTCGTGCCGAGGCGATCTAAACCTGGGTTGTATATTTTCAATGTTACCTGCTTGTCTGTCCCTCTCTGTAGCGTATAGGTACTTGAGAAAAGAGTAGATTCCTGACTTTCAAATCGAACTTAGCAACTTACTGCCTAAAACCACCCATATATTCAGTATTTTTTTTAATACGATGTTTGCGTCTTGGGCCGCGGGGTGTTCACCAGACTCAGGTTTGGATCGACCTAAAAAAGTTTAGGAACTGCTGTTAAAAGTGATATCCCGTTGAAACTTGTTATTGTGGCGAGCAGGAGTTTCCTGACCACAAAACTTATTCGAGCATCACTGCTGCTTGCTTCATGGCTGGCCGAAAGCGTGTTGCAAATTTTTTAATGTCGTGTCCGATCCTTGAACCGTCAGCCTTAAGAAGCCAACACGTGGTTGGGGGGTGGGTTTCGACGTAGTGTTGTGACGTCACACTGCGAGCGTCATATATCCGGTAGTTTTTAGTCGGGCGGGATTTTCGGCCATTTGCAAGAGAAGCACAGGTTTCCGTGCTGTGACTTCCGCCGCTAGAGTGCGCTAGAGCTACTGGCGAAGTTCCGCGGAGACGGACTCTTGATTGTATGCATGGTGGTGGGGGTGAAAGTTAAATCATGCGTTGCGTACGTCGTCGCGCGGTCTTGCTAGAAGAGCTAATTACTGAACCGTGACACCATGGGTCATGCGCTTCGATGCGTGTCGAAGAAAAATAAGTTTTATGTTTTTTATTGTTTCTGCGTTGATATGTGAGCGCCAATGTCAGTATCGTGTGTGATGTTGTTGATGTGTCGTGTGTTACATTTGCAGGGCTCAACATCGGCCCGGTGTGCAAACGTGACGTCGTGAAAGCTTCTGTGATGTTGGAGCACGACTCACAATGGGCGGTCATACTAGCGTTTGACATCAAGGTAAAAGTCATGGCGAATGTTTTGTGAGGGTTGCTTTTGTTATTTTTATCATTTCGGAGTAGTTCAGTTACAAATTGTTCAAAAAATGATTATTTGCAACAAACTGGAAACGTACTCGTCTCTGTTTCCCGCCCAATGCTGGGATCCCCTGCTTTTTTTCGCTGAGACATTGTGTTAACTGAAACATTTCGGTCATTTGTTTCACGTTTGTATCAAAACTCACCATAACAGTGTCCATTAGTCTGTATTTTCAAACATTCTGACCGAAATGACAATTTTTTTTCGGTAATTTCAAATCATTTCGGTCTAAGACCGAGAAAAAAACATGTCCATCCTCCCAGAGGGAGTGTGTCGATGTCCGAAACTGTTATTTGCAGCTTCGAGCTACGAATGCGCAGAAAAGTTCCCGTCGATGAATAAGTTGGCCTCTGTGTGTTTCAAATGCACGACGTTGTGCAAAAGTTGTTGCAAATATCCTCCTGGTTCGATGGACGTCAATACAAAAATGTTGCGCATGCATTGCGGAAGCCTCTGAGCTTTGTTCAGGAACGGAAACGTTAAGTGCCGTTGCTTTATTTCGTGAAACACTCGCGCGAATAGCAACGGCGCGCGCCTATTGTCTCGATCGCTGCCGCCCACTGTGACGTAGCTTCGCTTGTTCAGGTGGAGCGCGAAGCCCAGGAGATGGCCGACAGCCTCGGCGTGAAGATATTCACGGCAGACATCATTTATCATCTCTTCGACGCTTTTATTCAACACAGGAAAGACTTGGTCAAAAGAAAACAAGACGAATTCCGACAGACGGTTGTAAGTGAACCGCACGCGAGCTCTCTGTGACGTAACAATCACCGGAAGATCACATCAGTCGCTGCTGTGTTGCAGGTGTTCCCGTGCAAACTGAAAATCCTCCCCAATTGCGTTTTCAAGTCTCGCGACCCCATCGTGGTGGGAGTGAAGGTCGAAGCAGGTCAAGTGAGGGTCGGCACCCCCGTGTGCGTACCCAGTCGCGAGGTGAGTGTCCCCCCCCATGTTTGAAGTAACAGATGAAACGTCGCCTGCAAACAATCGGGTGCGATCAGCGCGAAGCGATCAAACGCATTTCGTTGTATGGCTGTGCGTCGGACCCTTGCGGACTTTAAGCTTCGTATGTCTGTGACGTGCTGGCCCTGTGTTGCTCGTCGGGTCGTTCCCGCATTAGGGGTCTTCCCGATGGACCCCCCGGTCGCTTGCTAACGAGTGGGTCGAAAATGCAGGGCTCCTGCGGGGTCTGGAAAAGTATAGTATTTTTTTCAAGATTGATGTTTATGCTTTCATCGTGTTAACTGCTTTTAGCTGTGCCATTAGGAAAAGCTAACATTGGAAAATGTCTGGAAATCGATTGCGTAGGAAACCTGGAAACGTGTCTTGCACCAGCAGTGGAGCTGCGTCGCAGATAGTTGACCTGGCCGTCGAATAAATATCCGTTGCTCGTAAACGTCAGTTTTTCTCGATAGACCAGCGCCCCCACCAAACTCCCAACAACTAGCTCGAGGTTCACTTCACATGCATTGCCTTCAGTGGACCTTGTGAGGGGGTCAGCGGTCCTGGCCAGACACCGCCATCTCGGGTCATTTGTGCCTTGAATGGAACCACACAACAATCTGGCACCTACCTTGTACTCCCCCGTTTAAGGTTTCTAATGTGATAAACACTGTCGCGTTAGCTGCACAAAAGGCGTCAAAATGTGGGGGTGAAACACTTTTTCGCCAAACCTGGGCCGCTTGGGTGTCGCGGATGGGGGTGTGGTTCCAGAATTGCCGAAGCACTCCGGGATCACCTTGCTGACGTAAGTACTGTCGGAGATCTTCCTCCTTTGCTTCACTTCGTTTAATTGTGTCCATCCTCGTCATGGCAATATAGACCGTCCCCATCCCCCCGCAACTTCCCCCCTGTGTGGAAGCGCTGCCCGAACCCCCAGTTGACATTCCGATATTATGCGCAGTGTCAATTGTTCGCAAACAATAATCGTTTATTGCAAAGGTTGGTTGACCATAATTTCCAAAATGTGCGAAGTTCCGGAAGCGCCGTGACGTCATAGTTCCGGAAGCGCCGTGACGTCGACGCCAGAGGTGGCCGGAGTCGTATTTTCCGACTCTGCGCCTGTTCCAAAATTTTGGAATCCGGATCCGTGGCCGCCTCTGGTCGCCCCCCCCAGGCGTTGCCATGGACGCCACCGCGAGCAACGCTTGCTGGAGAATGACGCAGCGTCACGTGACTCGGTATAGACCAGGCGAGCCACAGCGCTCGACGACCCTGATCGCACAGACAGCCAGCGCACACTATGCCCGTTTTCATGTAGTCAGTTTTTGTGGGTTCCTCAAACACTTGATCGGTGCTTGCTACAAGAGCATGTGAAGCTCGTTTGTGACGTAAGCGTGGAGTGCGGCCGAAAATTGCTTAAAAGACACAAATCAATGATCTAAAAGATTTTTGCAACTGATATGATATAACACTCCAAACTGATATTATATCACAATCCAAACTGATATTATATCACAATCCAAACTGATATTATATCACAATCCAAACTGATATTATATCACAATCCAAACTGATATTATATCACAATCCAAACTGATATTATATAAAATCCAAACTTATGATCATGATAAAATCAACTCAAACTAATCAGGCAAGTGTCTTGTGCTCGTTTCCTTGAGCTATGTTCCACCCTTCGTTCGCTAAGGGCTCCCAACGTGAGGTACATGTACCCCTGGGGATACGTTTGCCTATCTGAAGGGGATCATTTGAAGGATGACAATAAAAGAGAAAATAGATTCATATGTTATTTATTTCCAGATATTTGTGCTTATCAGTGCATGTTATTTTAAACAATTATTATATGCTTACATTGAACTATTATTAAATGCATCTGTGATTATGTGTATATCTATGATTAATCATGATAAAGTATTTGGGGTAAATGTTGATCTAATAGGTAATGCGGAAGCGACGTGACGTCATGTGACGCAGCATCCGTCTGTGCCACACAACTACCGGGGTGCTGTTTCACAGTCTGTTGTTAACTTCCTGCAATGAAATTAACAAAAAACTGGTTAATTCGAAAAGAGACTGATTGCGGAACTATTTTTAACGTTGCGTTCCATTATTTTGAAACTTTCTCCTGCAGTTCCTCCACGTCGGCCTGGTGGGAAGCATAGAATCGAACCACAAAGCTGTGGAAATGGCGCGGCATCCTGATGAGGTCTGCATCAAAATTGAAGGCCTGCCCGGGGAGGCACCCAAGATGGTCGGGCGCCACTTCGAGGACAAGGACCTCCTAGTGAGCAAGGTGGGGACCGCAACACCCCCTAGCTTTGGTTCACCAGTCAAGGTGGCGTGTGTGTGTTTGTCGTGTTGGGTGCGTGGGAAGAATGCGAGTACTTGCTCGTGGGGGGGGGTCTCAGATACGCGGGCCACGGCCGCATGTGGCCCGCGATGCTTTTCGGGAATTTGAAATAATTAACATTTTTCAGCAATTTATTACCCGGTGTTTAAAAGTGTTCGGCCGGCGAGTGAACGAATAACTCATGACACCTTTCGCAGGAAATAAGTCGTCAAAGCTGTTTCTAGTAAGGTTCCGGTACCGCCATTGTTGCGTCAGCGTCACAATACCGCCTTCGGGTTACTTCATAAGACCCCATTTGGCCCTCGCAGCATTTGGAGCCGAGAGCCCAGGCCTTCGGCTTGCGAGAGTGACCTGAACACACGGCTGGACGTAGCAGCGACGCAAAACGATATTGCGAATTCTGTCTAACTGGCAAAACTTGAAAACAAGAACGAACACGCCGTTGTTTCACTGGATGGCCGGAACCATGACTCTCCTGGAAAACTGTCTTGAGTGATTTGGGCGAATCTCTGCCACTTTTCGTGGACAAACCAGAACCATCAGCGTGGCTCTTACTCCGGTCGCATCATTTTCAAGCAGTCGAGCTTTTGTGTTATTTGCAGGTTTTTTTAAGATCAGGTCCCTAGAATTGAAAAACTGGCCTCTTGAATCAGAGAAATCGGGTCCCTACAGGTCCATACTGGGTACCTAACATTTTTCTTTGAAAAAGCCCTGTTATTTGCATCAATATTTATGTCAGTATTTGTATTAATTTTCCATTTTCTTACACGCAGTATTTTATCCATTTTTTTTTCAGATATCCCGCGAATCAATAAACGCTTTGAAAGATTGGTTCCGCGACGAAATGACAAAAAGTGACTGGCAGTTGATTATCGAGCTTAAAAAATTGTTTGAAATAATCTAACATCTGCCTGCCTGCTTGCTTGCGGGAGGAGGGTCACGGAGTGGATGATATTGTTGCTGTGAGGAATGGCCGGTGCTTTAATTTAATGGAAATATCGTCGTCGTCTCGTCCTTTGTCGAGGAGCCAGGATGTGGGGCGAGATGGGAGTGTCGCTAATAAACGTGCCGCTGACGCCGATGGGACCCATTGCTGGCCGCCGGCCCCTGTTCTGATGCGTTTCGCTTTCGCTCGGTTTCTTCGCGCACTTGCTCGTGTGGCGCACGCACCACCTGTCCAACACCGGGCCAGGGGCCTGAAAAGGGCGTAACTTCGCCAGTGACGCAACCAGCCCAAAATTTTGTGAGGGAGCCAAAATGTTTGACTCTGGGCGAGCAACAGTATTTTTGCTTGGGGTGACGCTTCTCAAGGCACAGAATGACGAAGTACGCTAAAAATTTGGGGGATGTAATGTCCCCCTGGCTACGCCTATGGACTTCGGGCCATGATGAGTTGGCCAAAACGACCTCAACGCGGGGCTGTGCGCTCTGTCCCAAGCATTTGCTGGTGAGGCAACAATATTAATCCTTTACCAAACTGCCCCCCCCCCGGTCACTGTTGTACAAATTCGATAAGTCGGGTGTGAAGCGTCGCTCGGGTTTCTGGGCCTCAGTGTTGTGGGGGGAGATGCAAGAGTTGCTCATGAATCGTTGTGTCGGTCGACGCAAGAGCTCTAGTGGCGCCGTGCGAGCGTACGTCACGTGACGTGCGCAGACCTTAACGGTCCACTGCTCAGCAGTTAGTCGCAAATTTTCGCGCTGCACCTTCATTCATGCAGCGACCTGCGCTGTTCCAGGTCAGGAACATGAACCAGTGTGATGATACTCGGCGGTCGCGTCGGAAATATACGATCGTTTTGATCGATGGCGAAAACTTCTGGGGTCTCTTTTCTTAAGGAAAATCGGATGTTTCGCAGCGAAAACGTTCCTGTCAGCTCTGATGCTGCGTAAGAAAAAAACAATTCTAGCTAGGTACAGGCCCGGGAAACACGGGGGGTAGTGCCCCCCAAATTGTGTTGTGCCCAGAAAAAATTGTGTTAAACCTAAAATTAAAAAAAATCTTTCCCCCTTAAAATCTTGTCGGGAAGACAAAAATTTGGAAGAGCGCTGGTAGATAAGTTGGCAATAGATTGTTATGGCACATAAACCACGCTTCTGTCAGCCTACCGTCAAGTCGATGATTTTCATTGAAATGGAACAAGCCGACCAACCTTCCATCAGTCTAGGAGGTCCTTGTCCTATGAGCAACTTGGAAAGGCGTGTGGACAGAAGAAAATGCTTTGAGGGGGACAACATTCGCTCAATTGCCGTCCAAAATTTAGGAGAGCCATCTGAAAAAATCACTAGTACTAAAATTTCTGCTTTATAGTTGACAGCTTTGCATAAGATCAGTTGCGTAAGCTACTTTGCCGCCCTAAACCTTTACCGTTTACACCATTTGCAAGTTTGTTAAAATAAGTCGTGAAGAAGCCTGGAAAATTTTCAATAGGTGGAAACGACAACACTGAGTACTGTATTTTACAGTAGATCAATAAATCAGACAATTGTTGAAGTATTTCCACTGCAAAGAAAAAATATCGCCATGGCCGACATTGCAGCAGTAAAACGATTAAATTCTTGGAAAAACTTATTCATTCTGTTGCTGCAAACAACGATTCATGTAATCAGTTGTTTAACGTACGGATAAAGAAAAGTTGAAACATTTCACAAAGGTTGAGAAGTTCAATGGTTGTAAAGAAGACAACCGAGCTTCATATACTTTGCAAAAAATCAATAGATTGCAGTGAAAAATCGCTTGGCGTGGCGCTAGTGCTCAGTGGCGTAGCTGACCGGAGGGAGGGAGATAGCAGCTCCCTGTCAAGCTAAGTGTAAAAACTGAGTCCCCTTAAGCTGACATTTTGATATTTAGCATTATGGTTTCAGTGGATTGTTTTTCCGGGTGATTTCGTTTTTTATTTATATAGAGATTCGCGACGTCTGGATTCGCTATCCTTTCACCAGCTGTTTCTGAGTGTTGGCTAGTGGGCCCCGTTCAGCTGGAGTTTGCCAACCCCCCCTGGCTTAAACCACTAGTTATGCCAGTGCTCTTCCCGTTAATGCTGAATGATTTCAAACGTACAGTAAGTCTTGAAGGATGAGGTGGCAATCAACATCAGATGCAAGTTCAAACACAGACTGTACATTGCGTAGGTCGGAATGATACTTGACAAGATTGTTTTCTTACCGGCAAGGTGATTATTGAAAATATGCTCCACATGATTGTGATTTAACCTTTACAACACATGTTTAATCCTCGCAAATAAATGTCCAGAGTAAATGATATTGTTGCTAAGCAGGCCAAACTTTATTATTATGGCGTAATAGAGAAGACCTCGAAACTGGATTGCTTCATTAAACAACATGTGAACATCAAGGCATATAAAATGTATATCACCATCACGAATTACTTACAACTGTGTAAAAAACAAAGATATTTGAGGATTCCGTTGCACTACAGACAAGTTTTCAGAGCGACATGGGGAGGGGGGCGATCGCCACAGCTAAAACCCACGAAGTAACTTTTTTCACCACGTTTTGTACAATTCGGAAAACAACATTCGCGATGTGAGGCCATTTTTTCGACCATTGCTTTTGTCACAGCAATGTTGTGAACTATACTCCATCTCTTTTACCCGTAATGAGATTTGACTGCCAAATATTACTGAAATCGCCTCTCCCTAAACTTACTAACTGGATCCGACCCTGCAGAGCGATGGTCGTTACGTGGGACCAGGCCCGTAACTAGGGGGGCTTGGCCCCCTGAAAATTTTTTGCTCCCCTCCTGGAAAAATGTTGGGAATAGTTTCAAAAATTTTGGCCCCTCAGAAAACTCTTCGCACCCCTCGTGTCCCAAGCTGGTTATGGGCCTGGGTTGGACCAGGGGCGCAACCAGCTCTTCAGTTCGGGGGAGAATTTTCATGAAATTTCATTCGATGACATCATCGTGCTATTCAGCCGTGGTACAACTTTTTCGCAAACGGTCACATAATAATAATGTATTTTTGTCCCCAGACACGACGTCCATAGTACACACATTCTGCGCAACGCTGGTTAATAGAAACATACAAAACGGAACGTTTTACAACAGCGTTGGAGGCTGAATCACCGGTGTCAAGCGAAATTTCTGACTTCACGCCATATGCGCATGCACAGAGGAACATTCAGCATATCAAATACGCAGAGAATACTGATGATTGGGACATAGGATTTGGTGTTTAGGTAAGTGCGTCGGTTAGGGTTTATGTTACGGCTAGAAAAAGAAAAATAATTGAAGTCTAAGATAAAATCCAATATTTTTCACTGATTTTACTTATTCCCGTACTGTAGCTTGTTGTGGGCATCTGACATCTAACCAAAAAGTTTTAATTTACACAACACACATCAAAAAGTAATCGCTGAACTTTATTTCTTTACCCTGAGAAGCAAAATAAATGACAACAGAAACGCCGGGCTACAGAAACTTACTTAACAGAACGTACTGTAACGGGGTTGGAGGCCGAGTCTCAGGTTCACAGACGCATTCTTAACACTATTTGTTCACTTGGTACAACACTACTGCAGAGTGGGACGCTAATTCCTAAACTGGTCAAGCCCAGGCAAAGTACGAATGCATTGTGACATGCACACCCTCAAACGAACAAACACTGCAATGTCCGAGCACTCAATCACAAAGTAAAATGCGGTTTTAGTGTTCAAAGAAGAATATAAACAATCTGACTGCGTCAAAGCAGGCAACCATTACGTTATTAGTCCTTCTGAATCTTTCTAGAAACAAGTACATATTTTTTCTTAATAATGCCTCAAACGTAGGAATGTTAAATTGAACCTGATGAGTCACGACTACTAACACTCGCTCTCCAGGACAAGTTGTATAGAGCTCTGCATCCAAAATTATAGGCCACACGCAGTGTTTGAATGCATGACTTTCTGAAATTCCACCATAATTGTGAGGCATACATGGGCGTACAAAAGGAACGAAAAAGTACATTTTTAACTGCATTTGAACATCGGGCAAAAGAGGCTTGCAGCTTGTTTGCTGCACAATATTTTTATCGCAGTTGTCTCTGAATGTCGTTGTCGTCTGAGAGCTCAGTATCCACCACAGCTCCCACATATTTGTAGTGGTTAACAGATTTTAGATTTTTGCCACCC
>Ga0210059_1014408_pt1 | contig 11689 bp, 7 predicted proteins | sample Ectturendosymbi2_FD_188042 | JGI IMG/M metagenome (GOLD analysis project Ga0210059, IMG submission 188042) | Ecteinascidia turbinata endosymbiont from Florida, USA - Sample 2 (SPAdes) (version 2) | ecosystem: Host-associated > Tunicates > Ascidians > Unclassified | place: Key West, Florida... | reverse complement strand
CGATGAACGCAATCCTTGTGCCTATTAGGTGATTCTAGTGTTTACACTCCACAAATTCAAATAATATACTCAGTCCCCTTGTCGGATGACATTTTGTAACAGGATTGCGGACACTGCAAAAGACATGAGTCAGCATATTGCTCGTCTATAATTGCGGAGTTCTCAAGCCGCAAAGACCAAGTTCAGCTCCTTAACTGATGGAATTTTGGTGCAATGTGTTGCAAGAATTAGAGATAGACCGAGATATATCGGGCCGATATTTGGGTTTCACCGATATATCGGTATCGGCCTCAGTAGGTGTTGACGAAAGGCTGTTATATTCCTCACGCATGCAGACAATTTGCGCAAGAAAGCACAACGAACCAAGTCGAGACAGTTATCTTGCAGCAACGCTAGTAGGTGCGTTGTCATGAAAAAGCATACAAGATCAATCATTGAGAACGCGTTAGCCGTCGCAGCCGAAACAAAAACATCATTATTAATCAGATTGATCAAAGATGACAGCAAAAATTCGGAATTGCTGCGATTTGAAAAATTTTAGCTCATAAATTCCGATTTTTCAAATTTTGAACAAAAGTAAGGCATAGAATACATTCTACTTATTGATAATGAAGCAGAAAAAAGATTTAAATATTTTGGAAATATCGGTATCGGTCCATGAATGGCCGATATATCGGTATGGGCCCCAAAAAAAGCCATATCGGTCGATCTCTAGCAAGAACATCCTGAACTGGCAAAGACAGCCCTCGATTCCATTTCCAACGACATACTTAGTTTAAATCAAAACTATGTACCGTAGTCGCCTTACAACTGAAAATGACATGAGGAGTGTCCTCAGCTATATTAACTCTCGTACTGATGAGTTTGTTTCGAAGAGATAAGAACAGAGGTCACACTAACCAATCACATGCGTTGTGCTTTCAAAAATAAAGGTTTCTTTTAATTAATTAGAGCTCCAGTAGGAAACAACTTGTCCGCTGCATCACAATGGTGCTTGGCCTTTCATCATGCACCTCATTTGTGGGCTGCCCCGACGTGGGGTCCACAAAACTAATACTGTAAGAATGGGGGTTGGAAACGTTAAAAACCATTGATCTACAGAGTACACGTTTAAACCGAAAAACAAAACCGAAATTCTACAACTTCTGCTTAGTTAGATGACTAGAATTAAACGGCGACTGCAGTACTTTGGATTCACGTCCAACTAGAGGCGAGCATGCCAGTCCTTCACATTTCACGGGCCTCATAATCTTGCCCCTGGTATGGCGCTTATCATCACACGGGCCCGAACGTACTACATTCGCGTCGACACAGCAGGACGCTCAGCATCCCGATCGCCAGCAGCAACAAACAACATTCGTCCGCGCACGGTGACGTCAACCGCCGCTCTCCAGCGCACCTGATGGTGTATCCAACCTCTTGACCGAGCATCACGTCCATCTCCTCGGCAACGCGCTGCGCGACGCTCATGGCGGCCACTCGCCGAGGCTGGGTGCACGCCACCGCCTTTCTGTTGTTGACCGGCGCAGCCTGTCGCACGTAATCGACGCACCACTGGGGGATCTGAAGAAAGCAAGCGCTGTGGTTACACGAGGTGCGCTGTTGTTTCTTTCGCGCGGCGCGCGGTGACGTGCATCGATTCAGGTGGCTTTGGCGCAGCGGCAGAAGAGCAAGCAGGATTAGGTGCCGTGCCGCGAATAATAAGGGACCGGCCGCAATTACCTGACAGTTGTCCGCTGCACGTCGCGTGGAGCTGTCACTGGCAGCGCGTACGAAGGTGAAGATTACAAAATGCACTGCACGCCACCGCCTTTTCTGTTCATCGAGAAAAATCACCCACTTTTTAGACGAAACAATTACTTTGCAGACGACGCAATCGCTGTGTAACAAACTTAGCTGAACTCGTGTCGTATTCAGAATTAGGCGTGGTCCGGCAAAAAAAGCTCTGCTGAGCTTTCAATGGCACATTTACTTTCATGGCACATTTACTTTCTCAAATGGCACATTTACTTTCAATGGCAAAAAAAGCTCTGCTGAGCTTTCAATGGCACATTTACGTTTTCACCTGGGTAGTCTTGCCTGAGCCAGTTTCACCAACAAGTACAAGCGTTTGGTGTTTTGAAAGCAGAGTGTTGAATTTTTCTTTGTACTCCCATACAGGCAGCCCCAGGCGCTTCTTCAATATATCATAATACTTTTGAGTGAATGGCATGCCAGTGAGAGGATTCGTCGGCACCTTTAAAAAAGCATGAGTGTAGCAATATCGCAAAAAAGATTACAACCGAGTCACTGCATTTTGCTAAATGTTGCTGATTTGCGATTATTGTATGGCACAGCAACTTGCATTAAAGACTGATGCACGCACACAAGAAAATATTGCTGTTGATCAACAAATGTTAAGCGTGAAAAACTGGTACAGGCATTTCAGCGTTAAGCGTGAAAATCTGGTGATACATCAAGAAATGTTAAGCGTGAAAAAACTGGTACATCAACAAATGTTAAGCGTGAAAAACTGGTACAGTGGCATTTCAGCGATAAGACCTCTCGCTGGCAAGGCGTTGAACCTAGAAGCAAAATGCAGCGCAGCCCAAACGTTCTCGGCGCCAAACCGTCTCTGAACGATCAACTGAATCAGCACAGCGCGACTTATTGGTGTATATGCGTTCGTTCGGCCAACCTGGGTCGGTGCCACAAGCTTTCCAGCAGATACGGACTTCGTAATCGACGATCGACGATCTTTATCGTCACGATCCCGATATCTGCAAAAAAACACGAATGTTCACGAGCTGCTCTCTCGATGTCACTGGACATTTCCATCGAAGAGCGCCTTGTTTTAAGGTTGGTTTAAATTTCCGGTACGCAACTTCTCTTCACTGAAAATAAGTTAATTCACCATGAAATATAACAAGTATTGCCATCGGCCCAGCGTCAAAATTTAGCGCTTCAAAAGCCACGTTTCAAAGCAAGTTCCCAGCCAAAACTACGCGAATGAGGCGTGTCACGGCAAAAAAATTACGTTCCTGGCTACTTAGTGAACGCGCAACCATTTTATTTAACAAAAACTTTAATTTCACCAATGCAACCACAAGTCCCGGACAAAAGCAGGCTATACGTCCAGGAAATAATAAACTGGTACGGTTTCAGAAATGTATACAATTTTATCGGGAATAGAGTAACCTGAAACTTTCTTATCTAAGCCTTTGTTTCTATCGTAGTAAGGACGCTCGGCCAACATACGCTTGTTTCTTTCAAATTTTTGGAAATTTCTACATCATGTTCTGCACAGGTTCGACTAAAACTTGAATGCTTATGGTGGGCAATGGATCACTGGTGTAATGCTTCTTATTGGCATCGTTGTGTCTGATGGGCGGCAACAAAGCGGAACATTAAAACTGAAACTAATTTTCGTTGCAGAAGCAACTGGTAACATGTTGGATCGCATGGAGTGTGGGCAGGCCGAAGCCTCGATGATGCTTCTTGGGGCGGTTGAAGCGAACGCTCTTGCCCTACGGCGATCCACTCAGTGGCCGTTGGTCGAACACCCAACCTTCCAGTTGAGAGGCGGACACTCAACCACTGAGCTATCGTCGCCCATGATACACTGCAAGAGCATAGCATGACTTATTGGTATATGCGTTTGTTCGGCCAACCGGAGTCGGTGCTGAAGTTATGGCTAAAATTCTGAGGTTATGGCTAAGATGTCCAATTCTAAGGGTTGGATCTACAGAAGAAACTACAGAAGTTTGAGAATCCAAAACCAAGGATCATGAAACAGCAGCAGTTCTTCTGTCATAAACACAAAAAAATAAAATGAACAAAAGGTCAGCGTGTCTAAAAATTCACTGATATTCACACAAGCAACAGCAATGCACAACACTTTAACTATGTGCACTTTGCTTCAAACAATGTTTGATCTGCCACATATACATGCTAACTTACAAAACATCACCTACCTATCACGGTCTCTGTCATCGTCTCGATCCCGATCTGAACGTTTTCTTTTGTGGTCATCACCGATATCCAAACGATGACGCTTTGACATTTCAGCAACAGTTTTTAGTCGTAACTATCTAACTAAAAAGTGACGGTTTTTGAAGTTTATCACACTGCATTAAGCAGCAAAATCAAACTATACGAAAAAAATTAAAATATATTCAAGACTAACAGCGACTTGTTAACAAGTCATAAAACCAACCTCTTCACAACATCTACAACCAGTGTGGTTTCAAGGATCAAGTCATTACCAGATGAATACACTGCAGTTTACGACAACAGTACACTGTATTTGATCAAAGAAACATGCAATGACTATTCTACTTTCAACAGCAATGCCAGTCCCTGCACTACCAAACAAGCCTATCATATCATTAATACTTGCAAATGTAAAAGAGCAACCTTTTGCTTAACCAAAGGCTCTAAACCACGTTCAACAAAACAACACTTATGCAATTTTAAAAGCATTTATTGTCTTATTTTCAAATGAATAGTAAATTCATTCATGTATCAATGCAATAGCAGAACAAAATCACCACTTTCAGCACAATACTGTAGTACACAAACTTACGCACTGCCATGAAAACAATATTACAAAAACAGATAAATTCTATGCAGTTATCTCAGCACATAGAACACATTCCATCTCTGCATGCAAGCTTTTTTCTTGCACACATGCTTAGAGAAATGTGCCAAATTACATTCAAAATGTGATAAATATACCAAATCTTGATCTACCTTTTCTCATACTACAATGACAATATGCCAGTTCTTCACAAAAGAGTTAATTTCTCAGAAGTGGACCATGCTCGGTTTGCTACGGATATTACAAGTATAGACTTCCTGTGTATGAGTCCATATCTAATGTGCCTAACTTCTGTTTGTTGTTAATACACATCAAGTCACCTACATCCAGAGTAAGACATCTCAACAAAGCTCAATCCAAGAATTTTTTTCTTTCACATGTGCTCAAAGCAACTTGACAATGCAAAAAAAGCTTTGGTTGACTGGTTGCCCATCCAAGTTTCAATCATATAAAACTTTGTTTCAAACTTGATGGTTAAAAAACATGCTGCAACAGCAAGTGCAACAAAGTTTCAAACATAGGCCCACACACTGCTTAACCAATTGCTAAAATTTGAAGTTATGGCTCTGCAATCACTCCCAAAAATTACTAGTACCATTAGCTTAAAGTTTACATAAGAAAGCACTGCAGAGTGCAGACAGAACCAAAACACATCCTCAAAACAACTTGCCAAAAAGCACAATTCACTTACATAAAATTTTGTAATTGCATTTTCTAAACTATGAAACCTTTTTATCACTTTGTTAGCAATTCTGACTTTTGGTTTAACTATTTATTTCTTTTGCATCAGAATCAAAACATTCATCAAAAACAGCAAAATCATTTAGTTAGGATGCACTGAAATTTTTCAACTAAAATGTTGATTAGCAGAACTTAATGAAGTGCCAACACCGCCACCACCTTTTAAAATCAAACCATAAAATACAAAGTTATGTCTAATTAAATTGACTATAAAGACAAATGAAAAATGAAAAAACTTTGCTGATGTTAACTGAAAACACTGCTTATGAAAAGCTCTTGAAATTGTTTGGTTCAAATGAAAATGATGTCATAGAAATATCTGGCTCAACATCATCATCACAATTATGTGCTGCTGCGTTCCTGTGTCTTTCAGTATTTCTGATGAGGGATGTCACTGCAATATGAAATGAGCTTGTAACATGAAGCTGCACCATCACACTTCACAAACAAAACTTTAAATTTGACACTGCCATGGCAAACTATAAATACTTAACAACTGTTTAGAGTCAAAGCAGTTTCAACTAGTTTTTAGGAATGGGAACATATCAGAAACTATAGGGAAAAGGAAGAATACCCTGACAGCACTTCATAAAGAGAGAGGTAGATATGCATTCTGCATAGCTTAGGCTCCCAAAAACCAAGTTGCCAATTTTCAATTTAAATTAGAAAAAGGTGACCAACACTCCCTACTATTTGCCCTGTTGAAACACCAATATAAATTTACACATGATTTTTACAAAACCGTACAAAAATGCATTTTACTCCACCTCCACTTGGTCTTTGCAATCACACTGATTGATTGGAAAGTCTATTTTTAACAAAAAAAAATGAAAAGCAGCTTTTCAATGGGAAACCGACATGTAGGAGACACAAATAATATATACTTTCATACCTAGCAGGTGCAATAAATTTTAAATTAAAAAAAATTTAAAAATTAAGCTTGACTGCAGGGGTGCATCCAGGGGGTCTGTTTGGCTATCATGACAGGCCCCTTTGTACCGCAGGTACTCAGCATTAAAGCTGATAAAATATCAAAGGCTGTCATTGCAGGTCTCAAATGCGAATGGTTTGAAACAGGCAACAGCCTGCATTTCCCTTCTAACGTTGCATAGTGCTATTATGAAACAACAACGTCCCTGCCTTGTCTAAATTGCGCCTGCGCAATGACATGAAACAATTCACGTTTTTGAACACTCTAAATTGATATTGCGTCGAACGCACGTGTTTCGGAATTTCCTCCTCTGGCAGTGCCAACTCCAATGCAGGCAAAACTGTCAGAAGATCATACACTGCCACGTACACGCAGAGCTGTTTTATAATATTTCGCTTCAAGGCGAGAGGACACAGTGTCCAATCGCGATCGTTTTGTTTCGTAGTTTCGGCCTAAATTTTATCTGCTGTTTCCACCTACTAGGTTATGACAAAATTAAATAAGTTTAGACCTTCTTCAGGGTCATGCCAAGTAAAGCGGTTCGTTTCAACTGAAGCTATATTTTTACAAGGAATTTCTCATAATGAAAGGCGCAACAGCTAGCCTCAGAAATTGTGGTCGCATCATCTGAACAAAATATCAGTCCAGCATTGTATTTCAAAAATAGCCGTTTTATAATTGAGCAGTTGACAATGTTGTTTTCTGCGCAAAAAGTCCTATATTGATTTCAAGTAAGCCACTCTTACATTACGATGTAAAATTATAAGAGCAATTGCAATTCAATCGCTCTTATCTGCAGTGATTTTGCAAGGACGGTAGGTATATTTATAACACCGCCATCTTTGACGGACAGCGCTCCACAGACGCAGCTGATTGTATGCTTCGATTTTGTAAGTATATGTATTTATTTTTCATTGCTGATAACCGATGCCGATATTTTGCAACACTTAAACCACAGTTGAAAGACTATACTTCAGTGTGATGAAGAAGTGTATAACATGGAATTCTGCGCAAACCTGTGTCACTATAGTCCAACAGTCCGCAACCTATGGCATGCATTCCACACTCGACACACCAAGCACCTTTTGATGGCACGCAGAAGCTCTGTTTCTCATATTGATTTTGTTGTGGTTCACATAGAATAAGGTATATTGACCTTGACTTGTATAAAAATATGTATGTTGTTGGCACACTTTTGGTGACCCGGGCGCAAACGGGGTCACTGAGATAAGGTAGTCAAAAACCACAGCCTTGTTTGCAAGCAGCCATCATCCTTGTGCAAAACCTGATAGCACATGTTACGTTACAGACCAGTTTATTGGGATAATTGCGGAGTGGTCTACACATTGCACTCTGCTTGATGCAATCAGAGGGCTGCGCATTGTAAGCAACAGTACAGAGAATTTGCGTTAATTAATCATAGGTGAAGTAGCAACTTGGGTTTACGAACACTCTGTTCATGAGCAAATATTGCTGATATATTGTATATCAGCAATATTTGCCGATATAATACTTAGCAACATCGCAAAATTTAACAGTCGTTTTCTAGTCATAAGAGAAAGCGTGGTTTTCGCTGAAAAGTGATACCCTAAAGCTACGCTTCCACAACAGACCCCTTTTTTCCAGGTTAGATGCACCACCGCTTGACTGTAATGGAAGAATAGCAACTTTGGCAATCAAATCGTCATGATCTGCTTATCTACATGAGCACTGATCATTTGCCAGGTTGCTTAATTCTTGCACAAACTAAATAATGCTAATTTGGTTAATACACAGGATCTTGGGCTGTAACATTAGCAGGGTTACCACAATATTTCAATTATCAAATTCCACAACTTTGCATTACAAAACCAAAAATTTTCATGACGTTTCTGCACTGTTTTCAAACATTTTTATGGTGATTTTTTTACATTTGTCAATTAATATTGTATATATTGGGGTATTTTTACATTACAAAATGCTTTACAGCTTGAAAAAAACTTGTTGAGTGAACATCACAGCATCGTTTGCTTAAAAACCTGAGTTAAGCACATGGTAAGTTTCTAGTAATGGCTTTTTCTGCATTACACCTACAGAGGCCACCTCTATTTTATGATATACTATCATACTTTAAATCAGTGTTCCCACACTTCACACTTTGGTGTCTGGCCGGTTTTGGGGATTTTGGTAAAAAAACAACCGGATCGCACGTGGCTTTGGACGTGCATAACTTGGTCGCCGAAAGTGGTAGAGAGCTGTTCAAAGGCTCAAAAGACACGGCAAGTCTTGTAGTCCACACTCAAAAAATATTTTTTGGTTGGGGGTGCAGATTTTTTGTGAGTGATGTCATAAGTGGAGGACTTTTAGGCCACCTTGGCCCACTACACCTGGCCTGGGGCTCAAACCATTAGATGGCAGTATTTCGCTGAAGTTTTTTTGGAAACTAGGCTACAATCTAAGTCTTTTGAAACTTTGGCTGATCTGCTAGGGTTTCAGGTTCAAAAGTTAAGATCTAAAGTAATAAAACTATTTTGACTATATAATTATCTAATTAGATAATTCATTAATTAATTTGTTTATGTTAGATCATAACTTTTGAACCAGAAACGCTAGAAAGTCCATCAAAAGCTCAAAAGACCCACACTCGAGCTTAAGTTTCCAATGAAAACTTCAGCGAAACACTTTGGCCTAGTGGTTGGGCCCTAGGCCAGATAACATGAGCCAAAATGGCTCATAACTACTTCACTTACGAGGTCACTCACAAAAAATCTGCACCCTCAAACAAAAAACTTTTTTGACTGCAGACTAGAAGACTGGCTGATTCGTTTGAGCCACTGAACAGCTCTCTAGTGCAATTGGCGGAGGAGATATAGCGTTGGTAAGGCAATCGAAAACTGTTGGTTTTAGGCTGAAATCTAGTACGATATATTCGTACGCCAGCTCTCTGTGTTAAAAAATCATTTTCAATACCTTTTCAATACTAAATTAAAAACATTCAATGCCATTAGCTCTTTTCATTTTTTGAAATTCTTAATCATGAAACTAAAATTTTGCACATTGCATAACACTGCATAAATAATGAACTGCTTTGCCTTCCGTAAAATTCTACTCCAATATTTTAAATTTTTTCTCATTTAGAATTTCCATACTTTTTCAAATATATTCAATGCCTATTTTAGCCAATTTCAAGTTTTTCAAGGTCTTGAAGATCGAATTTGAAATATGATACTTTTTCAATACCGCATAGGAACCCTGTTTAAATGGCAAATAAGCAGTTTCACAAAATGCATGCCAGTTCCAGCATATACACAATATGCTAATGAAAAGCAAACCGCAGGATTCACTAATTCAAAATTTTCTGACCTTACATTACAACTAAATTTTCCAGAATTTTTCCTGACAGTTAGAAGCCTGCATTAGACAGGAGCTACAAGTGACACTTACATTAGAAATGATTTTTGCTGCCAATGTACTAGACTGGCATTCTTGGCCAACATTTTAAAAAAAGGCTGTCTAGTGCAGCTATGTCCAACCACGGCCCGCAGGCCACATGCAGCCCAGTCGAGGGTTTTGTGCAGCCCAGTTTAGTTTTCGCTGTAGTAAAAGTGTCCTACATACTGACATCCTGTTCATGTTTTGATAATCTTGAATTTGACATTTTTGAGGCAAGTGGTCTTCAGTGCCACTTTATCACGTCTGTTACCGTTGCATATAGGATTCAAAACTTTCAGTATATTCATTTAAGCTACATTTAGTTTGCTAAGATCAAAGTAAGCCATGCAATGTGCGGCCCTCAATAATATGTCATTCAATGTGCGGCCCTGGTCAAGATAGTGACATAGTTTTTGGATCAGTAAGTCATTTGGGTTGGATATAGCAGGTCTAGTGAAACAATGTAACAGAAAGACGTTAACAAACTAGAAATTAAACACCAAAAGCCCTTCTGAAGCACTGAAGGTTATTATGCAATGCTCCTGCACCAAAGAATTTACTTGAATGTTCTTTTTATAATGATGGTTCAGATTACAGGGTTCCCACACAATTTTCAAAACCAAATTCCATGACATTCCATGACTTTTCCATGACCTTTGTTACACTTTTTCCATGCATGTTTAAGTGATACTTACACTTGCAAACTGGTAACAGTCTTATTAAAAATAGCTGATGTTGCGCTAATGGGATCCAACTCTACCAAACTTGCTCCCTGTGTAGTAGCTGTGTTGCATCTCAAAACCAAACCAACATTGCTATCAATATCAACCAGCTACCTACATTGCCAAATATAGCAATATAATTACCAAATATTTATCATTCAACTGCTAGAGCAAAATAAAGAAATGTTAGGTGCCGATAATTGCAAAATAACTAAAAACAGATCCCCTAAATAGGGCACAAAACTGACATGGGAGAACGTCATCAATGGTTCTTAGAAGAGAGTCACTTAGATACACGATTGCTAACATTGCGTTTGAAAGTATTTAAAGTAAAATATTTCCTTTCTTCTCATGATTAGCCAATGGCATGCTGAGTTACCTGTACTGAGCTGTCTCATAAAGAAACTCATTGACATTTCAGGCGACTCCAGGGAGGGACAGTGGCTCCACCAGCGCCTGTCTCTGGCCGTGGTCAGAGGGAACACCACCAGCATATTGGCCTGTGTGCAAGTTTGATCTGATTTCAGCCACCCTCAGTGCATTAACCAGTGTTCCTGCCCGTCACTTGCCTCTCTTTAATGTATAGCCATCGCCTTCTGAATGTCTGTGTTTTCTGTGAGCTTTATTGTCTTCAGCATGTTTTTTATGCTTTCTGTAAAGCCTCTGTGCAGTATTGTTTTGCTCCCCTTTTCAGCCATCCTGACTAACCTCATTTTGTTTATTTTTCATGTACCCAACACTACTGTATTACTGTTTACTGTAAAACCTTTTTGTAATCTGTCTTTACCTCTGTCTGCCCAACCCAATTTGGGGGTGCTATGTGCCTGGTGGAACACACACACAATGGCAGTACTCCATCATGGTCTGTATAATTTTACTGTGTTTTTCTTTTTTGGTAATGTGTGGTTTTATTTTATTTTGGCCAGAAAAAAAAACTACTGTACATAATAAAACAGAGAAAAGAATTTGCAGAGAAATAAAAAATAAACGCTGCACTTCACTATTATAAGCTTACTGTTGTAGTGTCGCTGTCACAAAGTATTTACAAGATACAGTACACACCTTAATATTATGAACTTCACTGTCACAAAGCATTCACAAAATCCCTATCTTACTATCACACTTGGCTGTCAATGTTGTACGCTAATAGTAAAACATATGCACATGCAACAACACTGCACATAATACTGTTCACAAACTTCACCAAGGCTACAAAAAGAATTTGCAGAAAAATAAACGCTGCACTTCACTATTAAGCTTACTGTCGTAGTGTCGCTGTCACGCAGTATTTACAAGATACAGTAC
>Ga0210059_1014407_pt1 | contig 11690 bp, 4 predicted proteins | sample Ectturendosymbi2_FD_188042 | JGI IMG/M metagenome (GOLD analysis project Ga0210059, IMG submission 188042) | Ecteinascidia turbinata endosymbiont from Florida, USA - Sample 2 (SPAdes) (version 2) | ecosystem: Host-associated > Tunicates > Ascidians > Unclassified | place: Key West, Florida... | reverse complement strand
CCATCGGGATCACTCTATTATTGCTTGTTCGGGCCACAAATATATGGGCAGCGTTTTTAAGGTGTTTTAGGGACCCGAATCGGGTCCCAAGAATTGAAAATCGGGTCCCTAGAATCAGAGAAAATTGTGATCGGGTCTCTAGAATCAGCTGCTGAAAGAGAAATCGGGTCCCTGCAGGTCCATACCGGGTAGACTATCTAACATTTTCCTTAAGAAAAACTGTATATGGGTGTCATTCTTCGCGCACATCACGTTCGTAATGAATCGCACATTCAACGCAACGCCAATCAAGAGGTTGCAACATCACTTTGGGCCCTGTCATGCTTATGAACAGAAAGTTTGAAATACCTTGCAAGCTTGACATATGGCGTAACCTAAGTACTTTTCCGAGTCGATTGCATTAAATATCAAGCTGAAGTTTTGCCACACAGTCCCGACGGGGGGCTTTGGTGGGCTTGTCCCCACCGAAACAAAGCTCCAACCCCCCCAATTGAAATATCAAGCACTATAAAACAGTGATGTTTGCTCAAATTTCAGAATGTCAAGCCCCACTGCACAAATGTAAAGCCGCTCAATTGAAGACTTTCTGGTAACGGTTCTGTTGCCACACCAAGCTTTTCATTAGCCATTTCTTTGGTAACAATGGTTAGATTTTAACACCATCCTTGAGTTCACATTCATAATTCGTTTATTAATCCTAATTCATTTATAAATCCTATTGTTGCAGTTTAACCAAACCTACCTGTAACTACATAGCCATGCTAGTCTACAAACCAAAACAGCATTCAAACCAATATACTGGCTTAAAATATGTCATTCATATTGAAATGACTGACTAAAACTTCAGACTAACAAGTCAATGTCACAAAACATTAAACAACAATTTTGCATATCATGTTTAAGAAAGGACAAAGCTGCCTGGCTTGGTATCAACCAACAACCAGTCAATGCACTTGCAGGCTCACGTAGAATAGGCATGAAGACTGTAAAGCCTGATGTAGACTGCAGACCACATTAAAAGATAGAATGCTCTAGCTAGTCTAGACCAGTGGTTGTCAACCTTTTTTGGATTGGTACACACTTTTAAATTTGCTAGAAAACCTGTACACCCTTGCCATGCACTAAAATTTAGTGCTGTAAATGTTTAAAATGTAAGCGATTTTTGCGCTGTAAATGTCACTTTCTTAGCAGATTTTTGCGTATCACTTCTCAGCATTCCTTAATATCGAAATCTCACCCAATAAGCGATTTACGTTTTTAAACGCATGTCAACAACCTACTTTTGCAGGCAAGGATTTTCTGCTCTTGTCAAAATAAAATGAAAAAAACAAACTCAATCAAGGATGTTGACCCTCTTATGAAAAACGCCCTTGAAACAGCGTTAAAACCACACATTTCACAACTGGCGGGTGAAATTCAGCGGGAGCAATCACCGTAAATGAGGTGGTTCCTTTTTTTTATTCATACTTGGTGTTGTACGAACTTCATGAGCAGGAAAATTGACTTTCATTAATTTTAGTGTTACGTGTGCCGTGTCCTGCCGTTTTCTGTGTTGTTGCAGCTACATGCGAATTCATGTGTAAATGGTTCCACGATCCATGACAGAGAATTCAGATTCAAATAAAGCCATAAATTGCCTTGAAAATTGATGGATATTGGGTATCCTTGTTGAGCAAGGAAAACACCGCAACTCTTGCCACAGTTACAACACACGTTCTAACACTTTTCCTCCGGATAACCAGCGTGCCTCAGCATGAAACACAACCTCATTATGTCTGCTATCATGGCTTTGCAGACTTCTGAAAACCTTCGATGCTTCTTTGAATGTGAGAGGATGAATTTCTCAATTTTTTGACATCCTCAAGATCATTCTCCAGACCTGACCTCTGGTTATATTATTAAATAAACCTCTAACTACAGATGCTCAATTAATCATGCAGTGAGTTGAAACCTAGGTTTATTTTCCCTGAGATATTTCGGTCATTTTTCCAAAATAACTTAAAAATTTTCGGTCATTTGTTATCTTGGGACGTTTTTGTATGACTGAAAATGGCATTTATGACCAGATTGACTTAAGTTTTTTTCGGTCATTTCAAAACAACTTCGGTCTGTGACCAATAACGTCCCCAAAACACACGTTGAAACACAGCCAATGGAAATGTTTTTGATTTTTCGAACAACTCCATTGGTAGTGCTTTGCATGGCTGCTGTTCCATAGGTGGCAACTGCCTTATACTTCATCCAATCAAAAACATGTTTTCAATGAACTAACTCAATTTGGCGAAGATGGCTTGAGGAGTTGAGCAAACTCCAACGTTAAGACAGCACAACTTGACAATGGTTTTTGTTTCCTGATTGGCAAACCTACAACACAAAATCAACTGAACCTCTTCTGACATATATGTTGTTTCATCGAGCTACATACCAAACAACCAGTCCCGTCGCCACGGGGGGCTTATCCCCCCTAACAAAGCTCTAAGCTCCCCCAAATTGAATTATGAAGCAATATATATCGGTGGAGTTTTTATAAGATTTCAGAATGTAAAGTCCCCGTGAACAAACGTAAAGCCTCCCTATTGAAAACTTTTTGGCGACGGTTCTGCAAACAACTGAGCTTTCTTCTGCTTGTCAAGAAGTTGTTTTAACCAATCTTCTGAAATATGAACACATCCACCTTTAGTTGTATTGCTTAATAGTGGAATTTTTCTTACTTTGTAAACGGCTTTTTTTCTCCATCGACAATGACTTTCTGGTGATGCTTCAAAGAATGACTGACTTATTTTGATGAGTAGACTGCTGTGACCTCACATGTTTTAGAGATGTCCTGGAGCCGAATTACTTTTATCAAATTCGGTTGTATAAAATAGGAAAAGCCCTGAAGGATACGGGTTCAGCATTTCTTCTTTTGTGCGACAAATCCCATACACTATGCAAACATCGCTCCTCCATTTGTGCTTCTTAACAATACAAGCTTTTTTTCTTTTGAATCACTTTCTTTATAACTGTACACTGCTAAATCTCGATCTTACTCCCGGAAAAGTGGGCTGCGTTGCACTCAGCAAGTGACTTGCTGACATCCACACTCTCACTTGGTTCACTGCCGTATTTACTTTATAGTTGCTATGCTCTTTTTGACAACCACCTTTCGCTACAAAATTTTTCTTTAAAAAATTGCGCATGTCAATTTTCTTTGAGGATCAACAACTTACTGCAATACCCATCAAAAGTATAGGATGATAACAGCCGAAAATCTGAACTGCAAAAGTGCAAAATTAAAATCAGCATAGAGATTATTCACTTCCTCTTGGTATAAGTTCTACTTAGCTCCAGCTAACTGCTTGAAAAGTAATGTGGAAAATACTGTTACGAGCCTTACTACAAAACAATAATCATCCAGCTAACTGCTTGAAAAGTATTGTGGAAAATACTGTTACGAGTCTTACTACAAAACAATAATCATCGCAGAGAAAAGCATGGGTGGTACATTACCTTACAAAAGATTCAAGCTAGAGCAATGGTTCCCAAACATTCTTACCTGCATAGCCTCGAATGTTGCATTTAATTAAAAAAGAAGAATACGTGATGGTCATCTGATCAACGTTACAAACAAACAGGTGAAAAACGAAAGACAATGCACACCACCCGATATTTACGGTTTTAAAAAATGTGAAAAGTTAACACACTGCGTTGGAGCAAAGGATATATGTGGGACAATTGACTGTTTTTGAAGAGCACACATCTGGTACACCCCTGTACACACTATGAAGTTGGTACACCCCTGGAAAATTCTGGTACACCCTGGGGTGTACTATACACCCGGTTGACAAGCACTGGTCTAGACTAGATCACAGTAGGCCTACACTAACTAGCCTTAGCGAACGTACGCAGCAAACAACGTCCTTAATGTGTATTGAAAGAGCCCTACCTTGCCACACCAGGAACAGATTCGTGGTAACAAATTTGGAGTGTCCAATAAGCAGATTAAGAGGGGGAATGAGATTAGGCTACACTCTACGGTACAGAGATTACACCATAGACAGACCTGGAGTCATGGCACAGAAGGCTGAAAAGACGCTTCTGAAAATAATAAATGCATGGTTGTGCAATGAGCAAATTTTCCAAAAGTCTCAATCCTCGAAATATTGATGAAAGCTTTTCGGATATCCGGATCCGTATCCGGTTCACGTTTTAAAGCAGTTTTTGGATGTCCGTATCCGATTGCAAACTGACTATCCTGCCGGATATCCAACCGGCAAACCGGATAGTGATCATCTCTAATCTATCGATCAACCGCTATTTTCTGCATTACAGTGGTATTGGCTACATAATACGCGTTGAGCAAACCCAGCCAGTTTTCATATGGGTTTTCTCCGATGGCATCGCCATACAAGCATACTTCAGTCCAATATGCTACTGCGCCATTATCAAATTCTGCCACTGGTATTCAATTTTTCCAGTGAATTACTTTCTTCACCTTCTACTCCTGATTTATCCAAACACTACAATAAAGCAGTCCCGTCGCCAGGGGGGATTTTGGGGGCTTAGCCCCCGCAGACATACCTCCGAGTCCCCCAAACTGAAACATGAGACACTACAATCAGTTGAGTTTTTGTCAATTTTTCGATTTCAAGCCCCCACGGACAAACCCAAAGCTCCCCCACAGAAACGCAAAGCCTCCCTATTGAAAACTTTCTGGCGACGGTTCTGCATTAAAGGTCCTATAATGTCCATAAGGCACTTGAAACAAACACCAATTACGTTGCTTCATTACATTTGAATGAGTTGGTACCCTGTACTTTCTTAAATAGGCACAAAGTGAAATTGAGACATCGTTTGGATTTATCACGGATTCCTCGTCTGACTCAGAACAGACCATATCCCTTATCGAAATTTCAGTTTCATAACCTAAATAAAGTCTTGCATTCAAAAATAAATTGTGTGTCATATCAACGGTTGTAGAGTACTTATTCTTCTTGGTACAACGATATGTTGGAACAGACTTGGTAAAAACAAAAGACTGTCCAAAAGCTTGCTTAGATTTCTTTAAACGGCCGAAACCAGACATATATCATTGCAGGGAATACAGCTGATACCTGGCGTAAAATATCTTTAAAAAAAAACTAAAAATAAACCAAAAAATGAAAAAATTAAACTAAAAAATAAGCTATAAACCAAATCGCAAAAAATAAACCAAACGATTGCAAAATAAACTAGATTTGGTTTAAAAAGGACTAAAATGGCAACACTGTTCCTAGAGGGCACCAGTGGTGTACAGGATCCGGATTTTGGAGTCCAATCCGGCTGGATATTTGGATTGTTTTGGATTTGGATTGGATATCATTTTCCTTTCAACCGGATTCGGATCTGGATTATCCAAATGAAATCAAATCTGGTCGTGCAAAACTCTTGGTATGGAATAATAGTTTTGTGAGGAAAATTATAATCTTTCGAAATCATATACTAAAAATCTACTGCACTGGTCTGATTTCTTTCGATAGACAGCAATGTTCCCCACCGCTCGGGATCCTAACTTTCAAACTGAGGATATCTCAAGCAAGATGTAGTTTGGAACTGTGTGAAGATGAGCATGACTGATTCTATAGATAGTTTTATTATGACGCAGCCCGTCATTATTCAGTTGAGACAGGTTCATTTATGAAATATTTTTATTAGTAGATCATATTGTAGTAAAATGTTGGTGTTTATAAAGGCATTTACAAATAGTTCTTTTCGGCAATGAACGAAGTATACCATTTTCTGTCTCAGCTGCGTACCAAACTTGTCCAACTCAAAGTGGCCTTACCAACTCAAAGTGGCCTAATTGATTCAATTGTCCAACTCAAAGTGGCCTAATTGATTCAATTTTTTTGTCATTTTTGTGAATAATGAGGCCAGCTGCAACTTTTGACCAACTTACGTAGAGATCTGAAACGTTCGCCCAAATTTGGTACGGCCCACTGAGGAATTTGCCTGCTATCTGCTTTCATTCTTCTGCGACGATTAAAACTTGCGAGCATATCTATTTTTCATAGCTAAAGGCCACACAAATGGCGGCAAGTAAAGCAGTCACAATTTATCGACGGGGAAACTAGTTTAGCTTTTTCCAACACATCGTCATTCCTGTAAATGTAAGACAAATCTTACAGGCGAAATGTTGGCACTTGAAAACAAGTAAAGAAAAACACACGAACTGTGGCTAGTTACAATGACATTACTAAACATTTTTTCGAAGCTAAAAGGCTGACTTTCCCAGAGCCTCATAAACCAGTCACTGCTAAGAAAATCTGCGTTTGGCAGCTGTTTAAGATAGACACTTTTCCTCTGGAGATAACGCACGTGCGCGATGACGCATTCCAGAGAGAAGACGCGCGATTAAATAGAGCATAACAGTAAACGAAAAATCAAGAAAGGCCGAGCCTTTCAACGAACATCGGAAGCGTGCAATCAAGCAAATTTTTAGTTATTCCTTGTTCCAAACACAACTTCTTGGATGGTGGGACAGTTCGTCAATTCTCCCTTTTCCTGTCTCATAGTTATTTCAGTAAATGTCAACATTTGCCGAAAACAATAGTGGCAGGGATTCTCTCAACGGATCACAATATGCAGCAAAATATTGATGTTAATCAAGGCATTTACAAATAGTTTTTTCGGCATTGAACGAAGTACACCAATTTCTGTCTCAATGGCATAGCGCACTTGTCCAACTCCAAGTGGCCTTACCTCAAAACTAAATAAGAGTGATAAACCTGGTGAAAACGTATTAACATTGTGACCCTGTTGTTTCAGGTGGAGGTACACCTGAACTGACGAGTCAAACTTGTGCAGTGTTGGATTTAACAAAAAATATCAAGATGTTATTTATTTTCTAAGCCTAAGACTGGGAGTGCTGGAAGTTCAGTTTGGAAAGAGTAAGAGTTTCAAATGAAAAAGGGATTGAGGTGAACATTCATTCACATTGTACTGCTTTCAGAAATGATAACATTGGACATAGAATTACAGTGATGGTTCTGTCATGGTTAAATTAACGCACAATAGCTGTTCGCATTGCATGGGGTCCAGCAGGTACACAAATATGCTGGTTGTAGACTATCATTTGATTTGAACATCTTCATTAGAGAGCATGAAAATTATGCACAACTATATCTTGCATTAACATACGGTATAGAAAAAGAATTATACACTTCTTGTCAAGATCTCTCATAAACTGGTTGTGGTAGGCAGTTGTAGCCATGGCATTCAAGACAAAGTATGTTGGCAGTGTCTATTGTGCCAGATGATGAGGCAACAGCATTACTGGAGCTCTTTTACCTTTAGATAAACACAATTGTTTGATATGTTCTCATGAAAAGTTAAAAACGCCTGACCTTCTCACTTGATAACGAGATCTTTGACGGTTTAGTCCAATGGATGAGTGATGTCATGGTTTCAATGCTGGTAAGCTATGTCAGTGGATCCATGTTTGTTTGCGTAAACTGAAGATTGACCTAAATCTAAATCCTAACTTTAATCCTAAACCCTAATGCATGTCTTCTTGTGCATATCATACTTGTCACGTGACCACTGCAACCAATCGTGTCAGATTAAACGCAAAATAGCCACAACTTTTGCCTCATGAGGCAAAATAGACACTACCAAATATTTTGGCTAATGTGCAACTGAGTGGGCGGTTTCGGATTTGGATTGGATATCGGATTCCACAAATTTGAATTTTCGGATACAGATTGGATATGGAGTTTATGAAAAATTTTCGGATCCAATCCGATTGCAAAATTTCCATATCCTTACACCACTGATATACATGGAAATCACTTTTAAGTGTTGTTCGCTTGGTCTTTCCTTTTCTCCTTGCTTCAGCCATTCTTGTTTGCATGTAGCGGTCGCGCTAGCGTGACTGCTACAGATTCCTAACAACACTGTCCGACTCCGACTCTGGATGTCCAATTGGTTCATTTTTTGCATCACACTCCACAATTGGGAATTCCTGTTGAAATGGTAAATTTTTTTTGAAACTTTTGTTGAAACAGAGATTTCTTGTTGTGTACCACGATTTCCATTGATTTTACCAGCCACATTTCATACCCTTTATGTTAAGGAGTCGGAGTCGAAAGTCGGAGTCCAAAATTTTAGAAAGCTGGAGTCGGGAGTAGAAGTGGGAATTTTTGGTATGTCAGAGTCGGGAGTCGGATATATAACTTCCGACTCCGCAACCCTGGTTCTAGATGTCTAATACCCTGAGAAAACTGATGAATAGGGCTTAGGATTAAGTGTTTAGGCACATGTGTCGGGTTAGGGTTTATGTTAGTGTTAGAAAAATGAAAATAATTATGGTCTAAAATTAAGCCCAATATTTTTCAGTAGCTATAGCTTTTCCTGCACTTGATGTGGGCATCTGACATCTCACCGAAAAGTTACTCAACACACATCAAAAAGTAATTGCCAAACATTATTCCTTTACTCAGAGAAGCAAAATAACTGATAAAAAATAATAGGTCAGAAATTGCGCATAGGCCAGAAATTTCGCTTGATACTGTACTGTAGCTTGTTGTGCGTATCTGAAATCTAACCACAAAGGTTTAATTTACACAACACACATCAAAAAAGTAAATTCCAAACATTATTCCTTTACTCTGAGAAGCAAAATAACTGACAAACAGTAATAGGTCAGAAATTTCGCAGAGGTCAGAAATTTTGCTTGACACCGGAACTGATTTGTATTGAAAATTTGCAGAAAAAGGATTGGCTCCGGAGTCAAAAAAATCAGATTCTGCACACGTCTTGAAAAGATGATGAATTTGTCACGCTTTGTGACGAAGGGAGAGGGAGAACATGAATTTGTGACAACAAATGTTGTTGTCTCAGCAAATGAATGTTTCAGACATAGCCTACACAGAAAAAGGGCTCATATGGCTACTAAGCAGTCAGCGATATCCAGTCATGTGCCCGATCATTTCTGTCGCGTCAGAGTCACCAGCCCTTCAAATTTAACTCGACTCAGAATCATCTAAAAATATTTGGAGTCGAGTTGTGGCTTGGTCAAGTTGAGTCAGAGACGAGTCACAAGATCTATTGAGTCACGTCGAGTCATTGGTTTGCAAACTGCAGCCAGTGTCGAGTCAACTGAAATTTTACGTTTTCTTATGACTTTTTTTGCTAAGAAATGGCACCAAACATACAATAAAATGGCGCAGAATGTTACACAATGGTGCCCAATGTTATTTTAGCAAGTGTGATTGCATGTTATTTATATGTAAGCTTTTTGTGAAAGCAGTGTGCATTTTACTTGTCTCTTTCAGTCTCAGTCATATCCACAAGTCCAGTCCAACTTTGCTGCAAGAAATATACTTCCTTGTCTTTCGCATGCCCAATAAATGAAAATGACCAGAAACAATCATGTAGGCTACTTGGATTTGGATTTAAATCTTGCGGGTTTCTAGTACTTTGACGAATTGTGATTTTATCAATTTTTCGTAACAAAATTTCGATTTGAATTAAAAATATTCTTTTGAACTTCTTCGCAACTTCCAGTTCAATTTTGGGACTGCAGGTTGTTGTATTGATAAGAGTTTCTCAAATCCGTTGAGATTGTTTATTGTGTTTGTTCAATGTTGAGCCTTTTCTGTGACCAGCGAAACAGGTCTGCAGCTGAGATGATCGGAGCCCTTTTTTTTGACTCCTGCTCCTGCTCCTAAGAAAGTGACTCCAGCTCCTGTTCCTGCTCCGGAGCTCATTGGAAATTTGCACTCCGACTCCTGTTTACACTCCGAAAGTTTGAAAGCAGAGTCTATTTTGCCACATCAGATAAAATAACTGATTGAACTAGTTTGCCTTTGGCCAATATGGATGAGTATTGATGAGTATTGATTTTAGTGATAGCAAGCAGGGAGTGGTTTCTTGTCTGTGTTGGTCAACTGCAGGTTTTCCCTAACTTTAAATCCTAACTCATTTTGTATTTGTGTATTGTACATCTCATTTTGCCTCATGACGCAAAATACACACCATGCTACCAAACTTGAAACCAAGAAATAGAATCATAAGTTGTTCTCATGTGAACCAAATCTCATTTGACTCTTTCAGCTCTGACCTGAACTAAGTCATGCATAACTTTTTTTTCTGACCTGAACTAAGTCATGTATAACTCTTTGTGATTTAGGCACAAGCGTAATAAAACAAGAACAAGACAACTACTGCTATCTTTTCACTTTAGCCTCTACAAATAAAGCCACGTAGGCTACATTGAAAACACTTCATACCACTTTGTTCACACAATTAATTTATTTCTTTTATTGTATTTGAACTTGCAAGATGATAATGGAATGTTTAGGAATAATAGCCTGAACTGAACTGCATTTCTGCTAGCTTGACTGAAACTGCACTGCTGTTGATGTTCCTGCATTGTAAAGATACATATTACATGCATTGTTGTCTTCTGCATTTCACTGAAACTAACAAATTGTTAATGCTGCTCAAAACACGACCCAGAAAAGATGAAAAACTTCCAGTAACTGACGTCCTGTGATACAGCAGTTGAGCATAAGCTATGCACCAATCAGATCAGAACACAGACCGCCAGTCTGCCACCTCCCTCACCTCAATAGCCTGAACCAATGAATGACCAATTTATCCAAGAGAATAGAGCGAATATATTGATCTAACCACTACCCGTTCAGAGAAAATTTAAATGTAATAAGATTAACTATCCGAGTTCTGTAAAAACTGAAATTCTCACTCCTGCTCCAGCTCCGGATCCGGTTTTCATTCAAAAATGCGACTCCGAGTCCTGCTCCGGCTTCGGGAAAAATTGTAGACTCCTTCCAGAATCCACTCCGACACTCCGGCTCCATGATCACCTCTGGTCTGCAGTAGCCTATTGTGCACCATGTCATCAAAATTGCAGAAATAGTTTGGCGTTCATTTATCCAAACCCTTTACTTGACTCACCATTGTTATACCCAAAGGCGTACGCAAGGGGGTTGGGTTTAAAACTCCCACTTGAGCTTGATATTTTACAAAAACCTTATTATAAGGACTTTATTATGATATTTTACAAAAACTTTATTGCAAAAACTTTATTATTATAAGGGGAGTGCATAGGACTTGATTTTTTACAAAAATAAGTCAGTGCGTGTAGAATAATATGCCTATTATGTCAACAAACTTCGCTTGAAAACATGTATATGACGTCAGATGGGCAGAAATGTCGCATCGATGTTTTATGTCAATTCATACTTTAACGCCTATAACGTATAGGGAGTAGAGATGGCACTTGCCAGCACTTTTGCAACCCAGCCTGCCCGGTGGTAACAAGAAACCGCCCGGCCTGTATGCGCTAAACCACAAATTATTTTCTGGCCCGGACCGGCCCGTTGCCCGTAATATAACGTAACCTCAAAAGCCAAGTAACAAGGCAGTGGTTACAGCACCACTGATGGATCTTTAAATTTGAAACCTTATTCAACCATCTTCTGTAACATGACAGTAACGCACGAGGAGAATGCAGTAGGCTTTGTAGAAACATAGTAAACACAAAAGGTGAACCTAAGCTTAACCCTAATCGTAGCCCTAACCTAAAGCTAACGCTAACTTAGCACTAAGCTAACGCTGACCTCACCCTAACCTAAAGCTAAGCTAACACTAAGGTAACACCAAGCTAATGCGCTAACCTCACCCTAACCTAAAGCTAAGCTAACACT
>Ga0210059_1014406_pt1 | contig 11690 bp, 8 predicted proteins | sample Ectturendosymbi2_FD_188042 | JGI IMG/M metagenome (GOLD analysis project Ga0210059, IMG submission 188042) | Ecteinascidia turbinata endosymbiont from Florida, USA - Sample 2 (SPAdes) (version 2) | ecosystem: Host-associated > Tunicates > Ascidians > Unclassified | place: Key West, Florida... | reverse complement strand
TCCTTTGTTATATTGTTTTTCCTCATTGGCAAAATGTCTACGCGGGCCGGATGCAATGGCTTCGCGGGCCGGATTTGGCCCGCGGGCCGTAGTTTGGTGACCCCTGCCTTAGACAAACTGCGTTTCAAATCTGTGTGGCCATACTTCATTTCGTTTAGGTCAACACGAGAAATTTTTTGTCGTTTACCTTTATAATGAAATGTCGCTTACTGTATCATCAATGACTCCTTTTTCTTATGAGGATCACAACGTAAGCGATTATTTTACGTAGACGCTATCTTTGTAAGCGTAGACGTCCCGATGTTATATACTTTGAGCCTCTTGACTCGGTTTATTCCAACTAAACCGATGGTGGTTACACAACTTCCTTTTTCCATGAACCGATGAATACCTTTTTTTAGAACCACGAATGGTAATATTTGTCTTATTTACAAATGACCATAGCGTTGTTTGTTATCATGCCCGTTTTTGTTTTCGTAGACACTTTAAAAAAAGTGGTCAAAAGCCCCACGACAACGTATTGCAGCCGTGACAAACCAATGTTTGGCGCTCGAAAATGTTTGCGTAATTTACAGCGTGTGAGTTTTCTCATGAAAATTTTCTCCAACCAGTCCTTCTGGTGCATTTGTAAAACTCTTTAGTGTGACATCAACCAGTTGTAGATCCGACCACTATCCAATCTTTGGAAAACTGTGTTTACAAAAAGCTACTCCAAAGCTTTAGCAGCCACCTCTTTTGCAACACTTTCCCTTCTCACACACCCACTTCTAAGCTTTATCAAGCGCTCGAAGTGTAACTTGATTCTTTTTCGTTTTTTGTAAAATCATTCGGGTAAGCAAAACGCACGACCGGTAAGTTTTTTCATCAACTTTTGTTCCAACCAATCCTATTGTGCAAAACGTTCAACGTTGTTCCATTCTAACTCACGTGTCCAAGCAGGATCAATTTTCAACACAAAGGAATAATTTCACTGTAAAATCTGCTGAAGACGTGTTTCACAGTTTTGATTCGTTAACTGCATGTTGGTGCAACTGCTGTCTTCAAAATATTTGCAATAGCACCTGCTGACAACTTGAACTACACCGCTGTGATGCTGTCTCGACTTTTCAAAAAAACAAACTAAACGCAACGTCACACACCTGGGAATTGATAAAGTTATACGCACTCGTCACCAACGGACTGTGCGCCGTCGTTTTCGAAAACAGGGAACACAACGTTCTGAAATTGGGCATAGCAGCTCTTCAGTTCTCTTCATGTTGTTAGACGACGGGAAAAAAGTTAATGCTTATACCTGTGTCAGCATGCGCTAAAAGACGGACGAACGTTTTTGTCACAAGTTACATACGGTGCGACCGGTGCACTTACGACTTATTTTATTGTCAAGTAGCAAACGTTTAAAAATTCTAATCCTACATTCACATCATCTTATCAGCAACACCTCTTCTTGTTCACAAATCCGACCGAGAGTCAAAAAATCATAAGCAGTGCAACTTCACCTCATGTACACCATTGATATCACGCCATTTGAAAATCATTCCTAGTTTTCATTACGACCTGCTCAGCAAGCAACACACGACAACCCGTTAGTTTTGTAAAGACTGGCAATGCATTTGCCCAATTCCGTTGCAGTACACAATCTATTATGAAAAAAGTGCCGTCTTTTCACCTTGTTCTTCACTTCACCTTCATAAATATCGGATTGGTTGTGTGAAACGAAAAAAAGTCGAATTGCATAAAACCGTTTATCTGCGTTGGCATGCGTTTTGTTTAAGAAATATGGACGAGCGTTTTCCTCACTCGTTCACATGTGCTGTGCTGGGCCCAACGAGTTGCGGAAAAACCGAGTTTGTGGCAAAATTTATCCTTCAATAAATGCAAATTTTTTTTGCATAGTTTCTTCGTTCATTTCATTGAAGTGGGTGTGTGCGAAGGAAAAGTGATGCAAAAGAGGTGGTTGCTAAAGCTTTGGAGTAGCTTTTTGTAAACACAGTTTTCCAAAGAGTGGATAGTGATCGGATGTACAACTGGTTGATGTCACACTAAAATGTTTTACAAACGAACCAGAAGGACTGGTTGGAGAAAATTTTCATGAGAAAACTCACACGCTGAAAATTTCGCAAACATTTTCGAGCACCAAACATTGGTTTGTCACGGCTGCAAAACGTTGTCGTGGGGTTTTTAACCACTTTTTTTAAAGTGTCTACGAAAACAAAAACGGGTATGATAACAAACAACGCTACGGTAATTTGTAGAAAAGACAAATATTGTAATTCGTGGTAAGAGGTGGCTGCTAAAGCTTTGGAGTAGCTTTTTGTAAACACAGTTTTCCAAAGATTGGATAGTGATCGGATGTACAACTGGTTGATGTCACACTAAAAAGTTTTACAAATGCACCAGAAGGACTGGTTGGAGAAAATTTTCATGAGAAAACTCACACGCTGTAAATTACGCAAACATTTTTCGAGCGCCAAACATTAGTTTGTCACGGCTGCAAAACGTTGTCGTGGTGTTTTTGACCACTTTTTTGAAAGTGTCTACGAAAACAAAAACGGGTATGATAACAAACAACGCTACGGTAATTTGTAAAAAAGACAAATATTGTCATTCGTGGTTCTAAAAAAAGGTATTCATCGGTTCATGGAAAAAGGTAGTTGTGTAAGGGCCGTTGGTTTAGTTGGAATAAACCGAATCAAGAGGCTCAAAGTATATAACATGGGGACGTCTACACTTACAAAGATAGCGTCTACGTAATCTAATTGCTTACGTTGTGATCCTCATAAGAAAAAGGAGTCAGTGATGCTGAGGTACACCGTAAGCGACATTTCGCTACCAAGGTAAACGACAAAAAATTTCTCGTGTTGACCTAAACGAAATGAAGTATGACCACACAGACTTCAAACGCAGTTTGTCTGAGGTGATGTAACGACAGACTTGAAAGTGCTTTCAAGAAACAAACGAACACAAAAGTACCTGCCTTGCGCAAAAAAAATTTTAGAGATGGGAAGAAAATTTGTTTATAACGAGACGTGAGCTGGACCACGCTGTTGCTGAGAGATGACCGATTTGCTGCACAATCGCGAGTTGGTTGTGCGATAGCCGTCGGTGATGACTTCGTTTTATGCTGCGATGAAATGTTGCACTGTAGGATCATGAAAATCTGGAAGCGCGTCAATGTGTCTTTCGGTGTCTTTGAATGTGAAGTATCGCCAGATTCGAGACCAAAGCGTTCTGATCAGTCGCTCGGTGATGGAAGATTCTGTTTCTTGATTTTGTGCCATTCAAAAGTGAATATGTTTCTTCTTAGTGTAGCGTTGAAAAAAGCTTGTTGGCGAGCTCGAGACTACGGACCGTGTACAAAAACAACGTCTTCAGCCCACCTCTGCTCAGAATTTTTGCAAAGGTTTTGAGAGTAGAGTAGAATTGCTTGTTTTGTTCTTCAGCGGCTCAGCCCATGCAAAGTTTTAAAACCGTTGGTTAATGTTGCCGACAGTTAGAAAAACATAGCTGAACGCTCGCTGCAACCGTTGTGGGATGATACACGCGTGCCTATGCGACCGCTGCAGAGTGATGCACACGTGCCCAACTTTGAACAACTGAAAAGTTTCATAAACACAAGCACAGAGCGCGTAGTTCACGACAAAATGCGGTATCTCCAAACAGTTACTGATACCGCTTTTGAGATTTTGAAAGAGAAATTCCAGTACATTTTTGATCAACTCGAACCGGAAAACAACCAACATTATTTTGTGAACGGACGATTCGTCTCTAATACTTGCAAGAACACACTGTTGTCGGTTTCAACTAGTCTTGTTACGATATTCCACTGGTGAAAGCGCACCTGCTGGAATACTTGCTTTTGTTTGGTTTTGTTAAAACAGGGTAAACGGTCGGCGGGGTATGGTACGCAGAAGATCAGTATGAGTTAGCAAGTTGTCATATGTGAATATGTTTTGCTTTGATAGTAGGGTTTGCACGGTCATCAAATGATGTTCAATTGATGCGGACGTGAATATTCGCTTATCAGATTAAAACCCGGAATATGTTTCCACCACGCAATCAGTAGCAGGTTGGAGCAATAGTGTGGCTAGTTTGGATCAAAATATCGCGAATGAAGCATTTGAACTTTGAAATGTTTCGTACTTTCGTATAAAAGCAACGCCACGAAACTTTCATGGTTCGTTTATTTTGAACAACAGCAAACTTACCACTGATTTTTATGCCACGAATCGCTTGTTGTTACTGACAACTCGCAAAACAGAAAAGTGAATGCCGGCTTCAACTGTTATGGGCGGTTTGTGATTTCACAAAATGGTGTATGGTGCGTTGGCGATATGTTTCAAAAGTTTTTATCGATCCTAGATCTGTGAAATTGCATACAGTTTTTGAAAAGATGGTTCAACACAGCGAGCTGGTGTCGTAGAGGTGCAGTTAGTTGACGACGTGCGCATTTGTCGATGTCATCTGATGCTGAAACATTCCCAGTTTTTTAAAAATAGTTTAGAATGCGACAGTCCAATATGCTCAAACAACAGTTGCACCCTCGGTCAATAACACGAACAAGATATAGTGACTGGCGAAATTACGCTGCTGATAAGATGATGCGATTCTAGCATTTGATTTTAGACGTTTGCTGCTTTCGAATGAACAATCGTAAGAAAACGAAATGTTGACGATGACATGAAACAAACAGGCGAATTTTGTGAATACTGTTTTCCGCATAATCATGCCGTTGAACACGGTGTGATCAGAACAGGGTAAGTCGGATGATTACTTACTGCAAAGTGATTCGCGCTTTAGGTTAAAACAGTCGCAATGTGTAATTTTTTGTTTGATTTTGTTAAAACAGGGGAACGTTCAGGCCCGTATGCTACGTAAAAGGACAGAATGCGTTAGTAGGTTGTCATCTGTGAATATGTTTTGCTTTGATACTAACATCTACATGGTCATCAATTGATGTTCAAACGAAGCAAGTGTGAATATTTGCTTATCGGTTAAAACCCGAGGTAGTGGGCATGCCTTTTCACAACGCAATCGGTTACAGATTGAAGCAATGGTATGGTTCATTTGTGCAACATTATCATAGGCTATGCGATGGTTGAAAATGTTAATGAGCGAAGTAACACTACACAAAGGAACAAAAAACTTACAGAAAGCAAAAACATTCGGAGGAAAAGGAAATTTAAACTGCTAATGAGATATATGTATCTAACATTCGAAGTTTGCGATGGTTCCTACTTTCGTTAAAAGAAGTTGTAAGATATGAAATGTTAACGATGACGTAAAAAGGCAGATAAATTTTGTTAAAATTCTGCTCTGCAAAAAAATGATACGGTTAGATTACTTTTGTTACAGAGCGGGGTGAAACTTATCTGTAAAGTGATTCGCGCTTTACCTTAAAGCAACCGTAATGAGTAATTCCTTGTTCGCTTTTGTTAAAACCAGTTCTTTGCAATGGATCGCTGCATATGCTGTGACGTGAACGTAAAGTGTTACACCATCCTCTGTCACGTGACGTGACCGACGAAGGTCAGTCGGCGCCAGTTACGTGCATGTTTGTTTATAAGATTAAAAACTGACACGTTTGGGCATGCCCTTTTGTAACACAGTCCGTTACAAATTGGGGCACAGGTGAAGTATTTGTTTGAAACGTGGCATTCCTTTTCACCACAGTTAGAGCGGAGTGGTGACCAAAGAAAAGTTGCAAGCTATCTTTAAAATATGGAATTAATAATCAAAACAACTTTGCAGTGGTTGCTACTTTTGGTAGAAGAAGTCGTAACGAAGTGTTATCTCTGACGTAAGAAAGGTATACAAATTTTGTTAAAATGCTGCTCTGCAAAAATGATACGGTTATATTAATTTTGTTTCAGAGCGGGGTGAAACTGACTAACTGTAAAGTGTTTCGTGCTTTCTGTTAAAGCAAGGGTGTCAAACTCGTTTCATTGCAGGGGCCACTTCATGCAAATTTAATCTCAAGCGGGCCAGACCATTGTTAATCACTGTATAACACCCTGATTATAAGTTATGACAACTTCCAACTGTTTTCATAACTTTAATGCAAAACGTTCAAGCTTATCTGAAAATGATTATTAGCACATTTAAGGAGCAATCTTTACGAAACACCCGATATTCTTTCAGCACTGAAACCTGCTGTGAACACACCAAACATACAGGTAAACCATATCATTCACTTCCGTAAAAAGTAGTAAATGGACCAAATGTCTTGGAAAACTCTGCATATTCTTTGTCAACTTTTCTCTTTTTCGATAAAGACATTTTGCGTAACGAGGCCGCCACGGAATTGTGAATATAAGCTAAACTGAGCAATGGAGCAATGGAAATTTTCACGTGAGAAAAACAATAAAATATAAACAATTGCGTTAAGGTTTCAACTGATTGAAGTCTAGTCACCAGTTATCGATGTATAACTGGATAAACTTCTTAAGCAAACTAAGAAGTTTTTACTTTGCAAAATCATCCCGCGGGCCACATTCAACCTCGGAACGGGCCGGTTTTGGCCCGTGGGCCGTATGTTTGACACACCTGGGTTGAAGCAATCGTAATGAGTAATCTCCTGTTTGATTTTGTTAAAACACGATAAACGTTCAAAGGCGACTGCTACGCAATGGAGAGTGATGAAGTTAGCAGGTTGGCGATGCGTTTTGCTTTGATACATCCACATGGTTATTGAATGATGTTCACGTGAAGTGATCTTGGTCGGTTGCCTGAATAATTGCTTATCGGATTAAAACATGGCATACCCTGGCACGCCTCCATCTTCGACAATCGGTGACAGGTTAGAGCATGAAGTGGCCGGCTTAGGGAAACCTCCAACAAGTTATCTCGAAAATATGAAATCAAAAAATGAAGATATTAACGTGAAAATATGAAAAAACATAAAAAATACTGAAAATATAGCTCGAGGGGCAGAGAGGTTGGTCGAGGTATGGGAAGACCCCGACTCGCTACCAGAACCTGAACACCTGAACCAGCTCCAAACTCGGCATAATGTTGCGGCAAAGCCCCTTCCTTCACTACTGGCGAAATTAAGCTACTGTTAGATGATGCGATTCCAGCAATTGATTTTTATACGCTTGCTACTTTCGAACAAATAAATCGTAAGAAAACGAAATGTTGACGATGATATGAAACAAACAGGCAAGTTTTGTGAATACTGTGTTCCTCGGAATCATACAGTCGTACAAGTTTTGTTCAGAACAGGGAAAGTTGAATGATTACTTACTGTCAAGTGATTCGCACTTTAGATTAAAGCAATCGTAATGAGTAATACATCGTGAGAAAACGAAATGTTATGGATGACATGAAACAACCAGGCAAGTTTTGTGAATATTGTGTGACGCAAAATATACGGTTGTACAAGTTTTGTTCAGAACAGAGAAAGTCGGGTGATTCCTTCTTACTGTAAAGTGATTCACACTTTGGGTTAAAGCAATGGCAATTGGAAATTTCTTGTATGACTTTGTTAAAACAGAGAAACGTTCAGGGCCGTATGCTACGTAAAAGAACAGAATGCGTCAGCAGGTTGTCGTCTGTGAATATGTTTTTCTTTGATACTAGCATCCACACGGTCGTCAAATGATGTTCAAGTGAAGCAAGTGTGAATGTTTGCTTATCGGATTAAAACCCGAGGTAATCGGTATGCCTTTTCACAAAGCAATCGGTTACAGATTGGAGCAGTGGTGTGGCTAGTGTGCGCAACATCCTCATAGGTTACGTAATGGCTGAGTTAATTAGTTATTGAGCGAAGTAACACTGCAAAGGAGCAACAAAACTTGCAGAAAGTAGCAATGGTTGCTACTTTCGTTGAAAGAAGTCGTAAGATATGAAATGTTAACGATGGTATTGAAGAAAAAAAACAGACAAATTTTGTTAAAATGTTGTTCTGCAAAAATGATAACGGTTATATCAATTTTGCTACAGAACAAAGTAAACCTGATTAATGACTAACTGTAAAGTGTTCGCGCTTTACCTCAAAGCAATCGTAATGAGTAATTTCCTTTTTTTTCAAAAACACGATAAATGTTCAAGAAGAATGCTACGCAAAAGAACTGATGAATTTAGCAGGTTGTCGATGCGTTTTGCTTTGATACTAACGTCCACATGGTCATCTCGAATGATGTTCAAGTGAAGTGATCTTGGCCGGTTGCGTGAATATTTGCTTATCGGATTAAAACGTGGCATGCCCTGGCACGTCTTGGCCTTCGACAACTGGAGCGGTGTGCTGTCCAAAGAAAAGTTTCAAGCTGTCTTTGAATATGAAATTAATAATGAAAATATTACTACAACACGAAAAATATGAAAAACTGGCCCTGGTGCGCCTTGGTCTTTGACAAATCAGTGACGGGAAAGAGCATGAAGTGGCCAGCTTAGACAAAACCTCCAACAAGTTATCTCAAAAAATGAAGTCCATCAAAAGCATGAAGATATTATTAGCGTGAAAATATATAAAATATTACCATAACGCAAAAATAGGAAAATAATCAAAAAATATCAAAAACTGGAAACAAATGAAAAAACATTGAAAAACATGAAAAAGTATTAGACACACGAAAAAACATCAAAAATATCAAAAATTATTAAAATTACGAAAATATTGCCATAACACAAAAGATATGAAAAATCGCAAAAATATAAAAAAATATTGAAAATATAGGTCGGGGAAGGGAGGTTGGGGCAAAATCCCACGACAAGACATACCCCAGGGGAAACCCCAGCTCCATTGGCTGATCTTGCTGATCTGGCTCCAAACTCCGCAGAATTCCAGACCCTGACCCTCTTCCTATACTACTCAAGTCTTTGTGATGATCTCACATTTCTGCGGTACAAACTACTGAAGTGCATGCAAAAATTCTGTTCTGATACATTTACGTCTTATTACACCCGAAATGGCGATATAAAAGCCAAACGCAAGACAACTGAAAAATGGGTCACCATCACTTCACCTGACGATCTCTTCAAACACGGAATTGGCTGTGGCAAAATACTTAGCATCTAACTCTACGGAAAGGATATTTAGCATCGGTGAATTCTGAAAATCAAACATTCAATGCAAGCAACTACTTAAAAACAAACTGCCAGAAAAAAATGCATAGGTAAGCGTGTTAGTTTTACATGTTGGAATGCTTTTACTGTTATCAACACATGGCTACTAGCACAGCAATAGAGAAACTGTACTTCCAGCCTAAACCTAAATGAATGACTGTAACCATGCAGCGCACAATTGTTTCCTGACTGTGAATGCTTAACATATGGCAACAGCCACTCTGGTAGCGATCTATATCACTACCTCTATCCCAGTATGCTGCACATTGCACATACTGACTTTGTGAGTCATGTTGATAAGTTGATGTCAAATGATCTCGCCTCGCTACATTGTAGCATAGAATTTGTATAAAAAATATGGACAAGCTTGAAGTAATCGTATCTCCATGTTCAAATCACCAGATATTATAGCGCTGTCGGAAATCAGAATCAAGGATACTTCGATTATATAGCACCACTTCCAGGCTATAATTTCACTAACGAAAAATTCCAAACGCAAGCTGGAGATGTAGGTGCCTATATAAAAGTAATTTTAAGTATCTTCAGAGACGTAACCTCCGGTTCAAAATGTGTAGATGTCAAAACATTAGTTTGAGTTATTAGGAAAAAAAGTCAGAAAATAATTGTTGGAATAGTGAACAAACACCCTCAATACAACACAGAGGAGTTTTCTCGATCATTTTCTGAAGCAATACCAAATCGCAAAAAATAACTGTGCGTACAACGTACTAGAAGGTATTAACATAAATCTACTTCATGCAACAAATGATAGAAGAATACAACTGTTTACACATACTCCATGCAGCCTTGGTTGCTACCCTGTTTTAAATAAACCAATCATAGTGGTAAACGAAACAGAGTCATGTATCGAACATATACAGCAGGGGTCACCAACATGGTATCTGCGGGCACCAGGTCGCCCGCAAGGACCACGTGGGCCGCCCTCGGACCTGTTCTAAAAATAGCATTAGCATGTCCAGTGGCTTCACATAGATGATTACCATCTATGAATAATAACATGACCAAAGGTGAATGGAGTAACTATTTTTATTTCAGAAGTGTGTGTATCAAAGTTTAAGCCCTTCTAATTAAATAAGTAACCAAAGTAGCCCTCAGATTCAAAAAGGTTGGTGACTCCTGACGTACAGTGCATACAAATAATTTATCCACTGGAATAAAGCCCTGTATTATGCTACATGATATTAATGATCACTATCCAAAGTATTCGACTGTAAGTAAAGCTCGATTAAAAAGAGATATCAAACAAAGTTTCTTTAGAGATTCACGTAATGATGATACCATTGTATTTGACTGAGGTCTACACGCAACTATAGATTCGTTGCTGGGGCAATATTCATAATGGAGTATATATGAAAATTTTGATTTCATTGTAAGTTCCATAAAAAATCTTGCGGATACACATATGCCTATTAGAAGATACACAAGAGGGAATTAAACTTACACTAAAGCCACGGACAACACAAGAGATCACTTCTTCTATCAAACATAGTTACTACTTATTTAACATTCAAAGATCAAAACTACTAACAGATGTCGGAAGTTGCAAACAATTACGAAACCATCTTACTCACGTCGAAGAATTAGCTCAGCGCAATTACTACGAAGGTCAATTTGCTCAAAAAACAACAGAAACTCATAACGAACTTGGACGGTGATATTTTTGACAACAATAAACCATCCAGCTTTCCCCAAAGGTTAAATATTGATGGACGAGTTTAGTCTTCTACAAAATTAATTGCAGATGCATTAAATTATAGTTTTGTTACCTTGGCTCAGAAGGGCCAGTACGCTGGCCCATCTAAAACTACTTATCCAAATACAAAAAGAATCTTCTGCCACGCCAATTGAATTCAATATTTTTATCACCAACGACCAATGGTGAAAGTAGAATAATTTTCTTACCGGAACGATCCAGTATTTGTCAATACCCTCCCAAACTTTCAGCCATATGTATAAAAAAGCAATCAAGAGCACGTCTACTTGTGGCCCACCCTGTATTGTACATTTTAAAAATACAAAAAACGTACGGTACATTCTGAAAACCACCGTTTCAAAATTAACCAAAAAGCGTTAGACTATAGGCTACGTACGGCAACTTGCACTATCTCCGAAAGTGGTTCAGGCAATGCAACTTGAGTAGTCTAAATTTAATACCTTATACTATGGCCTACTTGCTAATACTGTATTTGCTATCTACATACCCTAAAATAGCAAACTTGATACAAATACTTTACATCGTTTGCAGGGCCCTAGGCAGTTTCAAAGGGGGTTCTTGTGAAAGGTTTGCGATTGATGTCATACAAATTAGTACTACACGCAGGACCGGATTTAACTGATGCGAGACCCTTGGTTAATCCACTTGTGAGGATCACTCACCCATTGTTGCGAGAAAAAAAGGAAAGCGTAAAGCAATTCGCGAAAATCGGAAAATTATGCTCTGAAAATACGGTCATTGAAAAGTTCTCAATCATTGCTGAAGTGCCTACGATCACTGCGTTTGTTGCTGCCCTCGACGTAAAAGCGTTAAATTGCACGGAATTGTTGGAATCCTACTTGGCTGGCGGGAACAGGATTATTAACTGCCACAGGCAAACCAACCGAAATCG
>Ga0210059_1014405_pt1 | contig 11692 bp, 2 predicted proteins | sample Ectturendosymbi2_FD_188042 | JGI IMG/M metagenome (GOLD analysis project Ga0210059, IMG submission 188042) | Ecteinascidia turbinata endosymbiont from Florida, USA - Sample 2 (SPAdes) (version 2) | ecosystem: Host-associated > Tunicates > Ascidians > Unclassified | place: Key West, Florida... | reverse complement strand
CGTCAAGCGTGACATGGCGGGCTTCCACATCTCTCCACAGTCATGGGAAACACTTGCTGCTGATCGCAACAGATGGCGTGCCTCTCTGAGTTTTGGTTATTCATCGTCAGCCACTAGCTACGCAGAAAAAATGGAGAAGCGCCGAGCTCATCGTCGACAACGACGGACTGGACCGTGTGGATGATTCTGAGTAGCATCTGGAGACATCTCCTGGAGAGCACCTTGAAACTGGTGATAACCCTTGTAAAATGCTTCTGAGGCATCAGCTCGAGCAGACCACCGGGTATCCGATGGGTCTTTTGGAACAAGGCATTCAGTTTGCTTTCTAACATGGGTCATCAGAACACCCCAACGATGTGTTGATACAAAGAATGCATACAGGCGCTGCTGCAATAAATCAAAATATGAAACTGCTTCGGCGCAACAATCCACAGCTGACTGGCCAACTAGACTTTGCAACATCTGAGTAAAACAAGTTCTAATCAACAATATTAATCGTGACGATTAGCAAATAGATAAATATCTTTATAGCAATAAATATTTGTTTACATTGAAAAGCATGAAAACATTTTTGTTTTCACCAGGCCTTATCACAATTTTCTTAGTTTACTTTTCTGTGGCCTGGATTTTTTACTGGCCCTAAGGCACGTGCCTTATTTGCCTAATGGTTAATCCGGCACTGCTAATTATGGGAGTACATTTGTTAGTAAACGAGGACATTTTGTGCAGTCTTGAACGGTAACAAAAATCCCACAAAAATATATTCCCAATGCATTCTTCGTGTAATTGAAATTGTTTTTTTATTTAAATGCATGGGGAAACATCAAAATGTCAACAAAATTCTAACCCTTGTTTCATTAGTTTCTTGATGGCATTACAGACAATAAAATTAAATATGTAAGCCCGACGATGTACTTATATGAGGATATGAAAACAGTGATTACTATACAGTGAAACCGACTGAACACGTTCTGCTTCATCCGATATGCGTTCTTTCTCACCTGATGTGGGCATCGAAACACTTGTTACCTTTATATTATTGAACACATTGAAGTTTCTGATGAATTTGTCACTTAAAAAAAGAGATTTAACGCGATTTTTCATAATTAAACCTAGACACCCAGGTCATCTAAAAAAACAGACCTAGCTGAAATAAACCCGCATTGGGAGCCCTGGTCACATGCTGAAAACGCCTGCTACTGGAACTTGAAGTGAACGTTTGAGGAGTCAATGCCCTGTTATTGTTACGCAACAAAGACCCACAGTAGAACAATCCGTTAGCTAGTTTCGCAACCTTCCTCTGCAGTCAAAGGAGCGGACATGAGCGAACTGCAATCTCATCATTGCATGATTGAACCACTTAAGTGAACTAACGACACACGAATCGCCGTACATGATCACCCCCAATTGTCTCTGAAGTGTAGGCTGCCAAATCGTATCAGTTTTCACGTTTTTATCCGGCGTTTTTGCAAAGTTGAATGGAGGGCGTGTGAAACGCTACTCAGTTGCACTAAGCGTTTAGGGGGCCTCGCCGTCATGACTTTGCCCGGGGCCTCTCGCTCATTTAATCCGGCCCTGGTTGAGATTCTGGAATCTTATGCGAAAACGTGATTATAGCGTTTAACCAATATAAAATTAGTCGGAGGAATCGGGGTAATCTGTATTAACTCTGCGAAATAGTGTGCGATTGCAATGCTATGCAGAGTGAATAAAACAAATAATTTGCAAAGTTCGCATAAGTTTGAAACAAGCAACAGCAACGCATGCGGGCTAGAGTTGGAATATTCATATCTGTGAGCACCGGTAAATCATACAATGTCGCTTAAAATAAAGCGTTTTCCATCTTATGCTGCAAAATAATGTTGCACCAAATACAGGCGAAAAATTGTCAAGTAATCAGCGGCCTATAATTTTGGTCCAGGGCTCTATACAACTTACCGTGGCGAGCGAGTGTTAGTAGTCATCACGTTCAATGGAACATTCCTACAATTTTGAGTCCTTATTGTGAAAAAATATGTACCACTCTCATGAACGATGCAGGAAGTCTAATTGCTTATGGTTGCGCGCTTTGATGCAGTCAGATTGTTTGTATTCTTCCTTATTCTTTGAACACTACAACCGCATTTTACTTTGCGACTGAGTACTCGCATGTTAGAGTGTTTGTTTAAGGGCGTTTACATACCACAATACTTTCGTACGTTATCTGGCCTTGACCATAATTGGACTCAGTGTCCTACTCTGGATGTCGTGTTGCACGAAAAGTTACGAGTTAGCGAACACTAGTGTTAAGAAAGTGTCTGTAACCCTGTTGTTCTACTTCTAAATTCGCTATTAATCGTTCTATTGTGTCATTTTTTTTCAACCTGTGTTGTGCAGACTGTGTGTGTTTCTACTCCATGGACTTCGTGTCTGTCACAAAACCTCAAAATAAGCAAATTAAAAAATTTACCAAGAACTACATTTGTTTTTACAACTTATTTAAACTCAGGGGAGTGTGAAACAAAGGAAAATTATTTATGGGGGACGTAGTGAAGAAAAGGTTAAGAACAACTGATTCAGGGTATTGAAAACACAACCGCAATGCCCGAGGTTTTAGCTCTGACAGTGGTCCAGACATTGTTTGATGTTTGTTTCAAGCAATCCTCACACCTTCTATTGTAATCATTCTCAATCATCTCAGCATCCATTGTTCAATGTTTGCTTGCCGGGTGTGCTGAATGGTCGCTGCACACACAGACGAAAATGAAAGCCATTATAATTTTGAATCTGAGAAAGTAATCTACTGCGTAGGTTGATGGCAGTGAGTTTTTCAAAATTTTGTTCCTTGATTCTTTTGTCGTTTTTTCTTTGTTAAGCCACAGTCTCATGACTCGATATTTGTTTTTCCATTAGCCTTGTGTACAACAGGCCAGAAAAGATGGCCTTCGTCAAACCATTGCAGTGCATTATCGGTGAATACGTAATAGCAGCTTTCAAAAATACCTGTTTGTGGTTCCTTAGTTCTACCCACTGCAACAGTAGCAGCACCGTGAACATATCACGTAGCGCAGACAAAGAGCAAATTTAGCGGGAGAGCTGTAAAGCAGATGCTCTCTAGTTAAGGCAAGCGAAAGAGGTGTCGGCCGCTTCATTGCCCTAGTTCCCTACATCAGTGCTTCTCAACCAAGTGTATAGTACACCATTGAGTGTATAAGAATTTTCAAGGGATGTAACGTTATTATGTGGTCTACAGCCAGGGCCGGATGTGCCGATAGGCTATATAGGCTTAAGCCTAGGGCCTCAAGATCCAAGGGGGCCTCCAACGAACTGTGGTACGCATAGAGTCAATGGCCGGTGTATGATCAGTTGTTAGATTAAACTTCGTCAAAAATTATGTCTTAATTATTATTCACGAAATTTAGTTTTATTCATCTTTCGTGGTGATAACGCCAGAGTCTTCCAACGAATTTCCATGAATCTCAATATATCGGTTGGTCAAGCCGCATGCCAATTATTGTGTCGATATACTCAAAGCACGCTGGCTGCGTCCTGCGTTTGCTGAATCGTACCGATTGTTACGTGTGACTCTATCAAAAGAACTTGTGGCTATTCATGTTTGAAATGCACCTGATCAGTGGCATAACTGACGGGCGGCAGGGATGAGAACCGCCCCCCCAGCCAAGTTAAAAATGTAAAAACCGGGCCCCTACCTATTTGTATAGCGGTATTTACTATTCGTTTGGTTTCAGTAGATTGTTGTTTTTTTGTGTTTTTCGGAGCATTTTCAGGTGATTTCGGGTTTTTGTATAGCCTTTCAATGCAGGATTTGCTATTGTTTCTCAACTATTTTCTGAGTGTTATCCAGTGAGTTCTACAGCTAAGTTTTCCCCTGGCTCAAACCTCTAGTTACGTCACTGCACCTGATCAAAGCAAGTTTGTACTGCAGATAAGAGCTATGTGTAGGCCTAGCAGCATCCAGCAGTATCCTACAATAAAAGCATATTTGTTTCTGAGGTGACTGAGCAATACAGTATTTTTTTCAGCGTTTGTATCGCGTAAAGCTCGATTGGTATTTTTAGATAGGATTTCTATCCATTTGAAATTTGTTCGGTGAAGTCATTCAGAAATCAGATTGCTATTGAGCACTTGCGCAAGTTTGTACTGCTCCCATGTTAAGCAAATTAGAGAAGATCGTGATGAGCTTGAATAGCAAGCAAAAGCCACTTTGCCAACTGGTAACCGCAGAACTCTTCCCCAAAGAGAAAGAGAAACAGCAAAAAAATGACAAAAGCGCGTTTGCGTCTGATGCCTTAGATTTAGTGGTTCTTAGTTTATGCAACCACACGAAGCCTTATTTTTTAGCTTGATGGTCACTAATTGCTCAGGCGAAAGGTCCTTTTCAAGATTCAAAATAATTAAAAATGAATTAAGGGCCCGCAATGTTGCAGGAGAGGTTGTCCACACTAAGCATTCGGTACATCAAAAGTGACAAACTTAAGCAAACAAATTGTAATGAATTCTTAGATAATTTTGTTATGAAGAAGGCAGGACAAAACCTTTTTAATTGTTTACTGTGTTATGTTCAGCCTGACTTGATTCGATGATTGTAGCTTTTTTTTATACGTATTTCAACAATGACAGTATATGCGAAATTTAAACCAGTCCAATCGCCACGGTGGGCATTGGTGACCTCAGCCCTTCCAAATTTAAATATATATGAAGCACTACAAATCACTAAAGATTCAAGTTTTCAGAATGCCAAGTTCCCTTGCGCAAATTTAAATCCCTTGTTCAAGACTTTCTGGCGACGGTTCTGGTTATTAAACCTCACATCTTTTCACCTGACAGTTTAGTTGCGTTCGATTCTTTCTATTCTGAAAAAGTAAGAAACACGCGAATCGTGAACCTAACAGTTGAAACCATTTGGATGCGTTTTACGTGACCTGTTTTGCTCGTGTGTGTGAGATTTTTGCAGCCGTGGTAAGCGAGCTGCAACGTGGCCCTCGCGCTGTGCTTTAACGTCTTTATGCCGCCACACATACTACGTAGGTGCAGTGTGTTCGTTTTTCTTTTTGAGCACAGATAAGAAAAAGCCGATGTGATTCTTATAAAAAAAACGTAGGCCAAGTGCTTTGTCAAATATTTCAGTTGTGGCGATTTCGGCTGGTTTGCTTGTGGCAGTTAATAATCCTCTCCTCGCCAGCCAAGTAGGATTTCAACAATTCCGTGCAATTGAACGCTTTTGCGTCGAGGGCAGCAACAAACACAGTTATCGTGGACACTCCAGTAATGATTTAGATCTTTTTACTGACCGTACTTTCAGAGCGTCATTTTCGGATTTTGGCAAATTGGTTAATGCTTTCCATTTTTTTCCTCGCAACAATGAGAGAGGGGGACTCACAAATGGATTAGCCTAGGGCCTCGCATCTGTTATATCCGGCCCTGTGTACAGTGGCTGTGTATCAGGTGCTTGGTTTTCAAAATCAGTTACATTGTTTCACATTTAATATACTTTGCTCTCGCTTGAGTTTTCTGTAAGTAAATGTAATATTCATGCTTTTTTCTCGTCTGATATTTCGCAATAATTGTGAACTACCTAAAGAACCAAGCAGTTAGCTGCCTTATTATGCTAAGATTAGAAGTGATCTTTGAGAAGTCGACAAGTGGTTTATTTAGAACTTTTAGGAAATACATTTTTGGCAATCACTCCTAACAGTTCCGAATAACGACACCTCAGTAAAAACGATTTTCATTCTTGCTCTTATGTCATTGTTAACAACATGACTTTGCCAGTGAGAATTTCCTACTCAGGTAGAAATTCAACCAAAAAAGAGAAACTCTATCAGAGATGTTGACATTCGTGTGAGAGTGCGATTGAAACAAGCTCAAAAACTCATTTTTCACAGCTGCCTAACGAAGGTCAACAGCAGACATTGAATGACGCCCGCGTGAACCAAAAAATGTGTCTCAGACATGTTCGGCAATAACTCGCCAACCGATAGAGCAAGAGAGCTAATCGAAGCCTCTGAAGAAGCGGGAAGTCTTCCAGTTTCGATAAGTAGCATTAGCAAGTTTTGGGCTTGAACTTTTTGGTATGACGTCATCATACGTCACGACTGTGTGAGGTCAAGGGGCTTTTGATAGCGTCATCAGGGGCTGAGAAAAAAATTCCAGAGGCAATTTACTTGTTTTTTCTTTTCAAATAACTAGGCGAAAACCCGCATCTTCAGAATCCTTCATTGGCCATCTAGCATTGGTGACTGGCATGTTATGGCGTAAAAGCAACAATTAATTAAATTAATTCCCCAATTGGATTGATTAATTAATTAATTATCGTTTCCATATTCATTTTTGTTGATATTTTGGCAACAATGTTAGTTTCATAATTTCCATGACCCACGGATCATCCGATGATGGTGGCTTACTGGCCTTGTTAACTTCTATAGACTGTCTGGGAATTCGAGGTTATTTACCATAAATGCTCATGAGAAGGTGTTTTCCGCTTACTTGTTGCACATTGTCAGAATATACTTCACCGCTTCCTTAAATATGTTAACACGCCTCCTGCACAAAGGGTTTTCAGCAACCATCAACCTGAAAAATCAAAGAAAAATGCACTTTTCAAAAATTTTAAATTATTCCATATCTTACGATTTTAAACGTTAGTTCTTTTCCTGATTAGACTCGTAGCTTCGGAGATTGTTACCAGAAAACAATTTAGATCAGTTGTTTTCAAAACCTTATAAAAGGCTTTACAATAGTTTATATAACAATAACTGGGACGCGTGCATAAACGAATTCCAAAGTCGGTTCACAAATTTATCAGTTCATATATCAGCTGTATATGGTCTCTTTAGTTCATTACCTCCCACAAAAGGCATTCCTTAATTTGTTCTAACCCCTGGAAAAAGTCTTGCTGACGTGTTTGTGTATCGTCGTGCTTCATTTACTCACAAATCGTATTTAAAAGGATTTGTTGTATTTTTGTGAAGGAAAACGTTTTATAAAACCTTTAATTTCATTAAGAAGATATTTATCTGCTTCCTTGCTAATGGCTTTCTCTGGAACTTGGAAACTCTGTGGAAACGTAAATGAAGAAGTTTTGAAATACATGGGTACAATATACATAATAAGTCGGTGGTTCCTTACCTTTCTTGCTCAAGACCCACCCGTTTTGCAGTCGAAAGTTTTCGGTGGTAACTCTGTCAAAATATTTCCAGCCCCCATCAGGTTTTTCGGTTTTTCATAACAATTCTAGTGCTTGTTTAATTTGTTAATTGGGTCTAGCCGAGCCTCTGATCAAACGCGTACGCTCTTCGGTCAGGAGCCACTGTCAACAGTTGTCTTATACTTCCATGTATGAATTTACGTTTGCTTTATTATTGAAAAGCTTGTAGTTACACATAAACTTTGAAAATGGAAATTTTTATTCGTATGCTAGAAATCTGTTGTTTTGAAATGCACATAACGATTATTTTATTGGTGCAAATTTTTCAAATACTACATCCAAATATTAGCTATTGGTTTCCGTTGAAATATTCAATACCTGATACTTCTAAAATACGTGAAAAAATGTACTTCACGGGGAAATTCATCACAATACCTCAATAAGATTGAAACACTTGACGTGAAGTTATAACCTTACTTTGGCAAGGTTCATCTGAGTAGAAATCATGTTAATACGAATAATTTTTTTAAGTGGTTTTATGAATGTATCATGAAGAACAGTCATTAACTATCCAAGTCTATTATGCCGTCGTTGTTTCTAAGATTTGTCCGTATGGTGAAGTATAACGGCTTAGAAAATATTACTGTCTTTATTTCTAAGAACTGTCCTTAATGGTGACTGCGTCTTTCTATTTTTCTTATTTTCTGTAGCGTAATAAATAAGTACAATCTGATGACATACAGACCATTTCTATCCAGGTCCGTACTAACTAGAGGGGCCTAGAAAAATTTTTGACCCCCATGTAAATACGTGTTGGACGTAGTTTAAAACTATTGGAAACAGTTCAAAAAATTTGGGCCCCTTTCAGAAAACTCTTCGCCCCTCCTGGTGCCCCTAGATGGTTACGGGGCTGTTTCTATCTCATTGTAAATATTTTCTAATCAAGCTTTCTTACGTCACACAGTTAGTGTAATCTTGAAGCACAAAGGCGTAGCGCGCTATCAGGGACTGTTAGTACTGTGAGCTGTCTAGGCTAGTTAGGACTCTTACGAAGGTTTAGCATTTAACTGATTCAAGAAATAAGCAAGCGAAAAATTGTTTTCCGTGACGAGTATAAGGAGGTCGAAAATAAGACATTGCTGAAACAATTGTTCTTGGAGATAAATATGCAAATATATGACATGACGCTAGTCGTGCAAACTGAAAAAGTTTCACGGAGAAGTGTTTTGTTGTGGATAGGAAAAGCGAATTTTTCCTAGCCGTCCTTATTCTTGGTTCTAGGTGGATAGCAACACTGTGTATATCTTCGCTTTGTTTACTGTTAGCATTAGGAAAAGAGTTTGTGCACATAGTTAAACAAATTGAATAGGAAACCAAATGAGGTCACCTGTGGTCAGCCTCGTAATTAGAGGTTTGACCCAGGGTGGAAAGCTTAACCGAAGAGGGCCCACTAACCAAACTCAAGAAACAGTTACGAAATGACAGTGAATCTCTGGATGTCGTGAATGTCTGTAGCTAATAAAACGAAAACATCCCGAAAAACGCAAAAAGTAACCACCTAAAGAATACTAAATATCAAAATGTGAACTAAAGGGGGGCCAGTTTTTACATTTATCTTGCCAGGGGGGAGGCACCCCCCTCGCCCCCTGTCAGTTACGCCACTGCCTGTGGTCTACGAAATCCCAAGCAAATGGTTTTTATTGTTAAAACTACTTCGCGATATAAAAGAATTCTGATATTTCATGAATTTCCTAATTCCAGAAAAACCAAAAGATGGTGCTATGCTTTTTTTGAAAAAATTCCTGAATCTAGAGATATACGGGGTGTGGAGTTTACCAGGCCCTCGGTTGTGCTTAATACGTTTGGTGTCTGTCAAACGACCACGTTCCTGAAGCATAACGTACATTTTAAATCAAACTGAAATTAAGCCGGAACGGCCCGAAACGCCGTTCCGGTAAAAGAATTATTGCCGGTACGGCGTTCCAGTTAGAATTTCTAGTAGGTTGGTATCATGACGGTGACGCAACAATGGAGGTACCTGAACTTAACTAGAAACAGCTTTTACATCTTATTTCCTGAAAAAGGCATCATGAGTTCAAGGCAATCATTTCTAGCCGTCTCTACGTTCGTTTCAAAAGAACTTGTTCAGTCCTTAGCCGAGAACTTTTGAATTCCATTGAATAACCGAAATAACGTAAATTTTAATTATTTGAAAATTCCCAAAACGCATTGCGGTCCGCACAAAATGCCCTCGCGGGCCACATGCGGCCCGAGTCTTTGAGCCCCTGATCTAGACCTTTTGAAAAGCTCAAGAAAAAAATGTCCAAGTCTACCTTCGATTGTAAGCGGCGGTTTACAATCGAATAAATACAGTATACACTTTTCCAGTTTTATTACCGAATTTTATCTGTGCAACATGCTCAGAAAGTGTTCTACTTCTGCCAAAAATTGATAATGATTTTTGGTGTTACTGCGCAGTGGCGCACCTGAGAGGGATATTGTTCACCGCTGCCTTTTTCATTGGTTTCATTGTGACTGTTTTTGTTCGGATATCGAGGGAGTTCAGAATAAAGTAACATGTTTATGAATTGAAACAACTTACTCAGTGAATGTAGCGAGTACGTGTAGACTCAGGGTCGGATTTACCTATAGGCAATAGCCTAGGGCCTCAAGATACAAGGGAGCCTCCAAAAACTGTGGTAAGCATGGAGTCAATGGCCGGTATATAATCATTTAGATTAAACTTCGTCAAAAATGTATGTCTTAATTATTATTCGCGAAATTTAGTTTTATTCAACTTTCGTGGTGATAACGCCAGAGTCTTTCAACGAGTTTCCATGAATCTCAGTATGAGGGTTGGTCAAGCCGCATGCCACTTATTGTGTCGATATACTCAAAGCACGCTGGCTGCGTCCTGCGTTTGCTGAATCATACCGATTGCTACGTGTGACTCTATCAAAAGAACTTGTGGGTGATGCACCTGATCAGTAGCATAACTGACGAACCGCCCCCCCTGGCAGGCTAAATGTAAAAACCGGGTCCCTACGTAGCTTGTATTTTTGTATTTACTATTCGTTTGGTTTCAGCAGATTGTTGTTTTTCGGAGTGTTTTCAGGTGATTTCGGGTTTTTGTATAGCCTTTCAATACCGGGTTTGCCATTGTTTCTCAACTATTTTCTGAGTGTTAGCCAGTGGGCTCCCTTCAGCTAAGTTTCCCCTGGCTCAAACCTCTAGTTACGCCACTGCACCTGATCAAAGCAAGTTTGTACTGCAGATAAGAGCTATGTGTAGGCCTAGCAGCATCCAGCAGTATCCTACAATAAAAGCATAGTTATTTCTGAGGTGACTGAGCAATACTGTAGTTTTGTCAGCGTTTGTATCGCGTAAAGCTCGATTGGTATTTTTAGATATTATTTTTTCCACTTGAAATTTGTTCGGTAAAGTCATTCAGAAATCAGATTGCTATTGATACTTGTGCAAGTTTGTACTGCTCCCATCTTAAGCAAATTAGAGAAGATCTTGATCATCTTAATAGCAAGCAAAAGCCACTTTGCCAAGTGGCAACCGCAGAACTCTTCCCCAACGAGACAGGGAAACAGCAAAAAAATGACAAAAGCGCGTTTGGGTCTGATGCCTTAGATTAGTGGATTTTAGTTTATGCAACCACGCGAAGCCTTATTTCTTAGCTTGATGGTCACTAATTGCTCAGGCGAAAGGTCCTTTTTAAGATTCAAAAGAATTAAAAATGAATAAAGGGCCGTAATACTCCAGGAGAGGTTGTTCACACTAAGCGATCGGTACACTAAAAGTGACAAACTTAGGCAAACAAAATGTGATGAATTCTTAGATAATTTTGTTATGAAAAAGGGAGGACAAAACCTTTTTAACTGTTCACTGTGTTATGTTCAGCCATACGTGATTTGATGATTGTAGCTTTTTATTTCTTTATACGTGTTTCAATAATGACAGCATAAGCGAAATTTAAACCAGTCCAGTCGCTACGGTGGGCATTGGTGAGTTCAGCCCTTCCGAATTTAAATGCGAAACACTACAAATCAGTAAAGATTTTATCAAATTTTCAGTATATCAAGTCCCCTTCAGTATGTCAAAAATTTAAACCCCCTATTCAAGACTTTCTGGCGACGGTTCTGATTTTTAACTCCGCATCTTTTCACGCGACAGTTTAGTTGCATTCCATTCTTACCACTCTGAAAAAGTAAGAAACACGCGAATCGTGAGCAATCAGAAGCTCTAGGTTTTCTATTGGCTTTGGAGGAATCAGCTGATTTGGTTCTGCTTTCATCTTTTTGCAATGATTCAAACTTGCACACATCTGTATTCAAGTAACTTCACTCCACAAGTAAAAGAAGCATGGAATCAATCACAAATTTTTATCCTTTGCTTATTTCACTTGTGGAGTGAAGTTACGCGAATCGTGAACCTAACAGTTACAACCATTTGGGTGCGTTTTACCTGACGTGTTTCGCTCATGTGTGTAATATTTTTACAGCCGTGGTAAGCGAGTTGCAACGTGGTCATCACGTT
>Ga0210059_1014404_pt1 | contig 11693 bp, 11 predicted proteins | sample Ectturendosymbi2_FD_188042 | JGI IMG/M metagenome (GOLD analysis project Ga0210059, IMG submission 188042) | Ecteinascidia turbinata endosymbiont from Florida, USA - Sample 2 (SPAdes) (version 2) | ecosystem: Host-associated > Tunicates > Ascidians > Unclassified | place: Key West, Florida... | reverse complement strand
CGGTTTCCACCGTGTTTGTTTTGTTTTACTTGCGGTTTCCACCGTGCTTGTTTGACTTTACTTAACGATTTCCCCGGTGCTTTGTCCTTTTGTGACGTCTGTGTTTTAGTCCGTGTGCTGTTTTGAGACAGTCAGTGTCGTGTTGTACAGTTTCTCTGCCGTTTTTTTGCATTGGCAGATCAGGAATGAATCGGCATGATTATTTTCAAAAATTTTGTTGATCAGGATTGGATCGAATTTAATTTTATCGGATCAGGACTGGACTCAGACTGAAAATTTCACAGTCCACTCATCTCTGCTGTATGCTAGATCAATTCGTAGTCTTTCGGTTTGCTGCATACCAAAACTTCTATTATTTGGCAACCTGTCTTATTTGGCTTTTTGTCGGTTTTGTGAGGATGAACCTCTCCTGTTTGGCACTTCCGATGTGTGCTAGATTGAAGTGTTGAACATGATCCGGTTTCCGGATCGCGATCCAACCGGATTCTGCACTTCAGAACCGGATCCAGATTGGACTGGATTTTGAAAAAATCTCAACCGGATCAGATATGGATATCCAAACTGCACTGATCACTGCAGTAAAATGCTTAATCAGAGTTTTTCTCGGATATAAACCGGATTGAATCAACTATTTGGACAGGTCTACCAGATTAGGATCAGATCGGATTACTCAAAGAAAATTTTGGACTGGATTAGGATTTCAAAAATTTCCGATTTTTTCAACACTGCTAGATTGCCACACTTCTGTTTTTCTTGCATTAATTTATGTTTTGTATATTGCAGTTAGTGCTGCGAGGAAGGTCTGTTCGTAGTCTTTAAGTTTGCTGCATACCAAAACCTCTGCTGTTTTGCACGTCTTCCATTTGGGATTTTGTTGTTTTTTTGGAGATGAACCTCTTCTGTTTGGCACTTCCTAGGTGTGCTTGATTGCCACACTTCTCTTTTTCTTGTATTATTCAGAGATGAGCGGACTGTCATATTGTGCGATCCAGATCCAGTCCTGAATTTTTAATACTCTGTCCAAGGCCAACCATAGTTCAAAAATTTTAGGAAATTTAAAACCCAAGTCTAAAGAAAGTCTGAAAAAGTAACAAAACAAAGACTTTTAATAACAAAAATACTGCAATTATTTTCAATCAACTCGTTCCAAATCCCGTCCTGATCTTGAATTTGTGTAGCATTTTACAGTCCGTATCTAATCCTAAATAAAAAAATACGTCATAGTCAAGATCCAGTCCAATCCAAGTTCAGTGCAATGCTCATCTCTGGTATTAATCTTTGTTTTTATTAGGGCAAGTTTTTGCCCTAATAAAAACAAAGATTAATTGCAACTTTTGCAACTTTTTTTTACAGCTTCCAACAGCTTAGTAAATACTCAAAGTAGATGTAGTTCATTATTTTGAGCTGTTTCCAGGAATTTTATATTGCAACTTTTTGAAAAATTTTTATTTTTACGTGCAACTTTTACTGCAATTTTTATCAAGTATTGCGCAAAATGTAAAAGTGTAATTTAAAAAAATACTACGAAACTACAGATTCTATTGGAATACTAGCTGATGATGCCTACATCGTAGGCGACATATATACTCTGTAAGATCTCAAAGTGTCTGATTCTTTGCTGAGTAAGGATTTCTTTCTATAGACAAAACTATTTCAGTTTAGTTCTATTCTCTTTGATTGCATGAAAAAGATCTATATGACGGATTATCTGCGCCTCAATGTTATCTATGACGGATCAGTTCGTTTGCAAGCTAGAAGTTTTACAACTCCAGTCAAGTACGACAGTGCCCGAACTCAATTAGAGGTGGAAATGCTGAAAATCTTGGCTTTTGGCCAAGTCCGCGTAAACGAAAATAGGTTGTGTGAAGTCTTTCACAGTCAAATGTACGCATAAATGCAACTTCCTGAGCATAAATGCAACTTTCGCTGAAAATAAATGCAACTTTCTCACTTTTTTACTGCAACAAAAACTTGCCCTAGTTTTTATATTTTAGTCAGGGCTGTGCGCTAGATCCATTCGTCATCTTTCGGTTTGCTGCACTCCAGAACCTCTGCTATTTTGCACCTCTGCTATTTGGCATCTACCCTAATTCACGCCTCTGCTATTTCGCACCTCTTATGTTTGGCACCTCTCATGTTTGGCACCTCTTCGATTTGGCATTTTGTCGGTTTTGTGGGAGTGAACAAGGTTGCCAGATCTACTTTTTGCCAAGGAGCCAAATCTAGTCCAGAAAAGAGCCAAAAAAGAGTTAAACTCTGACACAAAGGGCCAAAAAAGGGCCAACCATTTTTTCCAAATGAAACAGCAATGACAAAGTCATATGAACCCATACTTAGCAATTTATAAAATGGCAGTGTTCCTCAATCACAATTGTAGCTCAACAGCAAAACAAGTACATGATGAAAGATCGTAAGAGAACAACTTAAATTTCCACGTGTAGCCACAAACTGAGATAAATTTACTATCCTCGACAAGTGCTAAAGTGATCAAAATCAGTCTGGACAAATTCAACAAACACGTTCACCACCTAAACAACAGTAATGTGTTTCTAAGATATGTTTCTTATGCTATTATATTTGCTATAGCTCGTTTCCAAATTTTTATCTTAAAAAAACAGATTTGATAGGATTTTACAAAATTGAAGCTAGACACCCAGATGGACTAATAAAAACAGATCTGGGATGAAAAAACAGCAATGGGAGCCCCTGCCTCTGCCATGTTCCACAGCATAATATGTTGTGGTTGCCAGCATAATATATTGTTGCTAGCGTCATAGTAGCCTAGTGCAGCGATAAATTTATCTGAATGTTGAATTTAACGCTGCAGACCAAAATTTAAAAAAGGAACTACAATTACATCAGTATTTGAATCACCGTTTTATCTCGTGTATTTGCACTCATGTGTCTCTTTGCATTTTCTTCTTGCAATGGTTTCTTGAAGTGCTCCTGTTTGTTGGCTGAGTCATATGAAAAATTAACCATTGTCCATTTTTGTTTTTTTTCATGAACAATCTGGGTTTATTAGAAATTACCGAATGGGAGCTCTGGCAGCGGCAGTGCTGCTTCAGAACTGCTGAGTCTTTGCATTGTTTAAGGTTAAACCTCAACCCAACTCGAAATCCTAACTCTAAAGCCTTAATCCTAAAGCCCTAACCATAAAACCCTAATCGTAAAACCCTAGACTTAAAGCACCCTTTAACCTAAGGCCCTTACCTAAAGCCCCAACATTAAAACCCCTTACCCTAAAGCCCTTACACTAACCTAAGGCCTTTACCTTAAAGCCCTAACACTAAAAAGTCCATTCGGCCTCGAGATGTAGCATAACACAACTTTTTTTCTAAATTTCCATTAGGGGCCTCTGTAAGCATCTTGTGGGGGGACCAGAGTTGGGCTGATTTGGCACTGGGAAAGGGAATGTACATAAGTTTCGGTTATTCATTCAAATGGATGGCCTGTTTGTAGCTAAACCAATTCTTTTCAGAGCAATTTTTTCTAGAAGGCCTTGACTAAACGCCATGGGTACCAGCATTCTACTGTGAAACACCAACAACATTATATGGATCCAGGGCCAGGGGGACGCACACACGCAATTTAGCAATCGTGGTTGGATGCTAAAACAATGATAGGTTATACATTGAAGATAATGCGAGGTGTATAGCACTAAACAACAACAACAAGCTTTTACTTTTCTTCCTATGATGCAGCGGTAGACCTCACGCTATAGTGCTAACCGGAGAAAGGTCTCACGCTATAAGCCTAGTGTGGTAGACCTCACAACGTAGTCGCACCTGTTGTTGTACGTGCATAAGGTTTCCCACAAAAATTTTTTGCATGTGGGCCTGTGGAGTTTTTCAGTTTTAAATTGTTGTTCAACACCACTTTGGAAAATAGCAGAAAGAAACATGCAGGCGGACTTGTTATGATGCACTGGCAACGAACATATGCACGGAATCTGTCGTTGGTGAGCAGCCTATTGACAAAGTTACGCACATTCAAAATGTCACCTTGTATGAAGAACTTTTACTTGTCATATTCAGCCACAACATTGTGTTGTGGAACATGGCAGCGGCAATGCTGCTTCAGAACTGCTGAGTCTTTGCATTGTTTAGGGTTAAAGCTTAACCCAACTCTAAATCCTAGCTCTAAAACCTTATTCCTGAAGCGCTAACCATAAAACCGCCACCGTAAAACCCTACCCTAAAACGCTAACCGTAAAGCCCTAACACTGAAGCCCTTACCCTAAAGCCCTAGCACTAAAACCCCTGGCCCTAAAACCCTTAAGATACTCTAAAACAGCGTTGCTGCCGCCATGTTGCGTCTCTGTATTGCTTGTCAGCTGAACTGGTGGGTTTAGGTTTTGTGTTCAGCTTTTGGGTTTAAGTTTAGGTTTTGGGTTCACGTTTTGGGTTCAGGTTTTGGGTTTAGGGTTTGGGTCTAGTTTTGGGTTTCTTTTTCCTGATTAGGCAAAATAAAAATGCATGGTTTACATGGGCGGATCACGACTGGGTCGGACTGATGCTTTCAAAAATTTTGCGGATCAGAACTGGATTGGATTCAAAATTTTTGGATCAGGATTGGACTCGGACTGAAAAATTTCACAGTTGGCTCATCTGTGCTGGATAGTGCTATGCGATCCAATCACAAGCAATGTCCATGGATCCGGTGCCAGAGTCGACTCCGGCAAGATTCTGCGTTTTTTTCGGACCAGGAGTCAAAATTTTGTGAAAAGCCGAAACCGGATCCGGGTCACTTTTCAATCTCGGCTGTAGTAGGAGTCTGCATGGTGATTTCTTCAGTAAAAACATTGGAGAATTTCGATTGAATCGATGATAACTGGATTCTGAAGAGGAGTCGGACTCTCAAATTTGAAAAATTTTCGTACCCGCACCCGGATTTTAAAATTTTGAAACAGGAGGGGAGTCAGAGTCTGAAAAAGTGACTCCGACCATCTCTGCAAGCTGCACAATATCGACGGATGTGAGAAACTCCAGTGAAGCAAAAGCAAACCTGCCGATTGAATGTAGTTGTCTAAAGCTCCGAAACAGATCTGTAAATTGGTAAGAAGTTCAAAGCAGCATTAGTAAATCCAAATCCATCATAAAGCTAAAAATCTGCCTGGTTTAAATGTAAATCCATGTTTAACTTTGCGTGCAGCCATGCACCAGTGTTGAACATGATCTGGTTTCCCGATCGCAATCCAACCGGATTCTGCAACTGAGAACCGGATTGGACTGGATTTCGAAAAACTCAATCGGATCCGATATGGATATCCAAACTGCATTGATCACTGCAGTATAGTGCTTAATCAGAGTTTTTTCGGATATAAACCGGATTAGATCAAATATTTGGAAAGGTGTACTGGATTAAGATCGGACCGGATTACTCAAAGAAAATTTTGGACTGGATTAGGTTAGCCAAAATCTCAGATTTGTGCAACACTACCATGCACTCAACTGTTTTTCTGATCTGAAATTCTGAGTCTTGATTGTTGATACTAAAAACATTTGGGAAAGTCCCAGGTTCTTTACCAATTTTTTTCCCTCTTTCTCTGCCTTAGCCTTTTGGGAACAATGCAGGTGGTGAAACTGTTAGTTATGCGAGCAACAGAAATGTACTGTTTCGAAAGCTTCTTCTTTAAATATTTTGCAAACATGCATTGCTTCATTTCCTGGAGAATGAAAATCAATTAATTACAAATACTTAATATTATCGAGAAACGTATTTATTTAAATTCTAGTGGCTGCCAACTCAACTGAGTGGAGGTTGCTAACTTAACTCATAACTGTAACTGTTGATTTGCTTTTTTAGGCGTACGTATATGCATGGTCTAAATCAGGATCTCAAACACGCGGCTCACGGGCCACGTTTGGCCCACGATGGCATTTTATACGGCCCGCTATGCTTTTTGGTAATTTTGAAATAATTAACATTTAGATTTTAGTTATTTAGTTTATTCATGGTTTTGGTTTAAAAAGTCAGTGCTGTTTTGGTTTAAAAGTGCTTGGCCAGCGCATGAACAGCTTACTGTTTTAAACCAACCTAGACACTAGCCAATAGCCTAGAGACGGCTAGAAATGATATGTCTGTGACTTACAATATTTTTTTCAAAATATAAGATGCATGGGCTGTTCTTGTAAGGTTCAAGTACCGCCATTGTTGCTTGAAATGCTTCAGCATCACAATGCAGCCATAGGGGAGGAGGGTTACTTAATATAATAAATCCTCATTGACATTTGGCCCTCAGAGCAATTTTAGTTTGAGATCCCTGGCCCTGGTCTAACTAAATTGATTTGAGTGCTGGCTAAAAGAAGTTATTATAAGAGTTAATTTTGATAATCATTTAATCATGCCAGTGGTCTCCTGCTGCTCATTCAGTCATTGCCACCATAATAATAACAAAAGTAATGTTCTCTCACTTTTTTGCAGCCAGATGTCATTGATTGTTATGTTGCATTTGCATATGAATTTATTGGCAATTTTTTCTAAAATTTGGTCTGCTGTACTGTTGCAAGGCTGTTGTTACTTGATATTAAACCAAGACAACTTTGTTTCAAAAAGGAAATGAGTAGCAAGTTACTTAAATTTTTTCATCAAATGCAATATTTTTGACATGGGTGTTTATGAAAAATTACATTTAATAACTTGTGCAATATATTTCTACTTTAGATTATTATCAAATTCTACTAGCAAATTAATCAAACTTTCAAATTTTTATGGAATTGCTAATGAATTTCCTGAAAGCTCTGGAAGATGAATAAGCAAAGTTACAATGGAAAGAATATTATTAACTTACATTATGCTATAAAATAGTGGTCCACAAAATGTGGTCTTACTCCCAAGTACCCTTTGTGAGTCTATCCGTAGTCTTTCAATAAAAACTAATATTTCATCTAACAGACTTCGTTTTACAATGTCAATCTGTGGAATTCAGCTAAATTGTAGATCATTCAGCACCGTTTATTAGCACTTTGACTAACTGCGCAACACTTCATAATAGTGTGGGTCAGGTGGTGTGTAAAGCTACAGTCCTGCACCAGTATGTGGCCTAAAACATGGGTTTCTGTAACAATAACATATAGAATTTTGATAGTTTGACATTAGTAAAGCGTTGTTTTTCTCATTAGATTATATGGTTTATGACATTAACATAGAATCAAAAGAGTTTTTTGACAAATACATGTGCGTAAAAGGCAAAAATTTATTATATGCTATCAAAAATGTTATCTATCTTCATCACTTTTGGAGCTTCACATGAGAAACACGATTTGCCTAAAATTTGCTGCCAAGTCATCAAATCCAGCAAACTGTTATGGATAATCTCAAGCATACAACAACATTCCATTCCAATAGGGCAGTGTTTTTTAAGCTTTTCAATACTGTTGCCTGCTGAGAAAAACTTGATGAATGTAATCATCCCCTTGTTAAAATATAACTAATACAGCTTGTAACCAATGAACAGCTGTCGGCTACTTGCTGTACGAGAGAGCAATACTCCAGCCTGGTCAGAAGCGTTCCCAATTGCCCATGTTGGAAACCTGCTATCCCTGATGAGCTACGTATTGCAATCACCCTCCGAACCAGTGCCAAAATCTTTGAAAGCACAAAATACCACTATGGCAAAATTGTTGGTGAGCTGAGGCTCCACAGCCTCTCCTGTACTAATAACGCAGGCTGCTTCCCTAAACATTCAGCAATCAACTTCATTCTCGAAAAGTCATTGACCTCTCTATCTTGGTGCCTGTCAGCTTGACAGGTGTTGATTGACAAAAGGAGGCCTGATGGATTGATTTTGGGCCCCTGGTACAGAGGCCTAAGCCTAGTGTTGCGATTGGGAAGCCCAAACGGCAAGTGTGCAAAGTTTCATACTGTAGCATCAAGTAACAATAGAGATAATGCGCCGCAATCACTTTATTATTGCTTGTTCTTGCCATATATATATATATATGGTTTATTCTTCATATACATCTCGTTCGTGGTGAATCACACATTCAATGCAATGACAACGAAGAGGTTGCAACAACATCACCTCCTTTTTACAACGAACCGCAGCAATCGCATGTTTTTTTGTGAAGGCGTCACCTGACACAACCTTCACCTCTTGATCACAGCATCATTTTGTTGCAATCGGAAAGCCCAAGTGGCAAGTGTACAAAGCTTCATGCTGTGGCAACAAGCAACACTAGATATTATGCGCTGCAATCACTCTTATATTGCTTGTTCGTGCCACGTATGTATGGGTGTTATTCTTCACGCACAGCCTGTTTGTGGTGAATCACACATTCAATGCAATGCCAATGGAGAGTTTGCAACACTAGTATGGGATGCAACATTTGTTGACACTTTTGCTTGGGGCTACTACAAAGACAGTGCCAGACAGGCAAGCTTTGTAGCAACAAAGCCTGAGGCTGCAAAATGCTAAAAATACCATGACTTCTAAAGCAATTATCACTTTCAACCAGTTGCAATTGAGACCACTGGTGTATATGGCTAGTCCACTGCCCCTTTTTGAGTGGCCTCGCAAAGAAACTTGTTAATAGTTTTGGTGAACCCAGGGAGCACCAGTGGCTCCACCAGCGCCTGTCCTGGCTGTGGTCAGAGAAATTGCTGCCAGCATATTGGCTTGTGTGCAAGTTCGATCTGATATTATTTGTTATTTTTTTAGTTACTTTTAGTGTACTGACCAGTGTTGCTGCCCACCACTTGCTCTTGTATCAATGTATAGCTATTGTCTTCTGAATCATTATTCTTTCTTTAAGTTTCATTGTTCCCTCTGTTGTGCAGTGTTACTTTGCACATTGGTTAACTATCTTGTCAGTTGCATAGCCTATGATGAGAAAAAAGATACATCTAAAGCATTTGACAAAACTGACCACAACCTGCTGTTCGCAAAACTAGTTAAGCGCAATGTACTGGTGTGCATAGTAAGACTGTTGATGAGTTTGTGTAGGCAACAGACCATGGAAATAAAGCAATGCACTTGACATAATTTCTATTCAAATGTCCATTAAAAGTTTTATCAATGGAAATGCTGATGGCTTTTTTTGCTGTCAAGTGGTCAAACCTTTAGAACAGTGGTTCTCAACTATGGTCTCACTCCTAAGTACCCTTTGTGAGGCTCTCAGCAGTCTTTCAATGAAAACGCTAATATTGTGTCTAACAGACCCTGTTTAAAAATGTCAATTGACATGTGCGTAAAATTTTTAGTGCAGCTCTCTAACAAAATCGTAGGTCTAGATTTGGCTCCCTTCAGCAGAAAGGTTGAGAACCACCACTTTAGAGTCACCAACACTTGCAAAACCAAACTTCAGAAAGCTTATTTCTAGCTGTGTTTTTTTGGAGGCATCCAGTAGTGTTTAGATTACACTACAGCCCATACTGCTAATGACTACTACTCCTTAGCCTATGGTCTATGATACATAAAAGAGACGCTGTTACTATGATGTCACAGAAGGCATGGTGGTATAAGTGAAATGAAATGGCATTTGAATACACATGAAACTGTACATTCTACAAAGTTGAAAATATTTTAGTGCAATGTAACTAAAAAAACGATAATATATATTACTCTCCAAAATTGTAAAATTACTCCTTTGTGGGTGATTACCCATGGGTTAAGGACCACTGCACTAAGGCCAGTCATTATGGCTGAACAGAAAATTATTTAATGTGCAGTACATGTTTTTTATAAGTTGAAGTAATGTTGAAAACATCTATGTAGCTGATGCCAACATGGTGAGGGGTAAGAGCAAGATCAATCAACTCAACCATGACCAGCCAATTTTTATATAGCAGTCCAAACCTATTTGAGAAAAAATATGCTTTCAGTTATGTATCAAAAGTTTATTTCAATTGAGATTTTAGCGGTTTACCAAAGGATATTTTTGCATTAGGAACATGAGTGCATTAGCTGAGATTAGTTTGTAGAACAAAGCTAAATGTTTGTGACTAAAATTTTTTCATGGGATATCTAAGACCATGTTGCAATTGTAACATTTTCATTTATGCTTATTTTTTCAAGATTAAAACTACGTATAGAATGAATGCCATAATATGTTGGTTATTTGAAAAAACTAATACTTCTAAAAACCAATGGATGAGTGAAAATTAAAAGCTCTAGGTTTGACACACTTTTGAGGATCAGCCACCTCATCTGTGGTTCCATGACCTTGCAATGGTTTTGTACATGTGTTCAAGTAATTAGTCTTCACCAAGGCAGTCCAAATATTTTTCTTTATTCAGAATAATACCTAAGATTTTATTTGAATAAGATTTCTGGACTGAGGATGGTAAAAGTTACATGAAATCAGTTGCTTATTAAATAAAATATGCAGATTTAATTCTGTGTGTCACCTCGGTAGAGCCTAATTACATGAACACAAATGGGAAGTGTTTATTATTGTTTGTATTTATGCAATGTCACTGCACTACTCAGTACTTTAGCTGCAATAACTTATGGTACACAGTCCATTTAGAAGATCTTTCTTAAACCTTTTAATCCAACTTGACACACTCTGTTTTCAGCTTATTGATTTCTTAAACCTTTTGTTGCTACATCAGTTTTTTATGGTTGGAATAATCCCACCTCTCATTTACTTGCAACACATGGTAAAATTATTCAGAAAATACCAGAAGCTTGTTATTAGCATTTTAATCTAAGCAGAAACTAGTTGAAGCAAAACAGGTTTCATTTCTTAAGGTTTTATATTCTAGAAATGTATGTGAAACTTGCAAAATTGCTTGCTTGGTTCAGAGAAAGATGTTATAATCGGTGCTTGAAATGTATCGTCATATTTTCTTGATACATGCTATTGTAACATACAAAGTTAAACTATTTGTTCACGTTTTTCATGATCCAAGACGGTGTAATAAAATCTTGATTGCATATATGTGGCACGTTTTTGATTGCTATACTATGATCATTTAAATTTAATGTTGATTATTCTGATTCCCTTTTACATAATTAAGAGATTGCTTTTCTGAAGAATTTAGTGCTTTTGTTTCATGAATTGTTGTTATTTGACCACCAACTGTGGGGAAAACTTCCAGTAATCTGAAATGAGTGTGCTTATGGTAACCCTACTCAGATATTTATGTTATTGGTTGTGGTAGCTCATGTCTTATTGTGTTATAAATTTTTTGTAGTGAAGTGACAGTGTTTGGGCAAAGTGAGATGCTTGCTTTTTGTTGAAATGGAAAGTCAAAATTTTGCTGCTAGTTACCAGTCTGCAACATTCCTTTCACATTCACCTCATAGTTCTCTGGAGCAGTCTGCTGTCTCTTCTACTACGAATGGAACAGATTTATTTGCCTCTGCAAATAATGCAACTCTTTCTAGAGCAGCTGCAGAAGTCCATACTTCATCAGGAGCAATGCTGGCAAACGAAAACGTTTCGCCTCTTGGTTCCAAACATCGTGAAGCATCCATGAGAATGGTTAAAAGCTTACAGATGTGCCTGTTTGAAAAAGATCAGTGCATACAACAGCTCATGTCCGAAAATGCCACTTGTGAAGCAAAGCAAAAAAGTGCATTAAGTGCTGCCCCAGCCATAGAAAATTTGACAAAAGTACTTCATGAAAGAGAAAACGAAATCGATGAATTAAAAACAAAACTATCTGAAAGTGAGATTGAAATTAGGAGATTAAAAGTGCAAACTGTGAATGCAGTAAATTTGTCCCAAAAACAGTTTCAAGAC
>Ga0210059_1014402_pt1 | contig 11695 bp, 4 predicted proteins | sample Ectturendosymbi2_FD_188042 | JGI IMG/M metagenome (GOLD analysis project Ga0210059, IMG submission 188042) | Ecteinascidia turbinata endosymbiont from Florida, USA - Sample 2 (SPAdes) (version 2) | ecosystem: Host-associated > Tunicates > Ascidians > Unclassified | place: Key West, Florida... | reverse complement strand
AAGTTACAGTCCGACAAGCCCGTCCTACTCACCGACAAGTCCGTCGTACTCTCCTGCGAGTCCAAGTTACTCACCAACTTCTCCCAGTTACAGTCCCGCTTCACCCAGCTACTCACCATCGAGTCCGAAGTATTCTCCTGCGAGTCCTTCCTACAGCCCTGCATCACCCGAATACAGCCCATCGAGTCCGAAGTACGCGCCATCGTCGCCATCATACTCGCCTTCATCACCGTCGTACAGTCCCGCGTCACCGAGTTATTCGCCGTCGAGTCCCAAGTACTCCCCATCGAGTCCGCAGTACACACCTTCAAGTCCGCAATACTCGCCTTCGAGTCCATCCTACTCGCCAGCATCTCCAAGTTACTCACCATCCAGCCCACAGGGTGAATCCAGTCCGACTTACAGCGGCCAAGTGGGCTATTCCCCCAGCAGCCCTAGTTACTCGCCGAGCAGTCCAGCCTACTCACCTGCCAGTCCTTCGTACTCGCCGGCCAGTCCGCAGTACAGCCCGACGAGTCCCGCATACACGCCTGGCGACATAACTCCTGCCTCTCCAAGTTACAGTCCTAGTTCCCCAGGAGGCGATGGCCCGGGCAGCCCGTCGTACAGCCCATCTAGCCCGTCATACAGCCCTGCCAGTCCCATGTACTCTCCAGCAAGCCCTGGCTACAGTCCGTCGAGTCCAGCCTACAGCCCGTCGTCGCCTGGTTACTCCCCGAACACGCCTGGTGGCCCAATGCATTACGTCGCACAGGACGACAGCGATGAAGACTAAGCTGTGTTTAGCGCTTCGCCGCTGTATTGTGATTTCAGCTGCTTCGCTGTAATTCGTTCGTGCTTCGCACTGCGGGCGCGTGGTGTGTGAGTACAATTGAACCGCTATTGCGTAACCGCGTGACGCTTGTTCCGGAGCGGGAGGTTGTGGCAACGTTTCCGTGTACGTTGACTTTGTTGAATAAAAGTTTTTCCACAATTTCGCTGGTAGTTTTTAGTTAGCTGTGACGCTGCAGCGTCGAAGGGCTGCTGGCTCACGATTGAGCTTCTCGCGCAAGAGTAGCGACGCACTTTTCCCAGCGTAGACGTTCCGTTGAAAGGCAGTGATAGAGCAGACCGAAGCGTAAAGCTACACACAGATGGCTTAAGAAAATTTCTGAATTGTTCCACTAGCTATTGTCTGGCACAAGTACTCTCTGGACGGTTACCGTGTGCTAAGTGACATCCGGGTATTTTCGCGGTGAATGCTGCGGTAGTGGTCGAGTGGAGAGTTCTTCACACCACCGCATGTGAAACGTTGCTTCCAGTCACACAGTAATCCCGCGCAAGAGTCAGGAATGGTCGCGAGCACTGTTTCAAGTCTTCGTTATGACTCCACCGGTGATCGATCCCAGTATATGAATTTGAGAGGCACGTGCCGACTACGGAAACAGTAGAAACCCATTTTAAATTCAAGTTACGTTGGTTGCTACCAAGCGTAGAAATAAAAAAGGAGTTTTCCCCTCTAAAGAAATTTTGGCCAAACATTTTTGGTAAGACACTAAAATATTTTCAGGTTTAAATCAAAAACATTGGGAACCACATTTTGGTCATTTACACTTGTGAGCAATTTTTTTAGCAAGTATGATTGTCACTTGGAGAGGATTCACGAGAGTGGAAAGAACCCGACAAACAATTAAGTTTGCGAATTAGCCAAGCTGTTAACTCATATACTGCAGTATATTAATATATCATCGCTAACCTTGTTTTTTTACTGAATGCTACTTCGCATTCTCTCAACAAAATCAATGTCTTTTATAATAATATTTGTTGAAGTCGGTTTACAGTCATGCTGTTGTGAGCAGAATTACAAAACGCATGCCAGAAATCGAGGCTTATCGTAACGTGACTTTGCATCTCCTACCTTGCAGTTACGTACTGTAAGTGTAACCTGGAATAAAACAAGCTTTAGCAACTCGTCATGCATATTTGTAATAACGCTTGTAGCATACTTTGTACAATTCTGTAGGGTTCTCATTGTAATTATCTGATATTCAAAATTGACGCAATAACACCGTGAGAGCCATTTAATTTTAAGGTACATGGTGGGATTTTGCGTAACGAGTTAGATAAGACATACGAACATACTAAAATCCAATCATCGCTTTGAACTGGCAAACTGTTCGAACCCACCCTGCACATGGCAACGGTTACCTGGCCTAGAGGTAGCATTTAATTTTAATTTATTCGTTTATGTCCAGACACGAAGTCCATAGTATAAACACACACATCCTGCAGAACGCAGGTAGATAAAAACAGACAAAACAGAACGTAGTACAAGACATTGAAGCCGACGAAATCACAAGGTTACAGACACGTTTTGCAACTGCATTGAAGACAGAACCATAGGGTTACAGACACATTCTTAACACTATTGTTAGCTAGCACGTAACACTTGTTACAAAACTACTGCGGAGTAAGGCGCCAATTCCCAAACTCGAGTCTAGGTAAAATGCAAAAGCATTGTGGCATGACACGCCATCAATCAAACGGATACTGCAAAGTTCGTTCACTCATTCACAGAGTAAAATGCGATTATAGTGTTCAAACAATAGGGACGAATACAAACTATCTGACTGCATCAAAGCACGTAACCATATGTTGTTAGATTTTCTGCATCTTTCGAGAAACAGGTACGTGTATTTTCGTAACAGAACCTCAAAAGTAGGGATGTTACATTGAACCTGGTGAGTCATGACTACTAACTCTCGCTCTCCAGGGCAGGTTGTATAGAGCTCTGCATCCAAAATTATACGCCAGACGCAATCTGTGCATACATGACTTCCTGAAATTACACCATAATTGAGATGCATACATGGGCGTACAAAAGGAAAGAAAAAGTACGTTTTTAACTGCATTTGAACATCGGGAAAAGGAGGCTCGCAGCTTGTTTGCTGCACAATATTGATATCGCAGTTGTCTGTGAATGTCTTTGTCATCTGAGAGCTCAGTATTTATATTCGTTGGGAAATGGAATGCTTCGAGATGTGACCTGGTAGTGACCAGAAATGAAATATCAATAGTAGCATTCTTATAACTGCACGCTCCGTACTGGAGACAAGCAAATTGCTGGAGCCACAGGCTGCTCGCTAATAAGATCCAAATTGTATGTCAATGTCCTCGGTAATAAAATAAATAAGAAAAAATAGAATGAACAGAAGAACCTGCACGCTAGGCATGACATGCCAAAGTTTTTATGTAGCTCTTTGAATTTGCAGCCCTAATCTAATCTCCATTATTGCGCAAAAATCGAGTATAAAACTTTTTTAGCACGCTGATAACGCGGCCGTCTTTCGCGCAAAATTATATGTGGCGTTGATTGCGAATAGTTGCTAGAAGTTCGTAGCTTTTTGTGTCATGTGCTTTGCCCATTATTTTGTTTCGCATATCGAGGTTTTACCCTTTATTTTTACACTTTATATTCCAAACATAGCCTATTGTTTGCTCCCACCAGTTCGGCGCTAGCCCTTTCGCGAGTTGTGGGTCTAAACACGCACGAGGTCTTAACACACACTTGACAACCTTTTGCCTACTCTGAACCTTTCCAGTTCCGCTCATTAGCAGTTCTACATCCTTATTCGCAACAGAAATTGCTTGCTGTCGCAAGAAAGCAGCGCAAACTTTTGTTCGCAGAATCATTCAGCAAAGTTGAACCTATAATGGTGATGAACAGTGCAGTAGGCCTACGGTTTCTGAAACATAACAGAAATGAAACAAAAAATTTGGCAAGGCCAATTATGTTGAAGGAAGCCAAACGCGCAATTACAGTTCTGACAGTGCCGGATTAACAATAGTAGCAAATGTAGCAATTGCTACGGGCCCCGCGCCTTTAGGGGCCCCACGATCCTTTGTGTTTAATTTGTTATTTATTATGTGCAAGAAGGGAGAAAATTAGACTTTAGGTGCCTGAGGCAAAGTTTCAGGAAGTGGCCCTATATTTTACACAAGCTATAGGCTCCAGAAACTTTATTAGCTGAAAGCAAGTTAACTCTCATTTTGTTTGAGAATTTTCTTCTGCGTGAAAGTCCATTTCACAGTGTAAACTGTTTGAAACAGTCCTGTAACCAGGGGCCGCAGGGGGGCGAATCCCCCCTAGAAAAATTTTTGCCCCCCCTGGAAAAATGTGTTGCTCATGGTTTAAAACTGTTGGACATAGTTCAAAAAATCTGGGCCCCTCTCAGAAAACTTTTCGCCCCTCCTGGTGTCCCAAGCTGGTTACGGGCCTAGTTTTAAATCATTTCATTTTAAATTGTTCTTTGTCTACACATTAATGTCGTTGAGGGGCCGTTTCGGCAATTTGGACATAGTTTTTGCTTTATTTTAACAAACATATGACTGGTTTCAGAGGTACAGCAGGGTATCATTTATTGTAGGTCACTTCTTATTTCTAGTCTCATCTTTCTTTATCTTGTTTTATCAAGGTATACTTTAGTCTTCAACATAACTGATGTAGAAGCAAATAACACAGTGGCGCAGCCAATCAAAAATTTTGGAGGGGGGCAAAATGTTTGACTAAAGGTGAAGAACATTATTTTGTTTGGGACACCACTTACCAAAGCACAAAATGACTAGATATGCTAAAAATTGTGGGGGAGCATGGCCTCCTGGCTACGCCTATAAACTGACACCATATAAGCTGTAAATATTAGCTAAGTGCAATTAGTTCAAGTGATAGATATACTAATGAAGCCAGCCCAAAGAGAAAGATTAAGTGGCACACACAACAATTTTAAAGCAGAGTGGTTGAAAGATGCAGATCTCAAAAGTTGGCTACAGAAGGGCACTGGCAATGAAAATTTCGTTATTATAAGTGATTCCAGATCACCGTCACAAATGCAAACAAATCCATCTGAGATGTAATAATTCCGACAGACACAAAAGTTCATTAGCAAAGTTACAGTATGTATTCAGTAGCAGGTTTTGTGACTTACAAATGCCCAGGTATGGTAGATAGTAGGAGGATGCACCTAAATTTGTATCTATGTGGGATATTCTGTTCATTTTTTATGCGTCCACATAGGGCTGGGATATCTAGGAGTTCCAGATATCCCTGACATAGGGCTTTTCAAAAATTCTCATTGGCAGCCCTGAATTTGGTATTTCTTCACTAGACATTGGGTAGTGTACTTGGAGTCTTCTTTTACGAATGTGGGAAATGATTTGCGCATTTATTTAAATCTCACAGTGACCAACTGCAGTGGAGAATCTCACAGTGACCAACACGATGATTTTCTAAGCCCTGCTCAGGGATCCTGGGGTTCCACTACCCAAGGGCTGTTTTTTCGTTGATTTCATATAGGCCTACTTAGAAAAATGTTAGAAACCTGTATTTCCACGACTTTTCCTGATTTTCAGAGATAAATGGAATGGTTTCAGAGTTATTTTACAAAAATGTCCGTGAAAGCCTATATAGAGAATTTGAGTACTATACGACCCAGAATTACCTGATGTGTAGCAAATTTTGGGCACCTAACTACCCTAACATTTGAATGTGGTTTTAAGTGCAAATGTGCTTTGCCAAATATGACCTCGGAAACCTTATATGTGAAGAGTCGTCCTACACCATGAATTGATATGAAGACAAAACAGATCTAAAACGCGCATGACGCTTTCTACGCACAAACAAAAATTCCTGTCTAAAAAATCTCGTTTTTGGGGGTACAGTGCATACAATTTGTATGACATGTATGTTTCGCTGTGCAGATACGACTTTGTTGTGAAAGTGGACGTCGGGAAGTCAAAATTAGTTTGGTCCAGAAAAACGGATGTCACGTGTCCCAGGAAAACGTAATCAAATTATGGGCTGCATTACGTCCTTCCCTTCCTGACTCGTAGGCTATGAAGTTTGAAGGATTCCTGAGCAGTATGGTAGAATGAACAACGGGGCACCATTAGGCAAAACAAGCTGAACAGCCTGATGTTAAAGAGTATAGAGCATGGACGTCTATGATGTGAAATAAGTACTACCAGTACAGTACCATAAGTAAATGCGCTATGGCAAAATCTAGAAAATGCAATCTTAAACAGTACGTTTGCTGCTTTTGACAATCGACTTCGACAGTTACACTGAGACTACACTGTCTAAACCAAAAGCGGCGATCGCCCCCTTAAAACCTACGAAAACTAACTTTATTCACCACAATTTTATACATTTCGGAAAACAGCATTCGCGATACAAGGTATTTTGTCGTCTATTGTTTTGTAAAAAGAGTGTTGTGAAGTATATTTCATCTCTCTTACAGTAGCGAAGCCGTTGCGAGACTTGGCCAGTAAATATTACTGAAATCGCCCCCCTAAAGTTTCTAGCTGGATCCGCCCCTGGTATAGACTCTAGCTATAGCAATGATCAAATGTGTTGATGAGTCTGGAAGCATAAATTATTGTATCTGTAGCCTACTGTACTTGTGAGTTGTGCAGTAACGTGTATGTATTCCTTCTTGGTAAAAAGATACGTATATAAATTTTGGTAAAACACGTATATAGCCTATAATGTCCCCATTTGGTGTGTAGGACCAGGTTTTTCGTCAGGTCCGTAACTAGGGGGTTTCTCCCCCCGGAAAAACGTGTTGGACATAGTTTAAAACTATTGGACATAGTTTTAAAAATTTGGGCCCCTGTCAGAGCTCTTCGCCCACCCCTGGTGTCCCAAGCTGGTTACGGACCTGTTTTTCGTACTTACGAAATCCAACATGCCTAATGGTAGTCACATGGATGTCCACAGAGTTTATGATTTAACAGTTGTTCACTTGTTCAAGTGTATTTTTAACTCGGGACCCTGCGTTGTTAGTATGCTACAGGCCCCGCGCTACCTTAATCTGACACCGAGTTCTGATTGCTCTGCCTATTTAATTACCGAGCTGTAACTACGCACTAAGCCTCGGAGTATAAGCCAGGCACATAACCAGCTTGGGACACCAGGGGAGGGGCGATGAGTTTTGTGAGCAGGCGCGTAGCCAAAATTTTTGGTAGGGGGGGGGCAAACAACAACCAAGTTTCAACATGTGAATATTTAATGTCCCTTGTTTTTAAAGCATCATCAATAAAAGGTGCATTTTTCTGGCGCTTTTTTCTGAATAATTATGTCCAGATTTGAGCTGGCAAGTAGAAGTCTATCTTCATTGAATTGACAAGTTTCAAAAGTTTGTTTTTAAGTTTGTTTTTAGTAAAGTTCGAATCTTCTAAATTGGAACAAAGTCACCTTTTGCTCGTAAAAGTTTCTTGCGAAAGCGCTTGTGAAAATCTCGATGCTGTTAATGCAAGATTTGCAGTATGCTTTTTGCAGCCAATATTGCAGTTGAGCAAGAAGTCATCGTTGCCGCCATTATAATCGCGTTTTTTTTATATTTACACTCCTGCTCATGTATAACAACATACGTTTAATCGAAGCCGAGTAGCGACTATGCTTTAAGACAACGACTCCCGAAGTTGGTCTACAAAACTTGCGCGCATGTAAGATGTGGATCTTATCCAACTCTTCAGCGACTGGTTGACGTATGCAGCTAATAACGTAGGCTAGAGCCCCTAAACGCATTTGAAAAATGTTTGGATTTTATGTCATTAAACGCTGTGAAATACGAAGTTACACATGTTTTTTAAACAAATTTGCATATGTTTGACGTTTGACCCGCCCAGTCTGCACAAAGTGTGAAAATAGTTGTGGTTTTGTGAAAACGAAGCCACAATCAATTATCACCATGACTCTGCAGTAAAGGCAAGAAATAGGCTACTTGTCGCCTCAGCTTAACACAGCGTTTGGTAAGTTGATCTAGTCCAGTGGTTCCCAAAGTATGGGTCGAAACCCGAACAAGGGTGGCGAAGGGTCAAAAAATGGGTCGCGCCGAGGTGATCCAAACCGAGGTTGTTTGTTTTCAACGTTACCACTGCTTGTCTGTGCTTAGGTACTTGAGAAAAGAGTAGATTGCTGACATTAACAACGAAATTACCAACTTAGCCTACTGCCAAAATCACTCATACAATCAATATTGTTTCGTACGTTGTTTGAGGCGTGTTCACCAAACTCAGATTTGGGTCGTGCTCAAAAAAGTTTGGGAAGCGCTGATCTAGCCATTCTAACATAAGCTGTTGAAGTATTTTTTTAAATCCATGAGCGTTAATAACAAAATCCAATCGACTGGTAAAAAAATTCAATTTTTTTCATTTTAGTCACATACGTTTTAAGCTATCTGTAAGTACTGGCAGTGTCAGTGCCCTCAGTATACTTACAAAATAAAAAACATCTTTCTACGTTAGATTTTGCTGCTGAGTCTTCCCGTTGCAGTTGAATGATTTAAAATTTAGTTAGGATAGGGTGGCAGTCACAATCAGATGAAAGCTGTAACACTTTCAGACTATGTACAAGTTGGTCTCTGATTACTTGACAAAACTTTTTTTTTACTCGCCGACGAGATAATGGGAAATCATTGATGAAAAGCATAAGTTTAAGATTCAAGGCATATAAAACGTATATCACCGCTATATTCACGCATTTAGTTTTAAAACTGTACAAAAACAAAAATCTACGATGATCATTTAAGGCTGCGGCTGATGCTGCAGACAAGCGTGAGTTATACAGTATTTGCTGCACGCCAGAGATATCAGCGAGGAATTTTTGCGATGGTCTTGAACTAAAGTTTGCATCACCATTAGGTTGGATTCAGCAAGCTGATGCGTCAGAAACAGCTGCGAAAAGCGTGACTCCTTGTTTTACTTCCGGTTAGTGATTACAAGCGCTTAGGTACAAGTTTGTGTGTCATTAGCACCAACTTCCACACGGAGCGTAAGCCTCAGGTAAATGTCAGCCATGATATAAATGCTCCAGTATTTACACTATTCACAACCGGCGTCGGAAGGGGGACAGAAGGATATTTGACATTTTCGTATTAAATTTTTATCAAAACAAGGTTGTTTTCTTAGTTTCGAGTGGGAAAAATGATATTTCGCCATTTTTGACCTTCCCTAGTGAAATCCTTGGATTCCCCTGGAAAAATCCACTAATTCCCCCCTAGGAAAAAATCCTTCCGACACCCATGTATACAACGGTTGACTAATCATGGGTAATTGGTAAACGACACTGCTTTGATCAAGTTCGACAAAAGCAGGGTCTCAAGCAGTGGTGGCATCTGAACCTCCTTAAACATCTTATTTCCTGCGAATGGCGTCGTCGGTTATAGGCAAACAATTTCTAGCCGTCTGTACGTTCTTTCAAAAAAGGACCTTGTTCACTCGATGGCCGAACACTTTCAAATACCGGTGAATAAACTAAAGAAGTTAAATTTTAATCCTATTCCCAAAAATATCGCGGGCCGTTTGTCCTATCGGGCTACGTGGGGCCCGCGTGTTTGAGACCCTTGGACTAAAGGTTGAAGTAGGAAAGGTTCCTTGAGCAGTTTCGTTGATTTGCACTGAAGTATTTCTTTGGTTTACACATCAAAAGCTTGATTTACCTGAAAAAATTTGGTGCAACTTTCGGAATTGGGGGGGGGATTTCCCCCATCGCCCCCACTCTGGTTACGCGCCTGTTTGTGAGTGGCCCAAATTTTTTGAACTATGTCCCAAAACATTTTTGTAGGGGGGGGGGCGAACAATTTTGCATAAACAATGATAAACAATAGTGAATTAACTACGCACCGAATAACGAGCACTGCCACAACTCTTTTGTTTAGTTTTATGTTATTACAAGCACATGCTGTTACGACTGCAAGTGCTTTGCGGTGCACAAAAGCCGAAAACGTTGACCAGCAAATAATTAAAGATACAGCAATTTATATCGTACTCACAAAACGAAAACCGTAATTTGGGTTGGGTCAGAGAATGTTAAATTGTATCGCACAAACTAGCTAATGTATACAAGCGAAAGCATGATTTTTTGACCAGAAAGTTTTACTGGACATCGGTAAGTTTTCCCGACCAGTGTGAAAGCAGATCGTATCTGGAGCTGCTACAAGTAAGCACGTTATGTTGTGGGAGTTCGCCGCTGTGGGCATTTAACACCATGAGCTTGTAACCTCTTCGCAGGAAACTGCCCACGAACTGTTACGGCGTTTGGTCATTTGCATAAATTGCAAAAGCTTGGCAAATTACAATAGACCTGCTATTGCAGCTTTATTCAAGGAGTCGGCTTTCGCTTTTATGACTAAGCCTCTGTCCCGAAATGTGAAGCACGTCTCGGAGGCTATGGTCTGGAGTCTGTACTGCATCACTGGCGGACACCCCTCATTTCATTTCTTGCTGGTCTTGTTTTCTGAAAAAGTGGACGGCTTCGAACTTTTAACTGTGTTTTGTCTGAACTTTGCACCTTACACAACCGTAAGGAACTCACGAAGTCTCTTGACTGACTTCAGGAACAGCACAGCAGCCTCGATAACGCCCTGCGGGCATTATTCTGCGCCCGGAGTTTTCAGAAGGGGAGCGGATTCCTTTTGCACGAAATGTAACAACACGATTGACTTTACGTACCTATGATCACACGCCCACCTTTCTGAACCACTCAGCAAGGCTATGTAGCAGCGGCTTAACCTTGCTCAGGTAACTCTTTCCGTTGTAGTTACTGTAAAAATAATGCTCACCTATTTTGATAAACGAAGCGTGCCGAGCAACAAAAACAATGAGACTTTCCAAGTTTTTACTACTCACTCAATCACTTTCGGTGCAATTGTTTTTTTAATAGACTAAAACTTAACTCTCACAACAGCCACCTTGATGTGGGTCTGTCGATTCGCCACTTTGAGAAAACGTTGCAGGTTACGCCTTAACCTGCGTCTGCACAGACAAAAATGGGTTTGGCCGACACTGCATAGGGTTTGCAAGTACGGGTATAGAAATAACTTAGAATGTTGGTCATACAATGAATCTAAATGGAGTGTAATTCGCGTATAACACTGAAGTTTAGTATGATGTGCTTGGTGGTGGAACTCGTTTGGAGTTTTAAACGATTTTTCTCTCACCACCGAACACAAGAGACATGCATCGTCTTTCACTTTTTAACGTTTTCGTACGATTGTCAAGGTATGGCTTCTTAACAGGGTCAAGTCATTGTGTCAAATACCACAGCGTGTGCCGCACGCTTCTGTTGTCCATGCGTACATCGGATCCAAGAACGTCGGCTCTGTTGGCCAATAAACTCATATTTATTCGCTGTTTACATTGATGAACTCTGAAAACAGTTGGGTTCAGCCAGAATGGCAGGCCCGCAGTTACGGGGAGCGTTCGAGGACAGTGCCGCCTGCTGTTCCCAGAAAATTTGTTTTGGAACAAAAAAAAACAAAAAATCTTGCGGTTTTGCAGAGTGGGGTGCACTGTGGGAAACATGGTTGTGAATCATCTAATGTTTGCTGGTGATATATGTAGGCCCTTGCATTAGTGAACTTCAATGTCTTCTGAATATTTGTGATGATTTTGCTGCTGAACACGAAATCGCTTGTAATTGCAGCAAAACATATGGTATATTTTTTGCCCCAAAGTATAAACAACTTGCTCCAGGATCTATCGAATGTTTTTCTAAATGGTGTACGCACTGCCAGGGTTGCGGAGTCGGAGGTAGAATGTCCGACACCGACCTTTCCAAAATTTCTGACTCCTTAACATTACGTGAAGAAAGTTCGGCTGTCAACAATTTTGTAGCAACTAGCAATCAATCTGTCTCATGAGTTCATGCTGGAAGGAT
>Ga0210059_1014401_pt1 | contig 11695 bp, 12 predicted proteins | sample Ectturendosymbi2_FD_188042 | JGI IMG/M metagenome (GOLD analysis project Ga0210059, IMG submission 188042) | Ecteinascidia turbinata endosymbiont from Florida, USA - Sample 2 (SPAdes) (version 2) | ecosystem: Host-associated > Tunicates > Ascidians > Unclassified | place: Key West, Florida... | reverse complement strand
ATAAATTTTGATTACAAGGAAAAAAGGGGTCTAGGACAGTTCGGCGACGGGACGTTTCGGCGACAGGCGTTTCGGCGATGGTGGTCGCATATGTTCTATAAGAAAAAGTGTGTTTTTGAAATACAGCAGAATTGCCCTATAATCGCACTTCAAGGGACCGGAGAAAAAGAGTCGTTATAGGCAAACTGTCGTTATAGCCGAAATCGTTATAGGCGAATTCTACTGTATTTCAAAGGTTAGATCAAAAGGATGTTTGTTTGCCCTAAGGCTAAAGCCTAAACCTAAACCTTAACCCTAACGCTGAGCACAAATGTTTTTGTAAAAGAGCATGAAAAGCGCTCCTATCAACAGTATCATGTCTTATAAACGATTTATCGCCGAAACGTCTATCACCGAAACGGCATTGCCGAATGGTCCCATTCCGTTGTGAAGCAAACTTTCTAACCTCTGCGAAATTCCTGACCTATTATTGATTGTCAGTTATTTTGCTTCTCAGATTAAAGGAATAAAATTTGGCGTTTACTTTTTTGATATATGTTGTGTAAATTAAAACATTTTGGTTAGATGTCAGATGCCCACAACAGCCAACAGTACGGGAATAACTATAACCACCAAAAAATATTGGACGTAATCTTATACCTCAATTATTTTTTCTTTTTCTAACCCTAACCCGACACACTTACCTAAAAACTAAACCCTGAGCCCTAATCATCAGTTTTCTCAGCGTATTTGACATGTCGAACATCAATCTGCGCATACGCGCATAGCTTGAAGTCAGAAATTTTGCAAGTCAGAAATTTCGCTTGACACCTGAAAAGACAGATCGGTATTGCTCATTCCGGTTCTGCAGTAGCCTTTACTCCAGTTATGGAAATATTACTGGAGACAGTGCGTGCCTTTTTAAGTAAACCATCACCAGCAAACATTTCAGAAAAAGAAGCGGCTGATAATGGCAAACCTGGTTCATCTGCAAAGGACAAAATATTGAAAAATATTACAGAAAATACTTTTACTGACAATAATGAACTGCATGATGCAAAAAAAGTTAAATCTCAATTGAACGTGGAATCTCCGAATCCACAAATTCGAGTACTTCAGGTAGCAAAAGTGATGAAGTAAATGTGATGCACGTTTCTGCGATAGTTTAGAATGATAATAGCACAGTGGAAGGAATACATTAACCAAATTTGACGCAATGTCAGCGAAAAAGGTTCCGAAAAGAGTACCGTTTGAGAGATTTAAGAGTGACTGATTTAAACTTTATCCTTGGTTGACATACGACGTTGGTAATCGTCAAATCTGTTGTTTGCTTTGCCAAGTGTTTATGTATGACAACAGGCTTACTTTTACAAACTGAAAAAAGGACGACGGCTCACTAAGCCCGCAAAAAGGTTTGTCATCACAATACTATGACAAAATGGATGAAGCATAGAGCAAATGCAAAGCGTGAAACGTCTGTCTGTTTTAGATCAGCTCGATACTGCGCATCAGCAACAAGTTGCGCATAACCAAGTATTTAAAGATTATTTTCGATTTTCTTTTGTTCTCTTCTCACCAGAACAGAACATTGCACAACGAGGTCACGAAGAAGGCCGAACTAATTTAGGACAAATTTCTGGCACTAACCGCGGTAACTTTTCGGAATTCTACATCTATGTTCCAGGGATATTCCATGGCGAACAAAAAAACGAAACATCAGTTAAATGCTCATCCGCAGTGGACTACCCCAGTCATTCAAAATGAAATTCTTGATATTATGTCTGGTGTTGTTTTCTAGCAGTGGTTCCCAAACTTTTTCTGATCGCGTACCATTTGTGGTTCCTGCACTGTCAGGCAACACGCACCACCTTGTTCCAGAAACAAGTCAATGTGCCAAATATTATTCGATCAAAACTTTGAAAAACCAGAATGGACACAAACGCAACAAAAAGAAAATGGCTGTGCGAAAGTATGGCCATTTTTAGAAACCAACAAGGGAAGTAGGCTGCACAAAAATTCAGGAATTTAACAGAACCCGACAAGTGAAAATTGTAGCTGTGAATATATATTTTTTGTGAAGAAAAACAGAAAGTAGATCTATTCGTGTACCACCTTGAAGGCCTTGGCGAACCATCACTGGTACGCGTACCACAGTTTGGGAACCACTGGTTTAGAGAGAATAGCAAAAGATGTGAGAATGAGCTCAGGATATTCCATTATAGTTGACGAAACGCCAGATATCAGCGGGATGGAACAAGTTTCAATATGCCTTAGATTCGTTATCTAAGGAGAAATCAAGGAGTCGTTCATTGGATTTCATACGACCCCTTCAACTGAAGGAAGTGTTCTCTACAAATTGGTAAATAATGCTCTTGGGAAGCTAGAGTTGAATTTGGATAAAATTATCGGACAATGTTTTGATGGAGCGCCAAACATGAGTGGTGCTTCGCTGCTCACTATGGATGGATTAGCAACAAGAATGAATGAGTGTTCCCCGCTTGCAATCTATGTTTGATATCATGGGCACCTTCTTAACCTTGTTACCTAAGTTACGATGAGGGCTATTGAACCAATTCGTTATGTTTTATGAACTGTTCACAGCCTCTACAACTTCCATATAGCTAGTCCCAAGCGCTATGCCGTTTTTGAAAGCGTCAAAATCGATGGAGAACAAACTTAGCCTACTCTAAAATCTCAAAGTGTGACAAGATGGTCGTGTAGATATGAAACAGTAGAAGATATGGTAGAACAATTGCTGTACCTCGTATCACAAAGGCGCTGCTTAATCTGACAAGCGATCAATACCTCAAAACATATATGGAAAGCAGTGTACTGTAAAATGTCATATGTGATTTTGAATATTTAATTGGATTAATGGTACTATAAATAATCATGTCGAACACCAACAGCCTAAGCAAATACCTCCAAGAAACTACTGTTGGTGTTTCAATGGCTGGAAAAACAGCTACACCCACCAAGGAAACGCTGTCTTAACGCAGGAATGAAGAAGAGTTTGACAGTGTTTGGCAATGCGCGGAAAATTTAGAGAAAGCATCCATTCAGGAGACACAATTCTCATTAGACGGCGTCGTATCAATTGCAAGCTTTAGTTGAAGAAGTAGCAACAGAGAGTCCATTAAAACTATCTATCAAAGAGCATTATCGCATATCTTGGTATTATTAAAGTTTAGATAAAGTAATCACAAAAATGAATTTCCGATTCAGGAATATGGATCAAGAAATACTCTGTGCACTCGCATACGACATCCTCCGCCATGATATCTTAAATGAGCACTACCAAGTTGTCGCATCGCATTGTTATGTTGATGAGGATATCCTAAAGGTTGAAAAGGCAATTTTCTTGAGATTTGTTGCTGATCGAACGAAACCATATGATTCTCTGGAAACTGCAGCGGATGCTGTTAGAACCTTCAATGAGAAAAGCCTGAGCACCCTCTTCACAGTTTTGAAAAAATTTGCTAACTTCCTCGAGGCAATTCCTGCCATCTCTTGTTCTGCCGAAGGTTCTTCTAGTGCCCAAAGAGCACAGATGGATGAAAACATACATGACGTGTTCATTAGGTCAAATATGACTCATCAGTGCAGGCATATTAAACACAGTATTGTGCAAAGTATGCGAACATGTCTATTGCCGAAATTAGTGATCAAGTTACTGATATTTTTGCTGAAAGAAAGGCAGAATGCAGTATTTCTGTTAGATTGCCTGCTGTGTGTACATCATCGGCAAGTAGAAATACTTGTTCGAAAATTTTGTCCCCCCAAAGCCAAAGGTCCCAGTACTCCTATGCTGCCACCAGTTTTTCTCTCTATTTCACTTCGCACTGACAGCTAAAAGCAGGGATAAATCCCCGTCTTCTTCGTGATGACAAAACGAACTCGCAACGGATAACGTCATTTGACGAGCATTTGTGGCTGTATATACAAAGAGTGAGGTTGTGTTTGAGCTAAACATCACGCGGCTAGCCTTCCACTGCACCGGACGAAAGTTATACAAAAGAGAAGTCTTTGCCTCATACATACAAAACAGTTTTCTTATCGGCACGACGACTGCGCTCGCAACAACGTTCACCGGACAAAATGCGTTGCTGGGCAAAACAACACAGCAAGAACAATGGGCCACACTTCTACCTCATCAAACCATGCTTGCGTGGCTGGGTTGGGAATTTGTGAGGGAGTAAGCCCAGTTCTGAAAATATTTTCGCCCACTGTTTCGTAAGACGCTGTGCTCGGATTCGGATTGTGACTGAACTCGCATTGCCTGAATGAAATTAACAAAACAAAGTCAAGCACGTTGTTTCTATTATTACTAATGGATAACACCCAAACATCGTGAGCTGAATAGAAAAAAAAACAATTATTCAACAGCAAAAATGTCTAAATTACAGTTTGTCAAGTGTTGCGATCGGAAAGTCCAAGCGGCAAGCGCTCAAAGCTTCACACTGTGGCGGCAAGCAACAATAGAGATCACATGCCATGATCACTCTATCATTGCTTGTTCGCGCCACATATATTTGGGTGTTGTTCTTCGCGCACATCCCGGTCGTGGTGAATCGCACATTTATCGCAACTCTAACCGAAAGGCTGCAACACAAGTAACGTGATATTGATTGAGAATGTGGACTGTGTATGCCAAGACAGATCCAGCATTTTCAAAACTTACTTCGTGTCAATGACAATTGAAGGAAAAGCAGCACCAAACAAAATTTTGAGAACTTATCAAGTAACACACATAATTAATAAATGGCAGCCAACACATAAGAGAGAGACACAGCTTGCAAATGCTTATAGCTGAAATTACTTTATTTCTATCACAGAAGTTTCTAACAGCAACTTAGAGTCACACAGACATACGTGCGTGCGAAAAGTTTCGTTGGTTTGTAAACTAGTTTTTTTTTTCAATTGAAAACAACGATTTTAAACTCTAGGTTTGCTGCAAGCTTTCGAAGAATCATCCGATTAAGCATATTTTGGCCATTATCGATATCTATGAAATACGAAGAACAGCGAATTACTGTAGAGTAACGAAGATTGTGCATTGCTTGTTTGTTGCTAACATAGTTGACTTACTCTGAGTAATCTGTTGCCAGTTGCTCCAATTCATCGTCCCAGCTGATTTCTCGCATGTTACTTGCTGGTGGCGTAACTGTCTTTCGCAATTCATTATGTTTGTTCACAAATTCTGTTTTTTCATCATCAGTTGGTGTGAATGTCAGCAAATGATCGCCAGGGGCTCTTTTAACGCGAATGACACCAAGATAATTTTCTGTTGAAAACAGGCAATTTCATTGTGTGTGATGTCTATAGGTTGGAGCCATGTATTCTTCCGCAGTGAAATATAGGTCCCTCATCGTCATTTGAATTTTTCGTTCAATTTCTCTCGAAGGAATGAAAATGCGCATAAATTACGCAAGAAAATTTGTGCTTTTTATTATATGGCTGTTATGTGTACAATTACTAAGGGGAAAGAAAAGATACAGGCTTGCGTGAGCCGTTATGATCAACCCGGCTGCAATGCCAATTAATGACGAAGCTCGAAACGAAGCACGTATTACAAGTACAGGTGTGCGACCGTATTAGCACAAAAACGAAACGGGAAACTAGTGATGCATCATAAAATCAAATAGGACAGTTTTGAAATTTTGTTCAGAAATTCAATTAAACTTCCATAACTACCTTCAGTGTTGATTTAACTGGACCCAACCAAAAAAACACCAGTTTTTTTCAGAAAGCCCACTTAAAAAAATAAAACCCACCGAAAATTCCACTCTTTACTTTTCCTTTGAAAAATGTACTATGAAGTAAAAAATAAAATAAGCAGCACACTTGTACAGCTAACTGCAGATTTTAAATGAAACAAAACAAACAGCAACGAAATTTAAAGGAGGTGAAAAAAAGAATAATTCGAACAGTTTGAGTAAATCCTACTGATTATCTTCTTTAGCTCTGTAAAATTGGTATATTGTGATCAATTTTTCTGCCTTCTCTGTATCCCAGCTGTTTCTGATGTTGGACCTTACCCAACCATATGTTAAAAAAATACATCATATAGATGCTGAACTAGCAGGGCATGTACATAAACTTGACGTGAAACTGCAGGGTTTATGTTGGAGTGGCTTTTCTGTGTTTGCTGTGCGCGCTCTTGCCAAGCGTTATCACTTTGAAGTGAATTGACCAACAACACTTTGCGAAAACAAGGATGGGGTGCATTTCTTTAACCTCAAATTTGAATGCCATAATAGGTATAACAAGTTATTATTGTGTAATTCGGAAAATGGTGATATTGCATGATGCAATAAAGCAATTCCGAATGGGGTATTTGTTTTTCCTAAAAAAGGACAAAAAAATGTTTCTTTTCACAAAAACAAAAACAGATGGGTTGTTCTTTTAAAAGACGGGTTTTTCTCAACCTTGATTGTCTTTCAATCCTTTGTGTGATTTTACCTTGATCGCACGATCTGGTAAAAGTCACGTCACTATCAATGTGGTTGAGTGTGCGCCGCACACTTCAACACCAGGGACCTATACTAAAAATTTTTTTTGTATAGAGTATAGGTCCCTGGTGTTGAAGAATCAGAGAATTACTGGCATTTGAATACGTAAAATTTAGTGTGGACAAAAAAATTTTTCGAAAAATTAAATCCATACAGCATGTATTAGTACACTTACAATAGAAAAAATCATGTTTCAACATTTAAAGTGTTGTAATTTCACTCTGTGGATGCCACCCTGCCTTGGATGCCTGGGGCCGGCGTCCCGTTTGCCCCCCTCTGCACGCCACTGACGACATGCAAGCTAGATCTACACGGCAGCACGCTGCTATCCGTTGAGGACGAGAACCCATCTGACGTCGAATCTTGAATTTCGAGGTGAAACCCATAACTGTCATATTCGTGGACAATGAATTCCCTTGAACTTCTGTGGTAAGTATTTTGCATAAGTTAACATAAGAATATTTACGGTCAGAGAACTATTATATAAAATCTTTAAAAAACTCACCTTCCCTATACTTCTTCAAAGAAAAGGAATGGCTAAGGTAAAAAAGAGCACTTATCAGCAGAACAACCAAGCAGTTCATTTTGCATTCACAGGTATGCCAAAGCAGAATGCTTACTTTCCTACTTTCGAAATAAAATTTCCTCCTAAAACCTGAACACTGATTGAGTTAAAAGCAATTGCGTTATACAGTAAATGCAGCAATGCCGTGATTTATAATCATTTGCCCTTTACAACGTCTAGTTTCCTTGTTTATCTTTCCTACAACATCAATTAGTGGAACAACTGCAATTCTTAACCTATGCTCGATCTTTTCAGCTCAAATAATTTGTTAACTCAATTTACATTTGCGTTGCTTGAATTAGACTGAATGTAACAAAATATATCGAACTTATCTGTAAATGGTACCATATATAAAGTTTTCAGTTGTAAACAACTACACTCATCCTAAAAGAAAACATCTATTCAACACTAACAACCCAGTAACAAGACACCGGCTGTTTGAAAGAATGTTGGTTCAGATTTCAGTGCCTGAAAAACATCTGTGGACATTTTCTCCATTTCACTGCAGATATAACAACCATTAAGGTCATTGTGGCATTTTGGTGAGACTACCTTACATTCAAGCTGAAAAACATGTCAAATTTAGATATCACGTAATCAACTACCATGGGCGTCGGCATAAATGTTTCCAAGGGTTCAGAGTCGACATTTTGCTTATCCTTTTCAGGATGCTGACTTTGCAACGCAGGTGGACGTACGCATAACGCTTTACCCTTTCTACACCACAAAGAAAATGCCCGATGTTACAGTAACAGTTGCAAACAGTATTTTCCCTCTACCAAATTTTTACACTGAGCAAATGTTTGTTTTGGTGAGCATGAATTTTTTAAGACTGAGTTAACATGAATTTTTTAAGAGTTTTAAATGAATTACAAACTACGTGAATATTATTAGAATAAGTACAAAATCTTATCAAAATACACACAAAGTACACATTTAATTTAAATAGCTTCCCAGTAGCGTAGCCAGCCCAAAATCTTGGGAGGGGTCAAATATTTTGACTTGAAGCTGGCAACAGCATTTTGTTTGCGACACCGCCTCTCAAAACACAAAACGACAGACATGCTAGAAATTGGGAGGGACCATGCCTCCATGCCCCCTGGCTCAAAACCGTCGCCAGAAAGTTTTCAATAAGGGGGTTTTACGTTTGTTCAGAGAGACTTGGTATTCTGAAATTTGATAAAAACTCCACAGATTTACAGTGTTTCATAATTCAATTTGTGGGGTTTGGAGCTTTGTTTTGGGGAGCTAAGCCCCCAAAAGATTCCTCTTTGCGACGGGACTGCCCTGGCTGCGCGAGATGGGATTTCGCTGCGCAAATGGCCTGGTGATACTGCAATGTTGGGCACTTCAGAGGGAGATTTGGTTGCAAAAAAATGCGGCTTGTTGCAGCAATGCTTCTTTTTCACTCATGCTTCTTTACACACAGTGTAAACCTACGGCTATCAGCATTCACTGTCTCGCTGCATCACCTGCCAAGAAGTCTGTGTTCAACAGTTACAATGCGGCAAAACGCCTTCCACCGTAACTTGAAATGAACCTTTAGAAATTTTTTGCCATGTTTATTGTTACGCAACAAACGCCATTAGTAGAACAATTTTCTCCCGAGTTTCGCAACCTGCATTTGTAGACAAAGGAGCGGATTTATTGAAATGCAAGTTCATCACTGCATAATACCATAACAGTGAACCTGACTCTTTTGCAGTGTGAGTGTCATAGCGGCAAACAAACTGTCAATGCAAGGATTAACCAGGGTTACGGAGTTGGAGGTAAAATATCCGACTCCCGACTCCGACCTTTCCAAAATTTCCGATTCCGATTTTCCAAAATTTTCGACTCCGACTCCTTAACATGAAGGGAATGAAATTTGGCTGTTAAAATCAATGTAAATCACGGTGCACAGCAAGGAATCTCTGTTTCAACAAAAGTTTCAAAAGAAATTGTACCATTTAAACAGGAATTCCCAATTTAGATGTGTGATCTAAAAAATGATCCATTTGAACATCCGGAGTCGGACAAAAAAAGCCGATTCCGACACCCAGTGTTGTTAGGAATCCGACTACGTCTCCACCCAAAAACCTCCAACTCCTTACGACTCCGACTCCGCAACCCTGGAATTAACCCAATTAATTGGAATTAAACTGCTGATTTAACGCTTTCTAGAAATTTTTGCTTCTTAGTCCCATTTTGCAGGGAGGAAAATACCCGTTTTGCTCAGTAACAACCACAAAGGTAGGAAATATTTGCAAGTAAAAAATTTCAAGGGAGGATGAAAAGCGAAATATGCCTTAAAATCCACATTATTGCCCAAATCAACTGTGTGATAACTGTTTTCCATCACAAGCATATTCATAATTTTTTTTCTAGGATTTCGTCGGCAATCCAATTTTTTCTTTGCAACCAAAATAATTTCTACATTCCCAAGTTTTCTTGTTATGAGACATTAATGCTAATGATCGTATACCCTTGCGGCGTTCACAATGTTTTTTCAATGCTGAAATAAATGAAAGAAAATTTCTGATAGAAATGCTGTTTCAGTGAAAGTTGAAAGAAACGTTCTGATCTTTATAACTTGAACGAAGTCGTTAGAATGCAAACAGTGCAATGGTACGAACCACTAAAAATTAGTTAACTACTAATAGTTAATCGCACAAATAATTTTTAAATCCGTTCTTTTCCATAAAAATTACTCCGATCTGCCTAGATCAGATAAAGTTTCCGTTGATTAGCCACCAACAACATGAGGTTAAAAACAAGCTTGCTTCATAGGTCAAGCGAAAACGAGAAGTCTTGAAATATTAACACTATAAGCATAGAATCGGATCCTGAGGTATTTGGTTTGCTGAATAACTTACCAGATATAAGCAAACTCAAATTGTTGCTTAGATTCCCGAGTATCCTGAAAGAACACTGGCAAGCATTGCAAGAGGTAGTTCGTATGTGACAAGCGCCCTCAAGCCCCATCAAGACCCCCAGCAATCTCAGAATAGCTGAAAAAGATCCCTAATGGGAACAAAAGGGAATCTTTTTTGATGTAGTTTTCTTTTTCCAATTTGAACCTTAGCAGAGGTTTTATGAGGCGAATCGTAATCAACAGACACCTTCAGATTCACTGCAGTCCTCGAGTTACCCTAACGACTTAGAATGGAGAAAACAACACTGAAACTGACCAATCCAGTCAGTGACCTGAATGAACAATAGGTTTAATCTGCTCGATGAGCTATTTCGGATGGAGGATTATACATGATAAAAACTGACGTTTTAAGAAGATGCCAATAAATCTTGCTAACCCATTTTTACGGTGGCGCTTCAAACGTTTGTATGAGCGTTTGTTTCGTGCGTTTTCAGAATATCTGGCTGACTGCACTTGTGAACTAATGCAGTCATCAAACACACACCCAGTCGAAATTTTAGTAGGCAGATGATTAACAATTTTGTTTGTTTTTTGGAAATTTAAATCGCTTTGTACAAGCATTTTGTCTATATCTATGCTCTTACACTTCAGAATATTTACCATTATGTTTGCTAGTCTACGAATGCTTCCTTTTAACTTTCCAGAAAGTGCGTTAAATTACTTTTCTCACTGCGCTTATGTTGAAGAACAGTTAGAAGCAGAGAAATGACTAAGAATTGATTTCGTGCAATTTCTCCCCTTCTCGTGACACCCATGTCAGTAACAGCGTCTTATATTTTTTTCTTACGGACGTCACATGCTGCATGGAATTTTGAAAATGTTAGTAAATTTCCATAGCAAAAGAAGAATAATCAGGGTAGACCGTTTAATGCTCATGTGCTGTTAAATGCTCATGTGCTGTTAAATGCTCATGTGCTGTTAAATGCTCATGTGCACTAATATTCGGATTTTGTGTCCGTTGTTGCGGAGTTCAATCACAACTCTTCACAGTGGGTGTCCGTTTCAGACAAGAACGTGTGCTATTTTAACAGTCTGTACGATTTGAATAGACAGTCGTGGCCAAGTCGACGAGGGTGTCTCTGTTGAAAGCTGCGGTATCAACCTGCTTTTGGGGGACGATTTGGTGCCAACATTTTTTGAGCATAGTTCTCAACATGCATTTGAGCGGTTTGTAGCTGCATGCGACCAAGCCGAGATGAAAATTAGCAGTAAAAAGGCAGAGATAATATGTCACTCCAGAAACACAAAATGCAGTACGCTGAAAGCATGCGACAATACACCGAAACCGGTCGAGAAATTTAAATACCTTGGGGTGGTAGCCTATGCACCAATCACTGAAGGCAGAACAAGGAGATTGATACACGTATTGGAAAAGCAAATGACGTTTTGCGTGAGCTTTCATGCTCCATGGTCACAAAACGGGAGCTTTCAAATGCAGCAAAGCTGTCAGTTTCAAATCGGTCCTTGTTCTGACCCCTACAGATGCTCATGGATCTTGGGTATTGACTGAAAGCATAATCCCAATCGTAAGCGGCTGAGACGGCATTTTAAGAAGAGATCACGGCGTGACGATTCGCGACAAACTGCGCAGCTGTGAAATTCATAACCCGTGAATGTCGAGCAACTTTTTTTCCGAATAGAGAGATCTTAGCTACAATGGTGCAGCAATGTGACCAGAATGTCCCAGGAAAGATTGCGGCGCAAATTCGGGTAGCTATATACACG
>Ga0210059_1014400_pt1 | contig 11696 bp, 8 predicted proteins | sample Ectturendosymbi2_FD_188042 | JGI IMG/M metagenome (GOLD analysis project Ga0210059, IMG submission 188042) | Ecteinascidia turbinata endosymbiont from Florida, USA - Sample 2 (SPAdes) (version 2) | ecosystem: Host-associated > Tunicates > Ascidians > Unclassified | place: Key West, Florida... | reverse complement strand
ACTTGAAATGTCAGGTACCACACGGGAGTCAGAACAGTACTCATATAACGACTGGGCTGCCTCGTTGTTCGTAGCGTTTGGGGAAACCAGCAGTTCTACATGCAACGACAACCTTCCTTACAAGCAACCTCTACGCTGGATAGCCCCCAAATGCCATGTTTGTGGAGATGGTTTGACTGCAGCAATTCCGTCGTAACAAATTCCACAGAGATCTCAATTAGATGAGGGGCAGTGGCGTCAGTAAAGATTAGAACCAGGGGGAAAACTTAGCTGAAAGGAGCCTTCTGGCCACCGTAGGGGCCCACCAGCCAACACTCCGAAAAAAAAGCTTGAGAAATTATGGTGAATTCGGATGTGAATGCTTTACTAAAACTTTATATCACCGGAAAATACTGCGAATAACGCAATAAAAAACAGCAACCTACTGAAAAGAATATTAAACCGAAATATAAGCTAGGTGGGCGCCCCGTTTTTACATTTAGCTTATCAGGGAGGTGATTCGCCCCTGTTCCCCCGTCAGTTACGCCACTGTTGAGGGGCCAACCTACAGCAGTTGTTGCAGGACCATACCGGCCAGGCCGGTGAAATACCGGTCGTCTGGCAACCCTAGTCTCTGTGCACCATTACAACAACAACGACGACTGAACAAGCTCAAACACTCTGAACACCAGGGTTGCAGGGTAGGCATAAGCAACAAAGACCAGATAAATCCTGAAAAAGCCAAATAGCACCAAAAAAACACATACAAGATAAATACACAACGACACCATTGAAACACCCAAACGCGCATTTAAAAGGCATTAAGGCAATATATAAATATTTTAACATAGAAAGAATAAAGCTCACTCCATTACTTGATTTCTCGAACCTTTTGGTCTTTCTGAAGAGTAACTTGAAACTGCAAACCTAAAACCGTGAAATAACAAAACAAAATATTATTAATCCTCATGCAGAGTTTCGTATCAAAATTTATCATTCTGTGTCAAAAAACTGTTTAGAAATCTGCCAATGCCCAGCAATCTCCCAAAAGTATCTGTAAATCCGCCAAATTGACGTAAAAAATTCAACTTCCATATGGCCTTTTTTCAAAAATAAAACAGCTAAAGAAGTTGAAACAGAGTCAAAACACATGAAATTTGGCCTCACAAAAGCCAAACTGGCAACCCTGCTGGACACATCAAACGCAATGGTGGCCTGAACAAGCGTTGGGAGTTAGCCAACGGCAAGCGCAAAGCGTTGATTAGTTCATCTAAAGTTGCAGCGAAATTCGCACACGCACGTTGCACCTCATCACCCTCCACCCACCTATGAAATATATTACTCCTCAAAAGTAAAACCGTTTCTTCCAAAACTCATGTGGGACATCATGGCCATAACGGTCCGGGGGTCGACGTATCCTTGACGAACGTCTTGCAGGTTGTTGTCTAAATTTTCGGAAGTCGTCTCGACATCAATAAAACTTTTCTGCATCTCGACCAGTGGCGGCCGGATACAGATCAGGCATTTATGCGGGCAGTGAGATGGAGGCCGCCAAAACTCTTCAGTTGTTTTAATACTGCGTATTTTAAATGACAATCGTTGGATATCACAAAAAAATTTACCTTTTGTAGGTCAAGAAAGTGGCTATGATTGTGTTTGAACTTCTCAACATTTCAGGAAATCACTACAGCAGTTTAATAAGAGCTTTACATCATTAATTCACAAAACGTTTTTGAACAGGACAAAAACATGGTTCACCATTTTGATAGCCTACACCAGTGGTTACAAACAGGGGCCATGCACCCCTAGGGGTCTACAAAAAGATTTTGCGGTGTCCATGGCCTTTATATGTACAAGATGAAAGCAAAATAGCAAAGTTCCGAACTACGTGCCGTGGTGGTCCAGCTTGCAAAAGACAAACTGAACTCAACCGTAGAATCTAGGTTTGCCAGGTCCAGAGGTCCAGATTCACCAAATATCCCAAATCGCTTTTCAAAATGCGCCAAACAGCTTTAAAACATGCTAAACAAGCCGAAACAGGCTGGTGGCTGTCGATTTCCAAATACCGTGATGAGCAATGACAGAAATGTAATGTTACTGTGGAACTAAGCGTAAAATTATTTTATATAAATTTTAAATAATTTTTAATCTCGAAAAGTACCATCTCCTCATAGAAAATGCTTCTAAAAAGTAACTACCAATGTTTGAAACAATAAAATACTGGTTATGAAAATGCAAACATTGACCATGCAATAGTTTTCAACTACTTTGAATTTGGTACACAACAGTCTGATATGTCAGTTGATATGTCACAATTGCACAAAATATTTATTATAAAATGCAGTCACAGAGAACTCACAGAGACATTCCTGGGGTTTCCAGGAACACATGGACTAACTACGCTAAATCGCTAGTCAAAAGATGCCAAATAGCTTGAATAAACGTCAAGCAGGCTGAAAACAATCTAAAAGTTTAACCTCAAAGCAGTCAGGTTTTTGAAATTGCCAAACAACGTTTTTTTCAGTCAACACCACTGAAAAGGCCCAAAACATGCCAAACAGCATTTTTTCATGATAAACCACTTAAAAATGCGGCCAGGTATCTGGAAGTAGGCATTGAAATGCCTACCTGACAATCCCGATAGAATTCCGGCTAGAGGGCGACACAAGATATTGCCTATGCAAGTAGTCATTCAATCAAATTCAATAGGAAGTTTGATACTATTTGTTCTTGAATAACTTATCTATACGCGGATAATTTTTGACAGAGCACATCGTACATTTTTGTCGCATTTTGTGGGATGCAGCCGTTCTTCCAAATTGATCTCATTGGCATCAGGTTGGGTTACAATTTCCATCCACCGGCTAACTTTATCAGAGAGAGAAAAAGGCTTGAATACTAAAACAATAGTTATCTACAAAAGACCTAACACAATTGGACAAAAGCTAACAACTACAAGCACCTTACTTTAAGCAAAACAAAAAGAAACAGAAGGTGTGTGAAGGCCTTGCAAGCCGTGTGCACTTTGCACTTTGTGGTTGTCATGGTAAACACAACAAATCCATGGTGCCTTGTGTTTCACAAATAATGATAAAAAATGAAAATAAAACTTTCCCACTGAACCAAAACATGACATGTGCAAACTTTGGTAGTTATGTGGCGACTTGTGTTATACGCAATCATGCTGGCAAAACAGTAAACAATTTTTTCACGGGATGAGCATCGCATCCAAGTGATTGGAACAAACCAGATGTCAGGGATGACAGCGACCAAATGGTTTTATCGCAGCTCTTTTCATTGTTCCATGACATAATAAATAAACCACCTATCTATGAAGCTGTGACTGCTACGTTTGTGGAACATCCCAATTTTCACTCTCTGGATACCTGCGAAAATAAATGATTTGACAATCGTAACGCACATTAATATTCAAAGCATGATCCGTCCTCGTGAGAAATAATTATTGTACTATTTGCGATGTTTAATGATTTCCGATTCAGCTTTGCTGACTTGTTTGGACCTCTCCTACCACCCACGTAGTACCCGACATTGACACTTCGCCGGGGTGGGCAAACAATTTGTTGAAAACTAAAAGAAACTCTTTGCATTATGTATCACAAAATGAAGGTAACAATAGTCACTTCCGGTTGAGCAAAAATGCGGTTTCGAATGAAACGTATGGAATAAAATCTCTAGAATTCTAGTCTAATCGATAAAATTACTTCAACATAGACTCGAAATATGTACGTGTGGCTGCCCAGAGTCACATTTTCAGACTCCGATTCCGCTCCTGTTCCAAAATGTTTAATCCGGGTCCGAACATTTTTTAAATTTGAGAATCCGACTCCTGTTCAGACTGCCTTTCACCATCGCTACAGCCCAAATTCAGTATTGCTTTACCTAAGATATGACGTGTATAAAGACCACGTAGACTCCTGCTACTGCCGAAAATGAAATGTGACTCCGGATCCAATTTTTCACACATTTTTGACTCCTTGTCCAAAAGAAAAACGCAGAATCCTGCCGGATTCGACTCCGGCACTCCGGATAGGTGGCCACCTCTGCTGTCTAAGTACCTGCTTATGACTGAGATTCGTTTTGAAGCAATGTTGTATACTCAATCGTTGGTAACGAAAATTCTGAGACCGACCATACCAAATGTTTACGTGGGCCGCATTTGGCCCGAGGGCCGCAGGTACCCCACCCCTGCTTTAGATCTTCGGTACGTAACTTATAGATTCTTCGACCGTCGTAAAGGCCGTTTTAAAATGCTTTCGTGAAATAAACTTTACCGTTTCTTCGAAAATCTTGATCATTTTCATATATGGATAACGGTGAGGAACTTAATGCACCTTAATATCGGTATATTCCGGATGAAACAGTCACACGAATCCCACTTCCTTCAGGGGTTAAAGTAGTTTGACAAATAGTTCAGCAGACTCCTTAGATTGATAAGTGAAATCCATCATGCCACCGCGTCGTTTAACGATCGTTTCCAATTGACTAATGTTCAACTTCACTTTCTGCAGCAGATCATAAATATACTCCCTCTTTCGCTCTTCTGGCAACTTTGCCATAGCTTCAGTACAGGGAGAAAACCATTCAATACTTTGAGGTAACGACTCTTTGGCAACGTTATTCCACGCTCTACCAGAACAATCTAACAACGTACTACCTTTACTACTCATTTTTAGTCACAACTTCTGTGACAAACACAAGAAAAATTGTATCGCAGTATTGTCCTAAAAAGGGCTGGAACTTGATGTAAATCTTCTGCTAAATTGCGACAACGCCAACGTCAGACTAAAAACTAAACGATATTCTTGCCTCTAGCACGAGAATTGATAATTTTTTGTTTTGTTGTTTCACGGTTTTAGGTTTGCAGTTTCAAGTTACTCTTCAGAAAGACCAAAAGTTTCGAGAAGTTAATTGGTTAATGTTAATGGAAACAATTGATGTAGTGAGCGTTATTCTTTTCATGTATAAAATATTCATTAATTGCCATTTAAAAGCGCGTTTGGGTGTTTTAAAGGTGTCGCGTGTATTTATCTTGTATTTGTTTTTTTGGTGCTATTTGGCTTTTTTAGGATGGTCTGGCCTTTTCTGCTTATGACTACCTAGCAACCCTGGTGTTCAGAGTGTTTGAGCTCGTTTAGTCGTCGGTGTGGTAGTGTGGTTCTCAAATGGTGTTGCTCTCTTCCAGGGTTGCGGAGTCGCAGGTAAAATATCCGACCTTTCCAAAATTTCCGACACCGACTTTTCAAAATTTCTGACTCCCACTCCTTGACACAAAGGGAGAGAAATTTGACTGTTAAAACCAATGCAAACGGTGGTACACAGCAAGAAATCTCTGTTTCAACTAAAGTTCCCAAAGAAATTGCACAATTTCAACAGGAATTACCAATTTAGGATGGTGATATAAAATATGATCCAATTGCACGTCCGGAGTCGGACAAAAAATCCGACTCACTCCAACTCCGATTCCCAACGTTGTTCGGAATCCGAATCCGACTCCATCCAAAAACCTCTGACTCCTTACGACTCCGGCTCCGCAACACTGCTCTCTACTATGTTTGCCATTATTTTGCTTCAATTTCCTTATGTTTCAACTTCGTGTAAACCTGTAGTCAAAACCTGATTACCTTCATGTAGTCTGTCTCTGCAATCGGGTTACTAAAATGGGAACTGCACGCAATGCAACCAAAGGTTTTGTGCTTTTCGAAGTGAAAAGCTTTCATTTTCGGGAGGATAATCTGTTCAAAGTTGTGATAAAACGACTCAGATTATTGTTTGAGATCTTTATCTTTATCATGAAAGGCTTTTGAACGTGAGTGACTACGCCAGTGATGGTGCATAGAGACTCATTTTCATGAGTCTCCATCTCGAACTTATCTCCATCTCGAACTCGAGACTATGAATGCTACCGTGATTTGTGTTAGTAAAGCTTTTGTGTTTCAACACCTTTAGCTGTTTTTATAAAATTCGGTAATTAGAAAGCAAAAACGTCAAATGCTTTGTTTCGACAATTTCAATCTGGGTAGGGTTAATTACCACGTTTTTTGAAAACTTCAAGAAACGTTTCAACGACACTGAGCGATTTTCACGTCTGGAATCTTGGTATCGAACTATCAGGTCTCGGTCTGGGCATTTTGGACAAACAGTCACGGTAATAAACTAATCGTTTCTCCAACTGAAATCTGTGGATAATTTCAGTAATATTTTCAGCTTACAATATTCAAACTAATTTGTTCAAATCGAACACACCAACGCATAAACGACATCTTGTGTTTTGCAGTAAGCTGACAATGAAAACGCTGTCAAGAAATTATAGGTAAAACTGTTACACAACAAAAGCTTGGCACGTTTTGAAAGGATGTACTGTAAAATGTTTATTTCATATTTGATGTTCCAGGCCAATTCGGGGACATTTGATTACTGTGCATGAAGACGTCAGAATTCACAATTCTTCTTTCTTGGATCGTTCACGTTCAGTGCCACCTTTTTTTCTGGTGTCAAAATGATATTCCTGGAACTTATGAATATCATCCTCTTCTTCATCTTCGTCATCGTTTCCTTCAGCACGGGGCCGTTTTTGTGACGATGAGTACTGCGGCTGCCAGTAATACAACCATTTCTCAAGTGCCCTGTTGATGTCTTCCTCTGTCACATCTGCGCTAATCACATGGTCAGTGTCATCAGAACCAGTCAATCCAGTAAAAACCTGTAACAGAACAGGAGATTAGAAAAGGTGATCAAATGGTGTTCAACATTGCGATCAAATGGTGTGCATACAGATAATGCGCTCTGATTATATTTTGTATTGCAATTCACACTTTTTTCCCGAAATCAATGCTTCTAACGAAACCAAGCACATGAAAAACCCGGCTCTGAATGTGAAAAACCAACAACAGAAAGGAAATCCATGACACATCAGCACGTTTCTGAAAATAATGCCATCACAAAAAATTCACATTTAAGCAAATTACTAGGCGTCGATTCAGAGTAACCAATTATGTGAATGTCAAAGGGAATTGCGCATGCACGTTTGGCTTCACGTAAAGGAGCAGTGTTGCGCCCAACATTTACAAAACATTTGTGGTCGTTGATGCTCTTAGTCTTGTCCATGCAACTCTGGTGTTGAAACATATATTGTGGCAGTAAAGCATTTGTTCCTTGTGGAGCAAGATTTTCAATCGATTTCTTGTTGCAAACTACGTCTGCATGTGGCTATTACGCAACAAAATTGAGGTGTGCTTTTTCATCTTCTTTTTGCATCATTTTGATGACAGCCATCTGCAGCTAGGCATTGATCTGCTTCCTCCCACTATGATTAAGGTGAACAATATGGTAGTTTTGTCGTGAAGCGATTTTCAAACCTATCGGTTGTGAGGGGAGCTGAATCGTCGCACAAGTTCGAATTTTATCTGCAGACGCAGAAAAACAAAATTTTTCCTATTGTCGCTTTCAAAGAGTTGTTTGTTGCACCTTTCTTCAAACAAAATGCAACCGATCATAAATCTGTCTTGCGATTGTCCAAATATCCTGTAACTTTCTGCCATAGTCTCAAAACAACGTTTGTTATTCTTCAACAAAAATGCACATCCTTACCCTGTTAGCGAATTCCACTGTTCCTTGGGCGATTTTTGCATAGACTTTTTGCCATTTTTTTCGTGTTACTTTCTGGAATGTTTGCAAAACTTTCGTCAGTAAGGTATAAACTCGTTCGTAGGATACCAGAGAATATTCAAAATCATATGTATTGGACGGTTCATAAAATTCCACCTGCAACAAGAACTATATGCTGATAAAAAGCTTTCAACATTTTTGTAAACGTCGGGGCACGCAGGAGTTGAGTATCACAGTGGTTCACAAACTTTTTCTCCAAGTTGACCCCCAATTAAAACACAATTTTCTGTAGACGCGTGGCCTAGCCCAACAGGTACTAATGCAAGGAAAGTATGTGTCAAATTGTTCTCCGTCCTACTGCGTAGCCTACTGCTGTATTACCAGTCTAACAGCTGACGAGTTGCGACACATGCACTACAATATTGTTTGTGACGTAACCAACTGAACAGTTTTCAAAATGTCATCACAATGGATGAATTAATAAAAAAATATTCGAATCGAATGTACTTTCAAACTACTGTAGCTGAGATTTGTTCAGCCCTCTTGCTTTTGTTCGATTTGTTGAAAGACCCCGTTTGCATTCCTTGCCCGAATAACAATAATTTTGAATTGGAGGCTTCATTGCTCTAGTCTAGTAGACCCCAGCAGTTATTCATTGACCCCTGGCCATTCAGTGACCCCCATTCGACCCCGCAACTATTTATCGACCCCTTGGATGGTCCAATTTATCCCTGGGGGTCGGTATCGACCACTTTGAGAACCACTGGTCTAGCATGACACTCATTCACACACGCACTCCCAGTGGTGACTCCTTATTCAGTGTTTTTTCATTTCGTGAAACGACTCCCTTTTGTAAACGAAGATAAACGGGAAGAGTCGCTCGTGAGAAGTAGGCAGCAAATTATTGACAGAACTGCGGGGTGTAAAGGCGAAATCAGAATACCACGTAATAATATAGAAATGTTAAATGTCAATGGAAGCCATTAATTGCGATTTACAAACTGTCTACTAAGGCATGCGTTTGATACTAATTCGCAGAATCTCTTCAAAACCGCCAAGGTTTGTAAAACGAGCAGTTAAGAACCTTCATGACGTTTCAAGGCGGAACGTCTGCCGCAAGCACTCAACGCTGTCGTGTGGTTTGACCTGTGACAGCGTCACAATGTTTTCAGATCGCCAAGATTGCAAACGTTCCGACGTCGGTCTTATTTTGCAGTTTCGTCACAATGGGACAAGAATCCAGCGTTCAAAATGCATAGCAACGTGCTACTTCACATGCATTTAGAGAAGCGATGAATCCTAACCGACAGTATGTTGCTGCAACAACGGGTCTGACGTTTTGTAAATTTTTTTAGCTTTAATAATTTTACAAACGTCACCAGTAGCGTAGCCGGCCAGAAATTTGGGGAGGCAAAGAATTTGGGGGAGCCAAAATGTTCGATTTTCGGCAAATTGCACTGTTTTTATTTGGGATACCGCCTCTCAAACCACAAAATGACTATACGTTCTAAAAATTTGAGGAGGGTCATGGCCCCCTAGCCCTCCCCTGGCTACACCTATGAACGTCACTTTGAAATGGGTTTAATGTGGTTCTGAAGGCAGGTATGATAATTGTGGGTTGTGGGATGTTCAATTAAATGTTGAATACTTTTACAAGGTTCCAGTTACAACTGTGCAACAACGTTGCCCACAGACCCTTAGTGTTGACTGTGAAATATTCAGTTGCTGTCTTACTGGTAGATGTGTTTTATATCATTTGGACCTATAAACGAAGCATCTCCATATATAAGATCGTCAAAGTTCAGGTCACTGCCGGCTACAAGGTTTGGTTCCACGCCTAATAATGTGCAGAGATGTCATGGCGTTGTCATCAAAAAGAGGCTGTAAATGGATTTTATTCGTGACAATGACAAAGATTCACCAGGTCAGATAGACGCGCCATGTTCGAAGTAACTCGTTTCAAGGTGCTTGTTGCCCTGTCTTGGTGGTTCATGTTAATTTGTGCAGCTCGTTCGTACTTAATGCAGGTAGTTTATTTAGAGGTTTTAGGAGTACAAGATTCTGTTGGTCTCGCTGTAATATCTTTGCATCACAGTAATTGTTGTGTGTTGGTTTTACTATAGCCTACATCCGGAGCTTGTGACCAGGCCTATGTAGAGAACAAGAAGGTACGGTGTCCTCAGGATCTTCACAAGCCGTTGCAAACCGGTGCATTACAAAACAAGATGCAACTCTGACCAAATTCCGCTGTATTATCAGAATATATTCGTAGCTATAAAAATTGTGTCATTGAAATTCATGTAGATTTTTGCATATGTTGCAATCCATTTTGCATCTTTGATTCACTAAAATGGTGCCTTAGCCACATCCCTAAAGTCGATCGTCGCTAGTTTGAAAAACGTCCCATTGCAACTTTACAATACAAAGAGAAATCGTCTGACATCGACGAAGATTACATGGTAGTAACCAGAGTCTGAAAAAGTGACGTCTCAGAAGAAAGCAGTGACCACTGAAAGACTGAAAAAATTATCAAATGACAAAAGTAGCAATAAGTTTTCCGAACTTTGGCGTCATGACCCAGTCACTACCATACCATCGGACACACAGAAGGGAAATTTGTGTAAAGAAACAGCATCCCTGCAGCCGAAGTCTGCCTCGTAATAAAACACTCAAGGCTGGGAAGGCTGTAAGTTGCTACTAAAAACTGAACTGAAATGCTCAAAATGCTTGTAACAAGAAGGAGGTTTTCCGCTGACTAGTGTGTGTCAAGTAGCCTGGTGTTCCGCAAGGGCACGAGATATTGCCAAACGGAGGTGACCATCCCCATACACAAGGGTGGAGACAGGACCGAATGCAGAATGCACAAAATGAACCGAAGCATCTTTATTCTTAGCTTCGATGGAAAAGTGTATAGCAAGTGCTTTGAATAAAGATGCCGCGAAATATTGCAATCAAACTTGAGGACGCCCAGTCCGGTTTTCATCATGGCCGTAGCAGTACAGAGCAAATTTTTATTCTTCGCCCAATTTTGGAGAAATCTTGGGACTATGCCAAAGACGTCTAAACATTTTTTCGATCTCTAGAAAGCAAATTACTGGGTTTTTCGTGAAAGCTTGGGGAGTGTTGCTGCAGTACGGTGTTGAAGGTCGCCTGTATCTGTCTCCGAAGTCACTGTATTCCAGTTCAGAAGTTTGTGTCCGTGTCGGCGGAGTTAAATTACCACCGTTCACCGTGGGTGTTTGACTCCGACAAGATTGTGTGCTGTCACCACTCCTGGTCATAGTCTATATAAATTAGATAGACAGTAACACATGCAGATAAATTAGATCTTCTGGTGATTTTTATTATTAGCCGACGTTTCGCCCACCTATTCAAGTGCGCTTCCTCAGGGCAATGTTTTTTAACCACTTATAACATGCAACTTACTAATAACATGAAACAATGAGCAGTATGACGTACAAAGACAAAAAACGAAAAACTGACCATCACGTTGTAGGAATGGCTGACAGCATGCCACAGAAAAATCGTAGAAGTGTAAAATGAAAACCGCTGGGAGATGATGAAGTATAACAACACAATAAATAGCGTAAAACGTACATAAAAATTCACAAATATGGTTAAATAGCATGAAGATATGGGATAAAATAGAGAACAGATAAAGTGTAAAACTTGTGTGGTGAGAGTTGGCAAATTTACAGACACAAAGGCGGAAATATGTGAAACGAACTCTTTTGTTGAATGGTTACCCGAAATGGATGATTAAGGACAAAAAGAAGAAACAGTATAACAGACCTCCTGAGTTTCGATCTAAAGTCGTTTTACCTTACTCAGCAGACTTGGGAGAGACTTTGAAACGGATTCTGGAGAGACATCGGATACGAACCATTTTCAAACCTATAATTAAACTAAGCACAGTTCTAGCTTCAGGAAAAGACGCCGTCCCTGCTAGCAAACGTCGAGGCGTCGTCTATGAAATTCCATGTGGGAGCTGTGAACACAGGTACATTGGAGAAACGAAACGAAGCCTGAGTACTCGACTGAAAGAACACCACAGGGACACCTTACCTAGAAATATTCTTAAAAACCCAGAA
>Ga0210059_1014399_pt1 | contig 11697 bp, 12 predicted proteins | sample Ectturendosymbi2_FD_188042 | JGI IMG/M metagenome (GOLD analysis project Ga0210059, IMG submission 188042) | Ecteinascidia turbinata endosymbiont from Florida, USA - Sample 2 (SPAdes) (version 2) | ecosystem: Host-associated > Tunicates > Ascidians > Unclassified | place: Key West, Florida... | reverse complement strand
CACGCTCTCGCAAAAATCCTGGTATTCCCTCTCAATACTTGGTTTGTCCGGAGGTGGAAATCTCTGAACGGATTCTCCTGTGAGAAGGAAAAACAGCTTTCAAATGGCCTTGCAAAATGTTCAACGCTTCATCGGATCGCTTTGGGCAGGAACCTTGAATCTTGGTGGCGTTATGAGGGAGCGCCGATATTGTGTTCGCGGGAACTTACCTAGAACCCGTCTGTCCAGCTGTCGGCTGTCCAGGCCAAAACTCGCGAAGGCAAGGTCTGGGTTGTTGCCGACGTTCCAACGACGAGAGAAGAAACTGGCCGTTTGCTTTGGGTTGTACAACAGTCCAAGGTTGTTGGATGTTGCCCAGGAGTCCAAGCTCTCACGGTCAGGGGATGTTGTGTTGTAACCCCAGTTTACGTGCTGGTAGTTGAAGTCACCAACATACAGACTGGAGTGTGGAAACATCTGGATGGTCGTTGGTGTGAGTCGCGAGCGTGGACGTTTGTAGACGTTGACGATCTTGTATCCTGCGACGTTTACGCACAACCACTCAGTCTCTGATTGTTCTAGGGACTGATCGACCAGTGACCATTCCAATCGCTCCAGGACAAACGGGCAAGGCCGTGATTCCTGCTCAGGATTGACCTAGCTGGTGAGAACTTTGGAATCATTAGCTTGTCTGCAGTTTTGCAGTGGGTCTCCTGCAGGATGATGATGAAAGCCTTGTTCTTTTAGGCTACCTGCTCAATGACGGAGATTTTGTTTTCAGTGAGCCCCTCGATGTTTAGCGGGGGTATGTTGTGGGTTGTCTTCGCCAGTGTTTCTTCTGCCGCGTCCTCAGAAGGGCTTTGCATGGCCCATCCCACGCTGAACACATCCAGCACGAGTAGCAGTGGTTGCTCTGGTGATAACAGATTTGGTAAGTATTTCAAAAAATGCCGCAACGTGGAGGGCCACGTGAAGGCATCTGTCCTCCTCTTGGGGCTGAAAATACCCGATTGTTGAACTGACACAGAATAGTGACCAGATTTAAATCCCATTGAAAATTTGTGGACTCTGTTAATAAATAAGAGTTTGGGAAAACAGCGAACAAGCTAAAAATCACTTGTGGCTGCTATAAAATAATTAAGGACGAAAGAAATCTTTTGTACATACTGCAGAAAGCTCATGGACAACGTGCCCTAAATAAACTGAAATACTGTTGAGGAGCTATCTTGGACACACAAATTACTAATTACTAGGGAAACCAATTTTTTAAACTAAAAACGTAAACTTTTGACTTTATTATTTACAAATTTTGACTTTATTTTGACCTATAAATTTTCTGCGTTTGCAACTGCAAAATAATTCATCCTTAAGTGTTGAGGTTAACCCAAAAGCATATTCATGCACTCTAACCTTCGACATTCTTAAAAATTGGGTTGTTAAACTTTGGGGATGATACATTGATATGTACTTAATTAACTACAGTATAGTCAAGCCTGAGAACATCATAAAGCTGAAACACTATTTGCATAACGGATCGAGCATTTACCAAAACAAGTACTGTGAGACCACATTTCTCGCCTACCCTACATAATGTTCAATCGTGCAGTAGTGGGCAAAACGACATTGTTGCGTCAGAAATCCCAACCAACCTATTATAATTACAGAATTGCAATTATACTTGCAAAAACATATCATTATCTTTTGTTGAAGTTTCAATAAAATATCGACAAAGAGAAAAAAAACTGTGCTGCAAGAAAATTTGACCTAACGATATATTTTTACCTAATCATAAATTTTGACTTTTTTTTACCTAATAACTTGAGATTTCCTCATGGTATGAGCGTGAAATTTTGTTTGTGGACGTTTCATAAGCTTTAGAAACGGAAGGAAATTTTTGACTTCATTGACTTATGGTTGCCCTGATAATCACCTTGCAAAACTGCTTTATTTGTTTGTTCATGGTTTATTTGGTTCACGATAAATAGAAATAGCGGTTGTTAAAGTGAAGAAACCAGATGAAATATGAGCGGATTCCCAAATATGGGCGATTCAGGCAAGTGGTCGTGAAATTTTGCACAGCACTGCACATGAGAAATAAACCTTTTGACAGGGTGGCATTTCTACTATATTTCTTTACATATCTAGCTCTGCAGTGGCACTTTCTTAAGTCAAATGTTCTACAGGTTTATCACGGAAGGAGTATATCCCAGTAGGAAGCTCAAACTGTACATTTACATAAGTCTAAATAATACGCAATAACTATACACAGATCTCCTTTTTACCACAATTTAACAAAATGCTTGAAAAACGATTGTATGACAGAATATATTGATATCTGAATAAATTGGTTTGCTGTCACGACACAAACCAGTATGGTTTTCGCCCAAATTCTTCAACGGCCCTGGCTGTAGAAGATATTTTTTCTATCTTGCTAGCCAATCACGACAAAGATTGCAAACTTGTTCGCCATTCAAAGACTGCTCGTAAGCATTTGATGCTGTCGATCATGAACTCTTATCAAGAGAATTGGAATTCAATTCTAGAATTACAGTAGACGTATACCACTGAAGACAATAAAAAGTTACTTGTGAAATGGTAGACCGTTCACGTTTGTACAACATACGGCATCAAAAATTAATGAAATTACCTACAGTGTTCTGTAGGATTCTACTCTTGTCCCATTGCTATTTGTCATGCATAACCTTACCAAATTTTCTTCATTCAATAGAAAACTATATGCTGATGAAAAATATTTATGTTTAGTAGAAAACGATTTGGAACACTTAGAACATTTGGTCAATAATGAGCTAATGAAAGTAGATGAATGGATGCGTCTAAACAAATCATGTGTAAATTGTTTGAAATCCATGTGTTTTCTCAGAGAAAAATCAATCAAGAAAGCTGAAGCAAAAAATATAATTTCAACATTCACAAAAGTGATGCTGTGTTACATCGGAAAGCGGAAGTAAAACATTTAGATGTTGTGCAAGACGAATTTCTGAATTAGACCTCCCACGTTAACTACGTAAAATCAGAACTCTTGTTTGCCTCAAGTATGATATGTGAATTTCGAAACTATGTACCAATTAATAACTTATAAATTATCTATTATCTCTGAGTGATCTCCAATACCGCATTGTCTCCAATGGGACATCTTCCGTTTCTGTGCTTCAATCTCTCCTATGCATAATAATGTATTGTGTGCAGTAACATTTAGTCATTTTAAATGTCACATTACTCTTGTGTATAAACAACTGAGTTTTCTAAGAATTAGGGATATACTGTATATCAATTAACGATAAATCCATCTAAATTAATGCTAAAAGTTCATAAAAAACGTTAACACAATTGTCTAATAGGTTCTTCCAAAATATTACTGAAACTCGCTTTCATTTCAATAGATCAGTTGCAAGACTAAAAATTTCCTAATGTCGGCGTTCCTCTGTGCAGAAGAAATCTCGAAAATCAAGGAGCAGTGGAGTAATCCAACATACCGTAACCGTTCAAAGATTTCTCTTATCGTAGATTCTCTAAACGTTGCAAAAACCTTCGTATGTGGCTCTATAGTACGTAGCAAGCTTTCTACGACTACGAAAATTTGTCATTAATTGCGATCATCACTAGATGCTGAAGAGGCGTTTTTCTCTGCGGAATAGGTTTACAGTACTGCAAATCAGAAGCAGTGATCCCATGCTCAGTGATCCTGGAGGTTCACTACCTAGGGGCTTGTTTTTTGTGTTGATTTCACATACTTCGAAAAATGTCAGAAACATGTGCTCCAATGACTTTTCCTGATTTTCAGAGACAAGCGGAATGGTACCAGAGTTCATTCCATTTATAAAAATGTCCCTGAAAGCCTAAATACAGAAAATAAGGGTACAATACTACCCATGGCGAACTGATATTAATCAAAATTTGGGCACCTTGCTACCTTAACATTTCCATGTGATTTTAAGTGCCAAACCCGTTTGGCCAAATATGACCTCGGAAACCTTAAATGTGAAGATTCTTCCTACACCATGTGTTGATATCAAGAAAAAACGGATCTAAAATGCGCATGATAGTTTCTGCGCAGAAAAAAAATCCTGTTTTTGGTGGTACAGTGCATAAAATTTGTATATGCATGTTTCGCTGCACAGGTATCCTTTGGTGCGAAAGTGATTAACAATGGACGTCGTGAATAGACAATAGTTTGTTTCGGAAATCAAGGATGTCACGTGTCCTAAGGAAGGCGTAATCAAATTTAGGGTGGCTATATACCCTGTCTTTCCTGACTCGTATAGTAATATATGTTTTCCTGAGCAGGTGTTAAATGTCAGTTTGATATATTGTTGCTGATGATTGCAGTTTTGCACGTTGTATATCCAGTGACGGATTAAGGTAGCACGGGGCCTGTAGTATTTCAAGAGCGCGGGGCCCCAAGTTAAAAAACATCTCAACACCTGCTAAATCATAAAGTGTGTGGGCAAGGCATCTGTGTTACTGTAACTCTACTCTCTGAATGTTCTCTCCAGTTCGCATCGTGACATGACCGTCTTGAGTGTATTGTGCTGACCGCCAGTGTTGCCAGATGGTTGTGACCTAAATTTGCTAAATTGTGTCACAAAAAACTGCTAGATTCTGCTGAAAGTCTTGTCACAAATTTTCAGCTATAACCTGCTACAAGCAGTGAATTTCTGTTACACATCTGTTATTTTAACATGATTCAAAAGAAACCTATAAAGTTACACATTGTCAGGGTTTTTTAGGCGTTTTAGGGACCCGATTTGGATCCCTAGAATTGAAAATCGGGTCTCTAGAATCAGAGAAAATTATCACCGGGTCTAGAGTCCCTAGAATCAGAGAAAATCGGGTCCTATTTTGGTGGCAGAGCGCATATAATTTGTATGACATGTATGTTTCGCTGCGCAGATACACGTTTGCGACGATAGTGATTTAGAATGGACGTCGTGAATAGAAAATAGTTTGGTCCGGAAATAAAAGATGTCACGTGTTCCAGGAAGACGTAATCAAAATTACGGTGGCGGTATAACCTATTTTTCCTGACTCGTCCAGCATTTTACGATTTCCTGAATAGGGTGAAAATCTCAGTTTGATATATTGTTGCTGGTTGCAGTTTAGCATGTTGTGTATGATATCGTTGCGAAAACACTCCATTAAACCACTCCACGCTTGTAGTAACTGACGCACCAGGACAACCATTGTCTGTGTTCGGCAACCACTTCAATCCACCACTGTTGCAGAAATTGAATATGTCCGGGGCATGGTCCGTCTTTCTGAAAATAACAACAGACTCCATCGTTAGTCTTTTACATAATTATCATTGAACGAATATACTCAGCAGGTATTTATGACAGTTGGTGCATAGAAGGACATCAAGCCAATTACTTTGACACTTTGCCATCGTTCAACAGAATAAGCAAGAATATAAACAATCTGATTGCATCATAGCACTCAACCGTGTGTTGTTAGACTTTCTGCATCTTTCTTGAAACTTTTTTCTTAGCAATACTTCAAACATAGGAATGTTACATTGACCATCATGACTACTAACACTCGTTTTCCAGGGCAGGTTGTACAGAATTCCGCATACAAGATTGTGAGCCACACGCAATCTTTGCATGTGTCACATCCTGAAATTACACCATAATTGTGATGGGTACATGGGCGTACAAAAGGAATGAAAAAGTAGCGTTTTTAACTGCATTGAACACATGGAAAAACAGACTCGCAGCTTGTTTTCTGTACAATATTGGTATCGCATTTGTCTCTGAATGTCCTTGTCATTTGACAGTTCAGTATGCAGTAAACTCCCAGATATTTGCAGTGGTAACAGATTTTACGCTTTGACCACCCGGTATCAGTAATGAGGTGACTGTTTTTTGCACTCTTAGCCTCAAATGTCACAAAAACAGTTTTTCTGCAGTTGAAAATAGTTCTATGCGATTCTGCATAAGCTTGACACACATCAAGTATACTTTGCAACCCTCGTACACTTGAGCAAAACACACAAATATCGTCAGCAAAAATTAAATGCTTAGATAAGACTTCACCAATATAACATCTTGCTTGTTTGGTTCATTGGACAAATCATCTGAATATCCAGCAAACAAGCATGGACTCAATGCTGCCCCATGTCTAAACCCATTGGTCACATGAAACGGTTCAGAAAAACGCTTGCCCCATTTTGTTTGCATCGTTTGTTCGTGTAACAATGTTTTAGTAACCGCACAAGAAAGATCGGCACCTTTCTTTGAATTAGTTTCTCAAATAATATCATGTGTAATTCTCGATCGAATGCTTTTGAGGCATATAAAAAACAGCATGCCCTGATGAACCGTGGGTTACAAAGTATGAAGCAGTTTGCTTCAACAAAAATGAACATTGGTCAGCAGCATGACCAGCCCTAAAACCAAATCGATTGTCTGTGGTTCGAAAGAAAGGAGAGATGATTTCTTGAGATATGCTGACGGAATGGTTGAACCAGGTGAAATCTTTATGTTTCACGGGAGGGTTTCGACACATGAGGTTTACATTTCGTACAGTGGCTTCGACCATGAATATTTTGCAAAACATCGCATAGCCACCAGTGGCTCTTGTGATAACACACTTTCGGTCCTTATATGATTTCAATGACCTTGGTTAAAAAATACAACAAAAACTGATTTGATAAACGAGAGAGGATTACGTTGTTTAAAAACTTATTTTTGGGATCAACCGGGTGATCAGTGGTTGTTGAGTTTCCATTACGAATAATGTAGATCTCTTTCATATGTCCTCCAGCAGAATATTATGATCCCCACAGTTTTATGGATGCCATTATTACTATAAAAAAAGCCTTTTGCTACAAAAGCTGAAGACAATGAGAACGTGGTTTGAAATGTGTTGCAAAACATGCAGTAAAAATTGTTGGGGAAAATCAAAATCGTCAAAACAGCAGCTTTTTCCTACTGCACATGCATTCAAACTGGTCTGACAAAACTGCCTTGACATGCTCAAAGCTATAGCTTGTACTTAGCATCAGGACTCAGCAGACGTTAACCAGCAGAGGTCTTCTGGAAGTGAGTGTTATCGAGAGAGAAGTAAAATCCGACTAAACCTGTTTAAAGATTTAGGATCCAAATGGAAGCTCGGGCAATTCTTTTGCCTAGAGTACAATCCACTTTTTTCATACATTTAATTAAATCATATCTTTGTCGAAGCACATGGTCAGGAGCAGGGGCGTACCGAGTTGGGATGGTGGAGAAGGAAACAAATTCATGGCCTCCATTTTCGAGCATATGGTCATTTGGGATTAACCGATCCGTATTGACGAAAATTACTTGCGAAATTCTTGGAACCTTTCGACGCCCCCTTGTGATTCGGCGCCCTGGGCATTGCGCCCCCCTTGACCTGCTTCTCATGACTCTGTTAATAAGTTCGTAAAGTGTTTCAGAATCAAGATCAGCATTTTTGTCTTGAAATCCTCCAGTTCTATAGTCGGCAGTGAATCATCAAATGCTAACCTGTTTCTCCTCATTGGTTAGGGGATGGATTTTCTGTCACATCTTCCAGAGTTTCTGTATTTTTATTAACACTGCGACTTTTCTGCAACACTACGTCTGTAACAGGAACTAGCTTGTCATCGTCAAATTTCAACTTGTTAGCGTTAAAACTACCTCTGATACTTGTGCAATAGCTTGCTGCAGCAGTAAGTATAAACCTGCTGCCATAGCTGCATATGATAAACAGCCGTCTTCTAACTTTTGCACCTGATAGTAAAAATGTTAATGCCACTTATAGTGTCCCTAAATTAAATGCAAATCTGGCATTCGAATAAGCAGTGGCGGCTCGTGGTGAAATTGGCGGGGAGAGCTGCGAAATTTCATCTCTGGTTGAACATGTGGAATTGTCGCTCTGCTTGCTTTTATAATTAGTGGCGTTTCCAGTCACTCCAGTAGTCCTTATCGAATTCGTTATTTTCAGTTGTTCTTATTGATACATAGAAAACATTCACTTCAGTTTAATGAAATTAAACCCGAACCCTAAAGCGTAAACACGAACAAAGCTTAACAAAGCTTAGCATTTTATTCAAACCGTGACATGGCAGCAGACCTAGGCTAGTGCCACTTTCCTTGAGCTGGTAACCTACTTTGATCACGTTCTTTCAAATTAAGCTTCAATTTTCCAAAAAAATTCGAACAGTTGATGTTTTTACACAAAATGTCTGTTTTTTTAACTGGATTGTTATGCTTTTTTAGTAAACGTTTGTATCCTGAATCAATTACAGCTGCAATGTTCACCTTACCAAAATATTAGGTCTTTACTTGAATGCTTACTGTATAGGCGTGCCAGATTTCTCATGCTTCAAAATTTTCACATTTCACTCTTTTAAATCAGTCACATCTTTTGTTGGCCAAGAATGAGATCCACCAACTACTGCCGTACATCTTCAAACGCCAAGCCTAGACAGCTCATAAGCTTAGCCTACTGTTGCAAGCTGCACTGGTGGAGATAAACGAAGAAGGGCTGTATTTTCGCAGCCCGAGATTGGCGACGAGATTTGAACCTGATGTCGCCAATATCGCCAAAGTACTAGTAAAAGCATTGTTAAACTTCATTATAAAATTCAATATCCAAGAAAATTAGCTAGTAAAAACAGTGAAGACCATATTTCCTCCGTTTTTTCATCAAAAATTCATCGTCAAATTATCAAAAACGCTTTGCGATAGGCGGATATACCACCATGTTTTTGTAGCAAATTGTTTGGTTTCTTTCCTTTAGGGCTGTGCCGAAGACAGCCCCGAAATCGCCAAATTCATCGGCAAGTATGTGGAAAACGTCATCGCATGAGCGGCATCGTTGGAAATGAGCGAAAAGTTGTTTTTGTGGATTCCTAGGAAACGTTGAGCAAAAATGGTGTCGAAGTAACGAAAATGTTTGTGTTGTGAAATTTTCGTAACTAAATCCAAACTTAAGGCGAGTTTGGCCGTTTGGCGGAATCTTTTGCCATAGATTTATCAGGGAGCCCGTCTAAACGAGACGCCCCTGCCAGTAAGTACATAGTGTACATACAAATGCCGTGCGCTTCTCTGGATTACGACTCTAAACTCTCACGACAATGCTAGGAAACGCCATAAAGTCTTTGCACATGTGACCAAGTGGTGTACTAGGCACATTTGCTTGTTTCTGCTGCACAAAAAGTAATCCATACTGAAAACTGCTTTTATACATTCCACATGTATTACATCACAGTAGATTATGACGTATGGTTCCAAAACAAATATGACCTAACGCTGACTGATTGGTACAGCTAATCTCTATCACTCCGCAACTGAATTCTTCCAATCTTCTTATGAACACAACTCCCTGCTGAAGACCTTACAGCCAAGCCTACCGGGAAAAAGTAACATATAGGCATTATTCCAACATAGGAGCACGCGACTGAAAAAACATATGGTGGCATCGTGGGCTAAGCAGCACGTACGAAAAGTGGCCAGAACTCTCGGCGAAGCCTTCAACAAAAGAACTTCAATAGTTTTATTCGTGTTTACTTCCTGTAGCTTTGGTGCTCTGTTTGCTGTAGCTTTGGTGCTCTGTCAAAGTCAGTATATAAAAAACTCAAAATCCGTGACGTAGTGACAACATACTGAAAGTACTTACGTCACTGGAAATTTATAACGAGTGTTATGTGAAGTAAACCAAGTCGCGAAATAACCTATTACAAGCAAACAAACGCTGTCGTCATTCTAAGAAAGTTGGGTAGCTCCAAACACCATGTACCAACATTGGCAAAATGTGCGAGTATTTGCTTCTGAACCGCATCTAATGAAGACTTTTATAAGTACTTTATTTTTGCCATGCAACTCTGATAGGTCTTGTGGCTGCACATCAAGCAAAACTATTAGTAATAGAAAGAGAAACACAGAATGATATTTCGAATTAGTTCATTGTGCAGCAGTATCTTGCATCATACGCATGGAGCTTGAAACATACTGCACGAAACTGAAAGTTGTAAAAAAGAAGTACTGTAACTCTTTAGGAAGTGAAGACGCAATGCAAGATGGTCATATAAATTTTGTTGAATGCTCTGTGTGCTTTGTGGAGGTAAAACCGGTGTACAAGCAAAATGTAGAAACATTTTATAAAGTGACGTTACTATAATTGGTATTTACCATGGAAAATTACAAAAAAATATTTTATTTACATAATTACTCATTCGAAATCCACGCAATAGCAATACGCACTCTTTGTACATGTAGAAAAACCATGGATCACTGCTTGCTTGTATCCAACCACTTTCCGAAACGCTTGATTGACTAAATCTTGCTGGTAGAAGATTAGGAACATCTTTGTAATAAATGTATACTCTTTGCAAATCTTAGAAAAAAAACATATTCGCATTTCTTCAACTATGCATAGAAAATATGAGCAAATACACCCCATTTTTATTTTTTCAATTTTGTTTCACTTTCATGTAAAAGAAATATCTATTTCGTGTTACAAAATCACCATTAATGAAATCTGCAACAACTCTGCGTGAAAAATGAAGGTCGTCCATAAATTATGGCAGCCATATACGCAGATGCTTATTTTTGACATGTCCTTGTATCCGAACCTGTATTTTCGCAGTGAAAAAAAATTCAACGATTGTTTTCATGATCGTAATCACAGTCGAAATGCAAGCAATCTTTTCCTTTGAAGAAATTTCATAGAACCACGCGGTGACCAAGATTTTAAACGTATTATGAGCAGAGGACAGTGGGCTGCGTTCCTGCATATAGGTCTCAACGCAAATACAGAAACGGGAAATATCATCCCGTCTAGCACAAGTTGTTTTTCTGTAAATAACAATAATTAAAAAATACACCGCTATGCAGGATATTCGAGGACTTGACGTGTTCACGGAATTGGGAGTCATTGAGTCCAAAAATCGCATCCGTTTTTGTCAATCTGATCAGAATCAGACGCCACAGAGCATAAGTTTTGAAGTTTTCTTGCAAAACATTGAAAAACCTCACCAGCAGTTTCAAAAGTTAACTCCCCACCATGTTTAACTTAAAACAGATTTTGTAATCACTGGTGGTGCTTTAAAATGCCCAAATGCTTTATCAGCTGTTGCTGAACTGTGTTGGCACACAGGGACTAAATTAGTGGTAGCCTATTGATAATAAGTGGTAGATACAATGAAATCCTATGCTAGGATAGTTGCTGAGCATGACTGGATGATTTGTGGTGAATTAGAAGAATTTGTGCATATTTGCTTGGTAACAAATAGGATGAACAAAATTTCTGTGTTTTTTGTGTTTGTGGGACAGCAAGGCTCGCTGAGGACATTGGACTATGGAAAGTTGGCCAAAGAAAGAAGAATTTGAGATTGGTGAAAGAAATATTATACACTCTTCTTTGATTAATCCAAACAAGGTGTTACTTCCTCTTTTTCCATTTAAACAACGGTTGATGAAACAGTTTGTAAAAGCTTCTAAGTATGGAAAGTTGCTGCTGTGCATATTTGTGTGAAAAGAGCACTGAATAGTTGAGAGCAGGAATATTTGATGGCCCTCAGATACGATGTTCAGTATAGGATTAATATTTTCCACTCACCACGACAACCCTAGAAATAATGGTTGGCGGTCCTTTACAGCAGTTGTCGAAAGCTTTCTTGGAAATTTTGAAGCTAACTTGTAAAACAACTATTGAATTGTTACGAATAATCAGGGTGCAATATAAGTGTGAAGG
>Ga0210059_1014398_pt1 | contig 11698 bp, 11 predicted proteins | sample Ectturendosymbi2_FD_188042 | JGI IMG/M metagenome (GOLD analysis project Ga0210059, IMG submission 188042) | Ecteinascidia turbinata endosymbiont from Florida, USA - Sample 2 (SPAdes) (version 2) | ecosystem: Host-associated > Tunicates > Ascidians > Unclassified | place: Key West, Florida... | reverse complement strand
CCCCCCCGGTTAAATGAGACTAAACTTTTGCATTTATTTTCCATTTTAACTTCCAGTAACGAAAATATTATTGAAGGTTACACATCGTTGTTAGATCCACGCAAGGAAGCCCTAAGCATCCAGCCATGCAAGACAACGCTCATCAGCTGTTAACTCCTATTTAGATGTCTAATGAGCTTCTTATTTGACAAAACCATGGCTTCCCACGCACAACTCACCAGCCTGGTTTAAATATACAGGCGTGAAAAGCTTCGCTCATGGTCGCCGAGCCTTATGACGTTACAACTGTTCGCGAAACGTCATAGCAACACCGTTCCAGTTTGCAGCACATGAACTCACCGGTCGGAGTTGCTGCAGCTTCTGCGCTTCTGCTTTGAGCAACTCGTCGATCTCCTGTTGTTTGCGAGTGAGTTGAGGTTCTATCTTGATGCGGGTTTGGTCGGTAGGGCTGCGCTGCTGGATCTGCTGCAATTCAGCTGCGGACGACAAATGCGCCGCTACAGCTTTCTGACTTTTAATGCGTCACAAACTACAATTCACACTTTATTCATGAAGTTGAAGCCAACAGCAACAATATATCCATCACCAACAGGAATGTATTTCAATAATTTTCTAAAGTCAATTAGGATACACTCTGACATTTTTCATGCAGCTTCCAAAAAAATGAATTAAAAATAACTGTTTTTTTGTTAAATGCTTTTATACATCGCAGGATGTTTATCCCGAACCATCCCATATACAGTATAGCAGCGTGCGTTTATCCAATACCGGTTTATTTGCTCAAACCACCTGTGGCCTAGTGGTAAGCGCGTCCTTCTCACCTGAAGAAGGATTTAAAAAACCCAAGAAGTACGAGAACCGTTTCGACTTCAACTGTGCCCAGGCTTAGTTGTGTGTGCGGGAAAACCTAATGACTGCTCAACACCTGCCTTCTTTTGGTTTCCAGTGAGTTGTTGTTGTTCTTTTGCGTTTGTCGTTTTTAGACATCCACATCCGGATCACTATCATTTCTTAACTTTTTTCTGAGTGTTGGCTAATGCTCCCCTATGATGCCCAGTGGGGCCCCTTCAGCTAAGTTTTGACCCCTTGGCTCAAACCTCTAGTTACGCCACTGGTTGTAGACTCGGTAATGCAGCATTGATGGAAACAGTAAGAGTTTGAAACGAAAAAAGTTAGAGATGGGAGAGAGAGACGCGACACTTATCTTCCCAAAAGAAATGCTGTTATCAGACGAAGCCATGGTTTAGCTGCTGTCATCCCAGCAGCGTCGGGTTCATGGAGGCCAAATCATACAAGTGTCAAGAATGACCACATTTCAGGTGTAATAACTTGCTAATGACTGTTAAATAACTTGTTTGATTATTTTATTCACTGAATAAGCATCTTAGCTACGAAACAGAAGTGCGTTTCTCACAACTTAGTGTCAATGAATAAAATAATCACATTTAAGTGAGTTGCCCTTGTTTCGCTAAATACTACTTCTGTTAACGCAAACATCTACACTTCAAAGTATAACCAGCTGCGCTATATTTGTTTGAAGGTGAAAAATCACAGGGTACTTTTGCTTACGTGGGAGTCACTCGTCATAAAATCAAAATACTCCACAGAAACGGGTCTGTACCTCAGTCGGCACAGCTATTATCTCGGTAGTTAACTTTTATCTGACTGAGAATGATGAACCCTAAAACTGGCGTCTTCAATCAGGGCGTACCTTTCGTTAATTAACCATTTAAATCCTGACTTTCATATAACTGAGAAGATGCATTTCGAGGAGATTCGTCTTTCATTTTGACAGAACAGTTGCCGAAACTACGATACACAACAGCGGCTCTTGATCAGACTCGACAATAATTATTTGCGAAAAACAATGACTTTCATTGTTAGATGATAGTTAGCCACGCCGATGCAAACGACGCGTTGCCAGCCGATGCAAACGACGTTCTCAGCAAACTATCTCCCAAGTACATTCTGTTAAATACCTGGGGATCCTTATTGACTCTAAGCTGACGTGGACCTCCCACTCAGAAAATCTAGGTAAAAGTCGCTAGTGGAATCAGCATTTTATTTAAACTCCAACCTTTCGCTGATGTGGATTTGTTAAGAATAGTTTATTTTTCTCTGGTCTACTCCAATCTAATTTACGGAATTTTGAATTGGGCTACAGCCAATTGGTCAAGTATTGCTGATCTAGTGAAGCTAAATAGTAGAGCATTCCGTGGTCTACTTAAATTTAAACGTAGAGAGCGCATTCCACTCACAGATCTATTTTATTCAGCACGGATACTACAGATTAAATATATTTACAATTATGAATTAGCAAAACATATGTACAAAATTTATCACAATATCTTTCCTGATTATATCATAAACGGTTTCAACATTTCGGCTACTACCAAAATGCAGAGTAACTAGTCAAACTTCCAAATTAACACATGAAATTCCCCCCTAGCTAAGACACTTAATGAACGTCACTCATCTTTTGGAGGACCCATAAGATGGAATGATATTCCGAATGATTTTAAACTAGTCAAAAATTTTCGATTCTGTACTGATGATCCTCACATATTATAAAAACTTAATTTTTCCGCTTGTCTGCTGAAATTGTGTTGTAGCGCGTCTTGTTCGTTCTTATGCCCTGTGGTTGTGTCTGCACCGTCTTTGCAGATATATGTAGGCCTATAGAATTCTGTAGATTTTGCTGGTCTTCTGTGCAGTTCGACTTGTATTTCGCGGGGGAGGATGACTCGAAGACCTTGCGGTCATTCTCCTCCCCCTGATATCTGATTTTTTTCAGATGTTAAATAAGAATGTCTGTCTGTCTGACCAAAAGATATAACACTTTTACTCTGTAGTGTTTTCTTGAAGACGTTCTATCGGTTTTCAAATGAACCACTGCACAAGTTGCCACTAGCGATGAAACACGTTGCACGAGTTTTTATTGGTTTTCAGACCCACAGCGACAGGTGCAGGTCTGGGGAGGAAACAGTGACGCGAATTCTTATAAATGGCCAAATCTTCGTGCTTAAAGCCAAACTTGTTTTTCATTTATTTTTATAAACAAATACAGTATTTTTGTTGACATAATTGAGAATGTCGATATTGCTAGACTGACCAGATTTTTATTTCTAAATCCAGTTCAGGCTCCTGGCGTTCCAATTAATACCAGGATAGAAGCTTCGCCGATTTTCAATCTGGAGAGCAAATCTAGCTTTGTACAATGTACATGTGTATGTTAGCGATGACAGAGAGCTGTGGCAGCAAGCAGTGACAATGACAGCTAATTCCAATTCATCTGTTTTGCGGTCGAAGTGATTATGGCCATTGCAGGTTTGGTGAATGCCGTCATGACCGTAGCAGCGCTAACCGCATTTTCATTGCGGTTATGTTCCGCAGATGATGCATGCCATTTTCTTAGGACCAAACGATTTAATACATAGTTTGAACTTTCAATCCTGTTCATCACAAACCATCTTGCCGATGTAAAGTGGTTTTCCTATTCTGCTTTGGACTTTTTTCTTATCATGGGAGACATTCCACGAAGCCACAGCAAATCCCTGATCTAAATACAGAGACCAACTAGTTGGCTGATCTCACCGTGCCCAACAACACACTATCAGCTCACACTAGTACACCGCTCAGCGGATCAGCATGAGCTCCAGTTAGTGCTCTCAGGAAATAAACCGCAGATTGGAAAGCCGGTCGATTGATTACATAACAATGATTACTATTTGCCATTATTATTTCCATACTCTGGGTTTGGAAAGTGATTTCAACTGTCAAAAAAGGAAGCGTGCTTGTGAGAGTTCATTGTATATGGAGACCATTTGAGTGTTTAAATTCCAGAATGTGGTACCACATGTACATTAGGCCAAAATTCAGCCAAATTTTCAAAAATACTCAAAAGCTCAAAAGACCAAACTTTCAGCGAAAATTTTTGCGGCTTGCGCCCAAAAACTACTTCTTAAAACGGCTAATTTTTCGCAATTCGGCCGCAAAAACGTCAATTTTCCAGCACTGGTTGAAATCTGCGGCTGCGGGAAAAATTTCCAAAACGCGCAGGATCCCAGCGACGTCACCAGTAATCGGATGTTTTCATTTCGGCAACAACATAAATGGAACGCATGTAAATGATCGAATGTACAGTGCGCCGTCAAAATGACCGACGTTTGGGCTTTGAGCCAGTAGTTACCAACTTTTTTGTACCGCGAGCCATCATAGCAACCCACTATAATCAACGACCCCCATCTAAAACTCGGATAAAACCAATGTTATTCAGCTGTGTACATAAAATATCTACTCGTTATCCCTCCAAAAATGGTTTACGACCGCCAGGTTGAAAATCACTACTTCAAGCAGAGACCCCTTTAAAAAAATACAAGAATCTTCCCCACCAGCTAGTCACATGTGGTAAGCCCCAATGTCCAAATGCAATGCTCATTTCATTTCATCAAATACATGATCTGTTCTACCTGAATCGAACCTAAAACACCAGCAACACATAAAGCGAGTGGAGCAACTGGCAGCTTTGCTTCCTAAAAATTGTTAGGAACAAACGATGTAAGGATACAAATCGGTCGACGCATTCGGTAGAGCCAGTGAGAAAACCCCTCGATATTTCCCCCACTCGGTATAAGTTAGAAGGCGACAAAAACAAGCAAGTGACTTACACTGGATGCGAATGCTGTCTTGATAATTGATTACAAAGTATTCTTGTTTCGATTGCAGTTTACGCAGCTCGTTTTCTGTGTCCCTCGTCATGGCTGTCAACCGCTCCAATTCTCTATTAATGTGCATTACCTTTTCCGATTGCTGGTCACTTGTGGCATGGACACCCCCATCCAATATCTGAATCAACAAGAAGGCATTAGACGCAGCAAACCCCTCGAAAACTCCACAACGACAGAGGCAGACTGAACACTGAACAGCACCTCCGTTACAGTTTTTGTTGGATCTTGATATTCATGCGCGTCAAGTTCATGATTACGGCGTTGTCGCGTGAAGCTATGGATGCAAATAAATTTTTCTAGTTTGCGTCTAACAGGTAAGTGATGTATGAAATTCGATCAAGTCTACAATTGCATCTAATATATCTTGATGAGGTAAAACTTGGAAATATTAAAAGTTGTTTTAAATACAAAAACACAACTTGTTCTCGTCACACGTTGATTGGTGATCTGGGTTCCGCTTCAGCAACCAGACGTCACGCATAAACAAGCAGTGCACAGAAAAAGCTTTTTGCCAAAGTTTACAGATCCCCTCGATGTTCTATGTTTATGTGATCAAAACCACACTTACGAAATAAAAGAAAGCATCCTACGCTATTTCACTTTTATACAACTCAAAACCTGGTCAGCAAGAAAATTGATGAAACGCCTGGCGTTCTGTGAAAATGATAGCAATTGACTGTTTTCACCAAAAACTCCACATAAAAGTTCAGCAGATGTTGTCCACCACGCAATGGTTGTTTGTATTAAACATAATTGTTCATATAAAGATATGATTCAGTTACAAAGGGAACCCTCAAACGATACGGTACAAGTTGGAGTCAAAGTGAAGAACATTGCTCGATCAAAACGTGGAGAAACTGTTACAATGAACTCAACAAACGCGATTTACAAAACACAGACATTTTCTACTCATATGGAAACTACTTACAGCGTTGGCTTGTTGGACAAGCCTGTATTCGATGGATAGTATCTTTTTGACAGTTCTCACCAACTCCAACGGCGCAGGTCCATAAACATTCTACAATAAACAAAAAATGCAGCAATATCTTTAAAAAAGACAGTTCAGCAACCCGGCCATGGTTATAGCACAAGAGCACTTCACTGATGCTACGTTATGAATCAGCTCAGTTTTTTTCCGCACCGATCCAGAAGCAACGACAAACACATGCGAACCACCAAGGGCAGTGTGTTTGTTAGGAAATGATGCATGCAGAAGCACCTGGGTATGCTGTTGCACTAGTTACTCGTATACCTCTGACACATCAACACCCTTATACTCAGTGGCGCATCTAGCCTGGAAAAATGGGGTCTGTCACGGAAGGGCAGCTTTTGATATCACTTTTCAGCATAAAACTACACTTTCTCTTAAGACTAGAAATCTACCGATGAACTTTGCGATGTTACCAAAGTATTAGCAAAATTCTGCCGATATACAGTACATCAGCAATATTTGCTCATAAAAGCCGCTACGCTAGTTTTCTGCACGGAGTGTTCGGAAATCCAAGTTGCTACTTCGTCTTTGATTAACGCAAATTCTCTGTCTGTTCCTTATGACGCGCAGGCCTCCGACTGCATCAAGTAGTGCGTAATATTCAGAACACTCCGCAATCATCCCAATAAACCGGTCTATGACGTAACATTCGCTCCCATGTTTTGTGCGGTAAGCACATGGCTGCCTGCGAACAAATGCAGTACGTGCCTACGTGGTTTTTGACGATCTTAGTGAGCCAGGTTTGCGCAGAATTCCATCGTACACGCTTCTTCAATGCACTTAAGTATTGTCTTTCAACTGTGGTTTGAGTGTTGCAAAATATCGGCATCGGTTATCGGCAATGAAAAATAACAACATCGGTATCAGCCCAAAAAAGCGTTATCGATCGAGCTCTGCCTAAAATCCAATCAATCAAACTCGATTAGTAGGGCTAGTAGCCTGGCGCAACTAACCATTTAGAATAGATAGTGGTATTGACCTCATTGTCGAAACACACAAGGAAAGATTTCCAAATCATTGTTTTTAGTCAGAGCGCACTTATTACATCACAATCGATGTTTATTCTTAGGAACATGGTGCTGAAAAGATACTTAGCTTGTCGAACATTCAGCAAATGTCAGCCATACAGCAATGAGAGCTGTTTATCCATACCTACATACACTTACAAAATCGAAACTGATAATCACCTGCACAACTGCGTCTGTGGAGCACGCTGTCTGTCAAAGATGGCGGTGTTACAAATATACTTGCAAAATCACTGCGGAGAAGAACTATTGAGTTGCAATTGCTCTGATTACTTTGCATCGTAATGTGAAAGTGAAGTACTTAAAATCAATATAGGACTTCTTGCGCAGCAAACAACATCATCAACTGCTCAATTCTAATAAGGCTATTTTCGAAACACGACGCTTGACTGATATTTTGTTCAGATAATGCGACCACAATTTCTGAGGCTAGCTGTCGCACACGGTGTCCTCTCGCCATGAAACGAAATATTACAAAACAGCTCCTGCGTGTGCATGGCAGTGTACGACATTCTGACATCATTAGAGCCGGCACTGCCAGAGGAGGAAATTCAGAAACACGTGCGTTCGACGCAATATCAATTTCGAGTGTTCAAAAACGTCGAATGTTTCATGTCACTGCGCAGGTGCTATTTAGATAAGGCAGTAACGTTGTTGTTTCGTAATGGTACTATGCAACGCTGCAAGGGAAATGTAGGCTGTTGCTTGTTCCAAAACACCCGCATTAAGAGACCTGCAGTGACAGCGTTTAATATTTTATCATCGGCTTTAATGCTGAGTAGCCTACCTGCGGTGCAAAGGGGTCTGTCATGACAGCCAAACAGACCCCTGGATGCACCCCTGACTTATACTTACACTTAAAAAATCCAAAAACAATCGCTTCAAGCCTCCCCCCCACTATGCTCGTCGTTAGTAACTCCTGCACATCCACTTACCACGCATCGCACTTGCCTTCAATTACATCAACATCACTTCACATTACACAGCTGCTCGGAGTCGACGAACGTTTGGTTTAGAACGCTTGAAAAACCAAAGGCATCAATGTCGCAACAAGCGCCTTTCACGATCAGTCTAAAATTTCTTGGGACAACTAATTTTTTCTGCTTTCCAATCTTACTTTTCCTCTTTCACCGGGCGTTTAACACAATTTATGGATAATTTACTGCGTCAAACAAAATGTCGCGATGCTGAAAAGAAATTTCTATACCTACTCCTAAATTTATATATCTATAGCAACTCCTATTTCTATAGCAACTCCTAAATTTCTATTTCTATAGCAACTCCTATTTGTATAGCAGCTCCTATCCAAAACCTCGCAGTCGCATCAAAAAAATCATCTTTCCATTATTCCGCTTTCAAATTTACGAAGGTCACCAGTACATTGTCTTGATATCGAAATACTAGCTATTTAACTGCTAATGTTTCGTCTGAAATATTTACGTCGTATGGTGCTATTCGGTAACACCCTCTCTGCTCTAACGTTTACAGAAGTTAAATGCATGCATAACCGCACCTGTCTGGGAGGTCTACAATTGCGCAAACTTTAATCGGTGCAATGACCCAGGGTGCTGCTTGTTTCGGTTTCAAGGCCTTAGTCAAGTAATCAAATAACCTGTGATGTTTGCGGCCGATGCTAGCTTGCAGCAATACCTTACTTCAATCTTTAGGATAAATCTACGTGAAGTTATGGCTGCATTTTAAAGCCATAACCTAAGCAGTGATATTGCGCGGAGAAGTCACGGGTTCACATTTTTATGACCCGGGCTGACCCATATCCACCAAAGTAAACCCGTAACCTCTCCTGAATTTTGGCTCGGCCCGTAAGGTAGTGCCTGTTTTGCCTCATGAGGCGAAAACATTGCTGCAACTATTTTGACATAAGCCGAACACGATTGGTTGAAGTGACAAGTTTGGATCGCGTGACCTGCCTAGTTGACCGTGACGTCAATAACGGCTTAGTCCGAAAAACGAGTGTTGTCATGGTTTCAGTGCTGGCAAGCTATTAGCAGCTTTGTTTGCATATCGTGACATGACCACTTCAACCAATTGTGTTTGACTAAAGGCAAAATAGCCCCAGGACAACTTTTGCCTCATGAGGCAAAATAGACCCTACCTGAAAAAACATCTTAGATGAAAAGTGTACTATCAGCATCATATTGCATTTCAATAGCTAGGGCATATTCACTGACAATTGGCAACTTTTAGTGACATGCTCTTGTATTTATATGAAACACACAAGTGCAGTGATTCAAGGCATTATGTAATCAAATAGTTGCAATCCTGGTGATATCCTAAAAACCTTTAAAAAAGGAACAAAAGAAATGTCATGCAAGAATCGCAAAACAATCAAATATTATGATAAAGCAGCTTGGCAAGGCCAAACAGCTGCTGTGCGAAGTGGAAACAAGCATATCTGTGCATTAACATGGCAAAGAAAAAAAACAATGTCATTTAAAGTTTTGGTAAAATAATGATACATGTGTGTAATATACACAATTAAAAGCTCTAGAAAGTTTTCTATAGGCTTCAGAGGAATCAGCCGATTGGGCTCTGCTTTCTTTTTGCGATGATTCAAACTTGCGCATATCTGTATTCAAGTAACTTCACTCCACAGGTGAAATAAGCAAGGAATCAATCACAAATTTTAATAGGAAATCGATTTCACGTAACAGTACGCATCGTCAGTCCTTACATCTTATTCAAACAGAATCTGTGTGTGTGTAATATACTTGAATTTCTGTAACATTATGGTAACATTTAGAGCAGGGGTCTCAAACACGCGGCCCGCGATGCTTTTTAGGAATTTTCAAATATTTAACATTTCAGTTATTTAGTTTATTCACCGGTGTTTAAAATTGTTCGGTCAGGGAGTGAATAAGTTCTTTTTGAGCGAACGTGGAGACGGCTAGAAATTATTTGCCTGTTACACAGTATGCCTTTCGCTGAAAATAAGATGTACAAGCTGTTTCTGTTAAGGTTCAGGTACCGCCATTGTTGCGTCAGCGTCATAATGCGGCCACTGGTTACTTTGTAAGACCTAATTTGACCTTTGGAACATTTTCAGTTTGATACTCCTGATTTACAGAGTCTGGATGAAGACGTATAGCACGACAAACATCTTTTTCCATCAACACTTACCACTAATTTTTGCTATGGAGTCTTCATGAAACTAAGCACTAAATATTTGTGTTGTAACAAAACAAATGACTGTATCAAGCAAAAACTATCAAGTAAAAACAAGTATAAGACATACTTGGCAAGAAAACACATCAAAAAACAATATATTTGCAGTTTTAGTGAAAAAAAAAACTTCACACAGACTTGTTAGCATGACTGCATTTGTTTGAGCTGGAGTGGTTACCAATGTTTTGGTTCAGTGGCCTACATATTGCAACATTTTTGTCATATTTAGTTCTAGCACGTTTACGACAAAAATGTTCTGATATTTGTCGCCTTGTGCCATAATTGTGAATGCTGTGCAGTTTTGAAAAAAAAAATCAAAATAAGAAGGCAGGATAAAGGATACTGGTATTATACTTGCACATAAACTTTGCCAAATTAAGTTGGTATGAATTAGATACTTTGAGAATTTTAAATATTATTTGAACTTGATCTTTTATTCAAGTACCGTAACTGCTAACACGTGTGTATTGTACTCTCAATTATTCAGTTTCGGAGAAGCTAGCTTACCTAAACCTCTGCGCACACCACCACTCCACATCACCGAGGAGCGTACAGTCCACAGCACAACACACAAACATTGTGATTGTTCGCTCACAGAGCTCAGACAAACTCCTAAGGTACCACACAAATTCCACCACCAGAGGCGATGCTGACGGCAACTGACGTCGCACTAAAGTACTTTCCTCAACATCCACGTAAGTGCTTCAAAATGTGAGTGGACTGTAGCGGACACATCTCCAATGATGGGCTTGAGCTGCTAGCATCAAATGTGACCGTTCGAGAGACTGCCTGGGTCAGGCTGTAGGTGGGTTTGGGTTAAATTCGCGAATTGATGCTGAAAATGTTTCGCAACTTGCTCATGCGGTTCAAAATATCAAAATCGTGAGTTCTTGATGAGACAACCGGATTATCAAAAGTTTAAAAAAAAATTCAAGAAGTAACAACATATTTATGACAGTGAACACTACATGCAGAGGCCAGTTTACTTCTACAACTTATTGTCGTCTTGCACCATTTTCATCAGTTGCTTCAGTTCGACCTTAACCACGACACGACTTTCACTCCTTACAGAATTGGTACTTACGCCATTTACTGCCGCCGCTAAGTACTTGATAAACAACCTGAAGTAAAGACGGTCAGCTGCCGTACCTTGAAATGAGTGGCGATTTCACTGAAGTGCAGACGTTGAAGAAAATCCTTTCCTTCAGTCAACTGGTCGCACTGCTTTTGGATCTCACCAAGAAAGAGATCTAAGATATATTTCGCATGGGGTTCATCATTTGGAATATTATCGGGGTCCAGCTGGTCCCTTCAAGCATGCAAATAAACAGTTGAGTTTGCCTGAACTACTAATACGTTGATTTCAGAACGTGATGAAACAACAGGATAAATCATGAGTGTACACATTTCTCTCATTCATTTTCATGCCGCTTTTCATCTCAGGAGAGCCGTAGGGGAAGTAGCCTAAGGACAGTGGTTCTTAACCTTTCGTGGTTTGTGGCCCCCTTCCCCCTTCAACTGGCGTATAATTAATATTGCTACACTTGGGTTTTGCAATATCATGGCAGAGCTAATTAGTGCCAAGCCTCTGCTCGTGGCCCCCAAGGAGGCCGAGGGCCCCAGTTGAGAAACCCTGCCCTAGGAAGGCTCGATACCTGCATAGGTCAACAGCAATTTCAGGTAATTCTTCTGGCTCCACACCAAGATGGGACCAAGCAAGCTCGGAGATGTAGTCACTCCAACTGGTCCTTGAATGACCTCTGGGCTGCTTT
>Ga0210059_1014397_pt1 | contig 11698 bp, 4 predicted proteins | sample Ectturendosymbi2_FD_188042 | JGI IMG/M metagenome (GOLD analysis project Ga0210059, IMG submission 188042) | Ecteinascidia turbinata endosymbiont from Florida, USA - Sample 2 (SPAdes) (version 2) | ecosystem: Host-associated > Tunicates > Ascidians > Unclassified | place: Key West, Florida... | reverse complement strand
GAAAGATGTTTGTGCTTTCACAAGATGAGCAATGGGCAAATAAAAAACATTCCTCTGAATTGAGAGCCCTTCAATTCAGGAAGATGTGACGAACTTGGTCTTACTGTTTGACAGTGGATATGCATCGAACCCTGACATCGATTTACGTGAAGGTCTAACTAGAACACTGGCTTCAAACCATTACCTTCTTGAGGACTCCTGAGCACATTAAAGATTTTCACGGACCCCCTACCCGAAAAGGTTTTATTTTAAGAAAATACAACGTATTGAAAACCTGACTGCCTGGGAAATTCTAATTTCAGATTCGGAATCAGTAAACTTCAAGGATGGTAAAAGAAATGGAATGGTTACTGTATTGTATCAAACTACAGCTTGTAAATCTAAATCTATCATACTTGAAAATCCCACCAACAATCAAACCAACCAACTGTGCTGGTGGTGATATTCTACAGTACTGTTACGTGACACTCAAGTTCTTCGAATGAACCTGAGTCATTTACAATAATAACTTACTGCTTCTGTGATATAGACGAAGGCAAGATGTTATAAGGGGACGGGCATTGATGTCGTATATGCATAAAAGTTAAAAAAGCAAATTTGGGTGACTTTGTTTCCTCGGACGTCTATTTTCATGTCTCAGACTTTCTGCTGTGGGAGACCCTAAGACTGAATTCTAGTTGCCGTACGCAGGCTAGAATAGTTTTCAACAGTTATCTGTCGTTGACTCCAGTGGTAACTGTGATCCGAGCTGATTGTGGAGACGTCTTAACTAATTATACCGGCAACTGAACTTCAAAAGCACTAGATTGTTCGTAGATGGGTGGAGGCCAGCGTATTTACCACACTCAGTTATTTTAGAAATCTGCAGACAACGGTTTTTACCAAAATCGCTTTTACATCAATATAAAGTGCCTGTGCAAGGCGAGTTTGTCGCCTTCCTAAACACCACACGTGCGTTGTGTGTACATGAAAAATACTGCAAAATGCAGACACTCCCGCAAAAACATGCGAACAACGTAGGATTGCAAGGATGGGCCGTTAATTAAACAACTTGTACGCGATAGAGTGCATTCTACAATAACCTTCAACAGTTCGCTGGTGAAAATCAATAAGCTGATAAAAAATGCAAAAAAAACATCAGCATCCACAGGAAATGCTGAGCACATGGGGCGTTCGCGTCGCATTAGTGAAAGGTGATACATTTTAAAATATTGATAACTTAACGAAATCGCACCGCTGTATGGTAACATTGCTTTTGTTTCTTCGTTTTGTAGCAAAAGAAAAAATGATAAAATGTTGATAACCTAAGAAACTAGATCCTGATTATTTTATTCCTCGTTTCCCTAAAAGGCTTTTGCTCTTCTCAGGAAAAGATTTTGCAGTATGCACAATACCGCTTCTCATTGGCAACACTGAGTCACAAGCAGTTCGTGATGGCGTTAATCGTGCAAGCTTAAAAAAACAAAAAACATAAACATTGCTTCTGTCTCCCTACTAAGTTTCGTCAGTCAATTAAGTGGCATAATGTTTTTAGGTTGTTAAGTCGAATTAAGTTGGTGGAAAAACTTCCACCTCTTGTGCTCAATTAATAAGTCCACAGATGCAGCAAAACAAACTGTTCACGACTCCTTCGCTAAAAACAGCTGAAGAAGAGACCGTCAACACATTCAGTTCAAATCCTTACGACGGTGAATACGCTGTGAAATAGCCCGACATCAAATGGTTTCTCATCGCGTGCAGTCACGCTGTCACGAGCAGGAAGATGAATAATAAACAAAACACTCACCATCCGCGGCATCCGGAGCCACGTGTTCAGTGAAACTAACGAAACGTCATATTTAACTTCTGTGCACTGAAGCAATACATATATTAGTGCAGCTTAAGAGTCGGTAATACACTGAGATTAGGTTGCAAGCTGTAAAATCTGAAAAAATAGTGGGGCGCGAGGATGGACAACTTTGAAACTGGACGATGCTTATGCCCATCGCTTTCCGCAGATACGCTTCTGGTACCACATAATAGCTTAGTTTTAGTCCATTGGTTCCCAAGTAGATAGGTCATGGGACAGTTTTCAAGTGTATTATGCAGCTATCAGAGGTGGCCGGAGTCACATTTTCAGACTCCGACTCCGCTCTTGTTCCAAAATTTTTGAATCCGGATCCGGGTCCGGAAATTTTTCAAATTTGAGAATCCGATTCCTGTTCAGACTCCGGCTACCACTGAAGCAACCGAAATTAAGCAATGTTTTTACTCAGCAAATGACATGTATAAACGCCACGCAGACTCCTGCTGCTGCCGACAATGACAATTGACTCCGGATCAGGGTCCGAAAGAAAGACGCAGAATCCTGCCGGAGTCGAATCCCGCACTCCGGATCCGTGGCCACCTCTAGTAGTTATTCAAAAAAGAGTTTACAGCAGCAAATGTGTTGTGAAAGTGACATGATAATGGTCATATAAAAAAACTGTACCACCATCAATGTCAACCAAAAGGTGATGCCACGAATTTCCAAATACAGTAAATTGCTGTTTCAGAGTAACGCGTGTTTGGGTTTTAACTTGCATAAAACCAAGTCAGTGCGGTCAGTGCTAACGAGATGGCTGGGCGCGTCATTTTTGGTTGGTAAACACTTCCTTGGAGACTTTTTTTGTGTAGACTTCGCGATAACTATCGTTGCTGAAATTCTTCAGGGGATTGCAAGCAGTGCCCACCTTAAACCTACCCTTCACTGTGTTGGCGACGTTAATGCTCAGAAAACTTGGTTTGGGTTGTATCCGTATGTTCTGTGTCTACAACTAGCTTTGGGGAGACGCTGTAATCGTAACAAGTTTGCTAGCAAGCAGGGTTGAGGAGTCGCAAGGAGTTGGAGTCGGACTCTTAAGAACACTACGAGTCGGATTTTTTTATCCGACTCTGGAAGTCCAATTGAATCATTTTTGCATCGCGCTCCTAAGTTGCGAGTACCAACTCGTGCCGATAAAATAGTACAATTTCTTTTGAAACTTTTATTGAAACAGAGAATTTTTCCTGTGCACCACCATTTCCACTGACTGCAACAAATTTGGCTACAGTACCTGCAGCTTGAAGAATCCAGCATCATAGGGTAGAACGCTTTCTCTTACGCAACAGTGCGCATTGCTTAATGCTGACACAGCTACCATTGTTGACAGCCAAACTTCAATTACGTTATGTAAACTTCAGAAAGTTTGAAAAGGTCGGAAAATTTTGGAAGCTAGGAGTCGGACATTTTACCTCTGACCCCGCAACCCTGCTAGCAAGCTTGGAAAATATTTCTATCAAAATTTTTGCTATGGTGGACAATTCTGAAAAAAGAATATGTTTACCCCTGTTTCCAAAATGTCTTTAAGATTTGTTCGTGCCCAGAAATTTTTCATTCCGACCAGATGAACTTGGAAAAGGTCTATATTAAATAAAGATACGTCTTTGAAATTCATGACATAGCCAATTTGAATATTATAGAAAATGCCTCAACATGTTCTGCAAACAAACAAAACTAAAGCTTTATTTTTCAGAGTTGTTTTCTTTAAAACCCTGTCAGGCGATGTTGCGTTGTGCTCGATAAACACGGTTTGTGTACTATACATAAATCTGAGAGGAGCGTCCGACTTACTGAAAAAAGATTGGAACGCGAACATAATAACTCGCACATAACACCCTCTCCTCGTTTCGTTGTAGTGCGTGCCAGACATTTGAAACTAAAAAGCACTCGTGAAAAACAACGTAGCCCTGTTTCGTAGACGTCCTCAAAGTTTAGCTGCCGTTCTCTTTCCTGTCGTTTATCCGATGGCCGTGAAAGTGAAGAGCAATGCGTCAGTAGTGATAAGAACGAAGGAACGAAGCCTAAAATAGCGGCAAGTGGAACTTAGTATCTGGTCTTCCACAAAAATTTTAAGCGGCGTCTAATGCGCTTAAAGATGATATTGACGGTGTCGTGGTGTGACCAAAGGAGAAATAACTGTTGATCATTGGAAGTCATTGCATTGAAATGGAGTGGCGCTCGTGTATAGCAAGGATTGGAACATAGCGCTGAACACAACTGCGATGCCTCAGAGTAATCGCTTGGAAACATGCCACCTAACCTTGTTAACGCTGTTTTGAGTCAGATTTACCAACGCAGGCGTTGGACATGCGAGCAGATGCACTAATAGAAGAGGACTGGAAGTAAGCCTGGTTTGTGTGTAGAGGAAAGCATTTGAGCATTACATTGCGTGAAACAAAGCCGAGAAATGTTTAGTGAAAAGCAAGTGACCTCTAAAAAATCCGCTCGGAATGTCTTATGGATATATCAGTGTTATGCACAATGTTCTACACTATGTCTATAAAGCTACTTCGGATTTTGAGAGGCCATGACACTTTGTGAAATGTCGGGATACAAACCAATTACAGTTGTATGGTTGGAACAAATTAGGCTGGCAGTTCTGATTGAATTCTCATTTTTTTCGTGTGAATAGCTGTAGCATCATCATTAAAAATGCGGTAAAATTTTAGAAACGTGCATTGCTTTTGATATTTGCTTCAGCTGGTCTTTGTAGGAGTCTTTTGCCACATTTCTCAATTTTATCATAGCCTGGACCTGAAGTAGAATCTGCAAAAATGAAATTTGTCTGAAAGTTAAGCATATTTAGCATTTAATAAATGCGCAAAATGTGTGGGATCTTGTTCTAATCTTAACATTGGCATGGAATACAGTACTAAAAATACAAACTAAAATAGCTGACAAATATGATTAAATTGTGATGGTAAGAGTCAACGCTTATTTTTCAATTAGGGAAAACGATTAACTTCGAGAAGTTCAGTTAGAACAGTGGTTTTCAACCTGGGTCGCGACCTCTGTGGGGGCGTTTGCGATTTTTCTAGGGGTTTCGAGAACTTCCGATAAAAATAATCATAATTTCTTCTATATTTTATATTTCGTATATGGAACCACTTTTTGTCGTAGCGCCAAAACAATAGGATCACCCTGCAAAATGATAGCCTACTTTTTCATTCAAAACTATTTTAAGTGTGATTATTACCGTTACAGTACAGAGTATTGTTGCGTTTGGCAACGCACGAATAACTTTGTGACATAATAATAGGCAGTGTTTGCAAATTAGATATCTGAATGCGGTAATTGACTTGGGAGCAGTGTTTCACCTTCAGGGATTTTGTCCTTAGGTTGGAATTTTTGACCCTTTTTAGGGATTTAGGGATTTTTGGAGAAGTTTGGAAACGTTTAAGTTGAATCATTTCAGATTATTTTGCAAATCATATTTGGCTCTGATTTTAAAACTTGTCATGGTACTCTGACTTTATGTTGCACCAACATATATTTAGGGATTTTTTGAAATGCTCTTGGGATTTTTGGAGTAGCATTTGTGAGAACCCTGCTTGGGAGTTGTTCTAGTTTTCACTGAGTTGTGCTGTGGAGTGATTTGTATAGGGCACGGGTCTCTCTCACTGATGCTGCCATGTGCATGAATTTAATAAATGAGTCTTTGTTCAACATTAGTCATTGTGTCTTTTTATTGTGCAAGCACAACTACACTACATATGCCTGACTGGAAATTTTGTCGAAAACATATTCAATGTGTGGCATTCACAAATCAATAGCATGCTTGCAACTATTAGTGTAAAGCAGGAAAATAGATTGACTAACATTTGCTTTTATCGTTTTAAACGGCACAACGCAGCAACACCCTGGCATGGGCTTTGTCAAAGTACTGAAAACTTAAAGCTTTCCTGGTTCTTCTGAAAATTAGCATAGAGTTACACATGTTTGTGTCCTTGCGCGGACTTACCGTGTGTTGTCTTTCGAAGCACTATATTCAGCACCTGAAGCTTGCTTTGACGCTTTATTTTGTGTTGTTATTCGTTCTTTGGGAAAATACGAATCATCGCGGGCGTAACGAAAACTGGTAACAAGGACGAAACTACCAATTTCATGCGGTGGTTATTAGGGAGGGCCGCAGAAAAGCTACGAACCAGCACGAGACGACTTGTTTTATGCATTTTGAAATTTTCATTGCTCTTGTATAGTTTTTAGTAAATTAAGTTTGATTTACAGCGAAACAACAAGCGCGAAGTAAAAGCTTTTGAAACGTTTCAGCATGAAGTCATTTTCGTAAAAATGCAAGTAGTTACGATACAATCATCTCATCGATAGAAAGTTACGAGTAGTGTTCATAACTTACGTACATTTGTTTCTCTTACAAAATGATGCAACACATGGAACAGACAAGATAAAGAGGCTTCGCACATAAAGTTATGTTTGCTCAAAATAAAAAATGGAGCCAAAATTGTACAAACTCTTAGAAAAGACTACTCCAGCAACATCTTTTGTGTTTCCTTGTTGATAACAGCTAATCCCAATAGCCAAACAAAAATCTTGCCGGTCTACAGCGTTTGGCCTGAAAGGTATGTTCATGCCCAAGAAGTATATTTTCAAAAAAATTTGCAATTTATCAACTTTAAGGAATAAAAATACACATCTACTGCAGTTTTTACGCCATTACTTGCGAAAAATAGTTAAATTAACAAAAATTTAAACGACATTACAATTTCAATACAAATTTTCTTTCCACGTTTCAAATGGCTTTTGCCCGAAAGCAAAAAATGTGCAGGGGATGCGGTCTTCGCTGCACCCCCACCTCCTGCGCCTATGTCAATAACGGTCATTCGCCAGGTTTAAAATAAATTGCTTCGTTCGCGGAACAACAGCGACGACACGCTGCGTTACAACGTAGGAACCTGATCGACCCTTCATGCGCATAAATTTAGACCAGGTTGCACACAGGAAAGCCGACTTGCTCTCTTCCCGTCCTTTACAACATAATTTCATGATTGGCAGTTGATGTCGTCGGTTGTGGCATTTTTCGAGTTACTGGAGAGGAAGCCATGAATGTGTTCAGATAGCAGACGTAATAAGAAGCAGCTCGGCTATGTCCGCTGTATTAGATCAAAGCTTCGAGTGTTCATTAGAAATTTTACAAATTTCGACCTAGAAAGGACGACGAATGTCTTGTACATAACTATATTGGAATGCATTAACGATAGAGCTCTTTACCAAAGCTGCAAGAGAAAAAACGTGTTGCTGCTAACTTCCCAAAATTTGTCATTTTTAGCAGAAGCAGTTAATAACAGGGCAATCATCCCCAGTTGAAACATTTGCTGCATGCTGGTGATGCAACGCAGTAAGCATTCAGCTTTAAAGCAATTTGAAAATTAATGTGACATACAAAAGACCATTTCCGTTAAACACGCTTATTATAACTGGCAAATATTTTAACATTCCACCTGCTTCCAGATTTTTTAAAAGTAATTAACAACGGTTTCAAGAATATACTGTATTTTATTAAAGATATTCTATCGCTTAGAGTTGTTTTCCGTAAATTCCTTTGCTTTCATAATGATTTTTGAAAACTCAGCGTCATGCACGCGAGAACTTTGAGATTACCTTGACTCTCCTACTGTTTCAGCTAAATCTTCACTTCCATGTAAATAATTAAGACATTACTTATCATTGAGGCAGCCTTCGTCTAAGTGCATTTAGAGCTTTGGCAGCCACTGCCGATGTTGTTGTTTCGTTCAGGACAAAATCAAAGCAACGTGTGCGACTGAGGCAAAGGTTTTTGTCTTTAGCAATGCGATTTTCCGATGCGGAACGTCGGTGTAAAGTCACGGTTTCAGACTCAGTGAAGCGAACGAGAACCTACTGAAAAGTGCAACTAGACATGTCAAGTGCAAGCTTGCCATTGTGTGCGGCTGCGAACAGTAAATCCGAAAGGCAACATCAGTTACACAGTGATTAATCAATTGGTTTATGAAAATTATTGCCGACCGTATACATATGAATAAGTGAATTAGGATTTCCTGTAAGAAACTGAATCTAAACGTACCATACTTTTTTCAATAAACAAATAAACTTTGAGTTCATTTCTGAACAGATGGCCTAAGATCGTTTTTGCTGCATCCTTGCGTTAGAATTTCTTTTAAAACGTAAACCTTTGACAACATTAACTTTAAAAGCAACCACTTGAAAATTTCAAACCCAGTTTGGTCTTGTTGCATGCTACTGAGGTTGATAGATCGTAAGTGTGTTGCCAATAATTTCGTGAAAGTGATCTTATGGTATAGTAAGTACATGTTTACTGTGGATTTTACTTGGTTTATCGCTCTCGGATTGGCTCTGATTTAGCAAAACAATGTCTGTCCAACAATACCTGGATTGATTCGCATTTTACTCTTCTAGCTAGCAACAACAGTTTTTTTTATAATAAACATGGAGCTTTTGGTTTTCATTGGATTGGTTGGTGGGTTAAAATACAAAGCTGAAAAGCTGGGTCAAGCTGAAAAATCATAAGCAATCCTGCAATTATACTTTTTCAAGCACTTGAATAATTCTACAATCGGTTGTTTCACTCTGATGTGCTACAATATCAGTCAACTTGAAAAAGTACTTGTCAATTTTTCAAAATACAAAATGATGCATGGCTAAGTCGATCAGGAAAAGTCAATCCGTATTGCTTAGCATTCTACTGCAGCAAAAACACTGTGTTTCATGTCTATTGCATGCCAATGGGTGCCTGCCGATGTGCTGAATGTGCACACAGTCTAATATTAAACGCCTTTGCATTGCCTACAACAATGCCTGTCGTTTTTTGCATTACACCCCATAGAACGTAAGTGTTTGCCCAATCAAGATACCTATTTGGTCAAGATATTTCATGCCTTGATAGAAACAATTGGTATACTCATGTCAGGGTTCCCACGCGGTATTGAAAGCATTGAAAAAGTATGGAATTGTGAAATCGGTTTTCAAGACATTGAAAAAGTATATGTGCGTAAAGTATTAAAAAAATGGAAACCATCTCTTCAACGATCTGTGTATTCATTTTCTGTTCTTCATCGCTAAGGATAGTTCTGCAGATGCTTTCTGCATTGTGTTCCATGAATAAAAGTTTCGAAAAATGAAGCAAAATGATGGTATTAAATTCTTAGTTTAGTATTGAAAAGGTATTGAAAAAGTATGGAAAATTGTTTTTGAAAATGTGTGGGAATCCTATTATGTGAAACGATGCTCATCTTCATCTAACTTTTTCATTTGCTCACTTCAATTGTCTGATGCTTTTTACAAATCTTCATTTTCTCCCCTCCCATTATGTAACACCTCTGTATGAGAATGACCGAATGCAGTAGCTACATGCAGGGTTGCCAGATGAAAATTTTAATAAAAATCCAAACAACGCAAAAAAGAGGCCAAAAAAAGGCCAAACATGCTGTTTAAAGGCCAAAAAAAGGCAAACTTTATTTGAGGTATTGCCATTCCTTTGTCGCAAAAAAACATCTACATTACAAGAATATCAAATTTTTTCGTCAAAATTAAGATTAAATTTTGCTTGGCATTGCACTGGAGCACTGATTTTTCCTGAATTTTCATGGTTTGTGAAATTGCACACTTTGGGTAAAATGGTGCCACAGTTTGCATACTTATCCATCGGCAGCTTTCTGGACGAAAGTCTCTCCTATTCACTCTGTACTTACGATCAGAATTATAAGACCACTTCCACTTCGACGTAATTATCGCATTTCCATCGCGAAGACGCATACCTGTTTGCAAGCGCTCAGACTGCTTGGGGCTTACAACACAATTGGCACTACACAGTGCAGTGAGTGCACACATTTCCAGTGATTATGCAAAGTCTTAATTTTGAATTTAGCATTCATCAAATATTACTAATATCAGAATGCGGCGTCTGATATAGCATTTATCACAAAAATTTTGCAAATGTGTTGCCAAAAAAATGGAATAGCAATATTTTCCTTCCTAAGAAGCTATTCCAGCGTAAAAAAGCTAAAAAAGAGCCAAAAGGCCAAACACATTTCTTAAGGCCAGCCGACTTAAGATTAGGCCAAAAAAAGGCCAAAAAGCCAACTAAAATTTTTTAGACCAACCTACTTGAAACGAGGCCAAATTTCTGAAATTTGGCCTAAAAAAGGCCAACCTGGCAACCCTGGCTACATGTGCAGTAATTACTTGTTTCAGTGTTTATTCCTCTTCAGTATCGACCATGCGCACCAACAAACTCCTATACGCTGGGTAGCGTTGTGTCTAAGTACTTCTGTACCCATGTTTTCTTTTCATTCAAGTGATATTGACATACGAATATGTATTTGAGAAAAAAACGCAAATAAGCAAAAATTAAATAAGCGCCCCTACAATAACACCTACCACATTTTGCATTACGCCTTTAATCCCAAGGAATGTAAGTGTTGGTTTGCATACATCAACGTACTTCTTTCGTCAGAAGATTTGATGCCTTGATAAGAAACAAGTAAATATAGTCTCCATACAAAGGTGACGCAGTCGAATCTATCAGAAAATTTAATGGGAAATCGATCCCACTTAACTATACGCATCCTCAGTCCTGAAATATGCAAAAGCTTGCGGGCGAAATGCTGAAGGACAAAAGCAACCAAACTCTAGACTGAAAAGAATAAATCAAAGCACAAGCTGCGGAAAGTAAAAGCTATGAAAAAGGCAATTATCAAACAGTTGCTTTCACTGGAACTGAAAAACTGTCTGACGCCGACTGCACAGCAACAAAACCATACCTGCGTTAGCAAAATGCCCAAGCAGAAAGGCGCTTAAAAGGTTTATAGACGTGTTCTGGGGATAGCCTTTAAATGCTAAATGTTGGGAAGTGCAAACACAAGGGTGCTACAAAAACCGGTAAATAAAATGCTGCATGGGTGGCAAGATAGGAGGTCGAACAAATAAGCAAAGCAAGACGGAAAAAATCAATGAACGATGCAAAGGTGTACAAGATTCATTTCAAACGAGGGAAGATCATGCTTTGAATATTAATTTGTGCATTTAGTTTGTTAAGGCATTTATCTGCACAAGTTCCCAGAGTCAAAACTAGGTTGTTCTACAACAGTAACGGTGCAAGAGTCAATTATATATGGTTTATTTAGGATTCCGTTGAAAACTGCAAAGTCCCGCAAAAACGCCATTTAGTCGCCACCATGCCTTATATCTGGTTTGTTGCAAGTATCTCGGTGCGCTGACCACCTCTTTGAAAACTTGTTCACTGTTTGGCCAACATACTGTCAATGGCATATCACACAAATCGCCACATAATTACCATAGTTGGCACATGTCAGGTTTTGATTCAGCGGGAAAGTTTTATTTTTTCAGGACATGTGGAACAGCTGGGATTGGGACCATGGATCTTTTGTGTTTTCCATTGCGACCACAATATACGCAGTCAGTAGCGGACACAGGCTAATTTGGTGGGGGGGATGCGACGTCAATTTGCAATGAACCCAATGCTTTACAGAACCATATTGCGTAAATCAATCACTTTCGCATACGTACAGCACGTTACGTTACGAGGAAACAAGTCTAAGTTTGGTTTAGAAGCTTGAGTGATAAAACTGGTCAAACTTTAACACTCCACCGCTACGGAACCAACGAGCAATGTGGCACATAACAACGATCTGACGTAGTCACTGGCATCGGCGCAGGTACATCGAGGACTCAAGATAAAAAGTTCACGTGACGACATAATACTTATTCTTATTGTACGTTGCGTTTGTTACAACACAATTGCCGGTGGCATTAGCCAGCATAGTGCAGTAGCGCTGTTTAAACTTGTATGCTGCAGCAAGTGAGCTTAGTCACTTGGATGCGGTT
>Ga0210059_1014396_pt1 | contig 11698 bp, 5 predicted proteins | sample Ectturendosymbi2_FD_188042 | JGI IMG/M metagenome (GOLD analysis project Ga0210059, IMG submission 188042) | Ecteinascidia turbinata endosymbiont from Florida, USA - Sample 2 (SPAdes) (version 2) | ecosystem: Host-associated > Tunicates > Ascidians > Unclassified | place: Key West, Florida... | reverse complement strand
CTGTATGCTTTCGAGGAATCAGTCGACTGCCATCTGCTTTCGTCTTTTTGCGATGATTCAAACTTGCACATATCTTTATTCAAGTATGTACTTTCCACGATGGGTGTAAGCAAGGAATCGATCAGCACATTCGATTTCACGTAAAATTACGCATCGACAATCCTTATTCAGATAGAATCAATAAGGACTGAGGATGCGTAATTTTACGTGAAATCGATTTCCTATTGAAAATTTGCTGATCGACTCCTTGCTTACACCCATCGTGGAAAGTACATTAGTAGAGAAGTTTCACCTGGAAACTGAATAAGATCTTGTGTGAAATGGCGGCGGGAAGCGAGCGCAGGTTAAAGCGAGTTACTTGGGTTGATTGAGACAAAACTTACACTGTTCTGTGTCTCAGCAAATTTCTTTTCTCTGTCAGTTAATCTTTCAGTCGTATCACTTCCTATCCACCTGTCGCGGCAATCCAAGCGTGACCTGGGCTTTGTGAGCCAACAATGTGCACACAGTCCAGTCATATATATGCGGGCAATCCAGCGCAGCAATAACTGAGAATACTTGTGATTTCAACGTTGCCCGCTATTCACCGACCAGAGCATACCGCACCAGTGTAGCCAAACCAGCTTTGCAAATGTCGAGCTTCTCGATCCACAGACACAATACAAAGTATTTTTTAGGTAAAAATATAAATCTTGTGATTGTTACCGATTTCAGCAACCTATTTACTAAAATGTATGCCGAGGATGAACGAGGAAACGCGTGTATGTAACTGATGGATTGTCCTTATTGCTGACTAAAAGTTTTCCGCCTGCAGAGCTGATTAGTAGACAGTTTTCGACGTGCTTGTTTGCGTGGTTAGAAAACGGTGTTAATGAATTTATACGACCTGGTATCTCTTGGTAGGCATATGCATCTTTTGAATATTTTTACAATTTTTCTACATTTTCTTTTTACTGCGGACAGAAAGCTTAAGCCATCAAAATTTTTATTATTTAAAAAAGCGAAAGGATTTTGTTAGGAACCATCATGCTTTGCCTTTTATTTTCTTAAGTTTTTCTTTCTCTAAGACGTCTTTTTCACATACCCATTCCTTGTCCCTCCATCCTATACTCTATTTTTTCATACTTCCCGACCCCACAACCTCCTCCTGTTTCACACCGTTTTCCGTAGCTTCGCTGCTTCAAATCTTTAAGACTTTCTAAACTGGTGGAATGTGGAAAAGATGCTTTAAAACGAATGGAATCAACTGCTTGTATAAACCTACTATCGCTGCAACTTTATCATTTGCGGTGGAAGAGAGCTTAGTCCCTGAAGAAACAAATTCTGCAGAAAAGATATCAAGGTAGTTTAACTTAATTTAAATTGATTTTGCAATCAGACACGAAGTCCATAGTACAAACACACACTGTCTGCATAACGCAGGTTGATAAAAACAGACACAACAGAACGTTTTACAACGGTGTTGGAGGCTGAATCACAGGGTGACAGATACTTTCTTAACATCATTGTTCGCTAACCCGTAATGTCGCAAAAGCCCTTAGAATTAAACGGAGACATTTAAACTCTTATTGAGCTTCAGTGGAAACCGATCTTGAAGACTTTGCCATGATATGCGCGCGCCCAACCTAGCATGAAATGCGTGCTCAACCATGCATGGAACGCGTGCTTAACCATGCGTGAAATGCGTGCTCAACCATGCAAAGCAATGAAGCCAAACAGCGGTACAAGCGTCAGAAAGAATGCACGACAGTTCCGGTCACCAATGACGTGAGATGGGGACAGCATTGATTGTAAAGAACAATACAGGAACACAGAAATGAACGAGGATTTTATGACATGAGGAGTATCTGAACGTGATTTAACCTGATTGAAAATCTGATTCTGAAGCTGTGTGATGTCTTGGACGAAGTTGAAAGAAGTAAACAACACCTGGCAATCATGGGCAATGAAAATGAAGACCTGAATCGAGTTCGGTATCGAGTTCATCTGAGTATGACCCCTCCAGCAAACAGCAACGTCCAATCTACTCATTGATGAAGTAGAGTTCGATTTGACTCACTGACAATAGCTAAGTTATCACCAGTGGCGTATCTATGCAAAATGGCGGATAAGGCAACGTTTAAATGTGCGCCCTTTTCAATAATTTAAATATTAGATATAAGCACAGTTTTTACGAAGGATAAACCATGAAATAAATAAATGTTTTGAAACAGAAAATATGTGCTTATTTTGCTTTGAAATTTTCAGCAAATAAAATATAAATTATCCGTAAGGAACATAAAATACTTCATATTCAAATACTTTTATTATAAGGAATATCAAAACATTCAAATAGCAACATTATCATACTTTGTACATACTTTTGGTTGACCATATTGTAAATCGTACAAACAAATCACCCAACATAATGCAACTGCAAACAACAATTGATTTTAAAATGAAACACATCCAAATTGGACAGGTACAATATCCTTGTTAATGAAGGCCATGTACTATTTGTGGTCGAAAGACACAATTCCATCGAAACATCAATGTATCCTGCCTTTTCTTGTTGCACAACTTGACACTTGCATTTTGCAATCTAGAATCTCTTCGTATAAACACTTTCCATCTACGTCTGAACAATACACAACTCCTAAATTCTCGCACATAAATTTTAGTTTCTCACAGTCAGGACCGTAACAAAGGCATTAGATATCCTACAGAAAGCCAAATTTGGAAAAAAAGCTAGCTCTTCACAAGACTATCAAAATTCTTCTTTCATGAGTAAAACATTTTTTGTTCAACTGGTACGTAACGATACTAACTGCTGATGTTTCGAGGATTAACTATCAACTAAGGTTCTCTTCCTTTGTCTTTGGACTGTGGTATTGTTTTTTTGCCTATTATCGGCCACTAGTGGCCTCGACGAAAATTCGTGCATTTTAATTTTGATTTATTTTTGATGACCAGACACGAAGTCCATAGTATGAACACACGGAAAGTGGGCCGCAGCATTTTAAGTAATTTGTAAATCTGTGGGAGTTTTGTGTAACAGTCAAGATTTTCACAACCACGGAATTAACTCGTCTCAAACAGATTCTGACTAATATCCTCTTGCCTGAAAGGCTTCAGCAAGGACTGACTTACTTAGTCTTTGTTATAGCATGAGAAGGACGAGGTCTTGCTGTAGATGTGGCAAAAGAGCATTCTTGTTCTTGTGTATCACAATGCCTGACCGTCGCGTTGTATGACAATACCACAGTTTCGTCATAATATGTGGTGGTGTTGGTGCAACACGCCCGATGTGACGCATTACATCAGGTAGGTTTGCAGTTAATAGTTGTACGGGGCGTAAAATAGACGTTCAAGAAACTGCAAATAAATAATTTAATTTTCCGAAGTAATTTTTCCGTCCCCGTCAAAGTGGCGCCCATGGCACGAGCCATGCCTGCCATGCCCTTGATACACCACTGGTTATCACCAGCGTTGCTGAATTATCAAGAATACTAGAGCGATTTAAAATAGTTTGTTTGTTTATTCCAGTTATTCCTAGCCTTTTTTCCCAATCGTCTGAGTCTTTGTTCACATCTTCTGAGAATACATAGCATAGCTTCAGTTACTGGCTGTTCAAGCCCTTCACTAAAACTGCAGCCTACAAATAGGCTGCTACCGAAAGTTAAATTTACTGTCAATCATCGCACAGAGATGCAAATACCTTTAAACCTTTCGTGCCGGGGCATCACGTTCAAATCTACTGCAAATAGGTTCGTCGTTCTGGCATCAATTTTTTAAAAGTCGCGATCATTTGTGACTTGTCCAAGAGTATAAAAGAGGAAATGAGGTCAGCCAAAGAACTGCCCTTGTAATTTACTGTTACTTGGGAAACAGTTCAGTTCAGTTTGTTTCCGCATCCCGACCAAGCACATAATACTCCATCAGGAATATAGGGACAGGAAGCGACGGCCGTAGCTGTCATTTAAGCCATTGCCCCCACAACTTCATGCAAAACAACAAAATACAAATGAAACACCATAGTAAAAAAAAGCAAATGCAAATATCAACAGGGACGTTGCACTAAGTTAACAACACCACATGCTGAACAACTCAAAAAATCTCACATTGAGTTCAATCAAAGTAAATCCAGTTTACACTGCAGCGGATCCGCATCCCTCAGCCTATGAATGAGCCATCCCCACAGCAGAAACACCGCTCGAGAATACGTGGTACTTCTCAAAAGAATCAATATCGCGACCCAAGGTCGCTTAGGAATAACAAAAGTAGCTCACAGCTAACCTCGTTACCAGGGCCGGTCCTAGAAGATGCGGGGCCCAATGCAAAACCTGGGCGCGGGGCCCCTCTGAACAGTGATTTTATGACGTCATCGTGTTCAGTCAACCGTGTTACGATCGTGGTAGAGCGCAGATATGCAGTACAGCACTAACACGAGAATTGAGCACGTTTGCTAACGTTCGAGAGGAAATTTGCTAGTTCTGACGAGAACGTTCTTTGTTAACAGTGAAATTTATACGGCGTTTCTACTGAATTCTCAAGCGCAAGGTGCACCTGGCAAAAATGCATAATCTACCCAAACACCATGGCACGGGGCCGCCAGAGAGGCGGGGCCCAATGCAGCTGCATCGGTTGCATCGGCTTAAGGCCGGCCCTGCTCGTTACCACACAACAAATACTTGACATAGTAAAAACAGTCATTGGGCTGTCAACAGTCTTCACATAAATATGATTTGGAAACACTTTCACCGTTAAAAGTCCATTCCAAATTGTGTTTGGAAACACTGTTTCCACACAGGCAAGTCTTGCATATGTTACATATGTTGCTTCGGGTGAAGTCAACCGCAAAGAAACTGAAATAAAAATACCTGACGGTAGTTATTTCGTGCTTGTTTTTGCATCAAGAGTAAAAAGTGAAAATCTGAATGAAATGACTTGAGTAGATTCAAAATCTAAGTTTTTTTGCGATTTTCAAGATCATCTGAAACAAATGGAACTTCAAACAAGGTCTAGTTTCTGCGTCTTTGAACAACTGGAACAATTTTTAAGAAGTAACGAGGATCGATTATCTTTTTTAACAAACACCAGTGTACTGTGCTCATTTGTCGCGTGTCGGCTGCTGCTGGAACATTTAAAGCTGAAGCTCCATTCAGGTCTTTCCTAATCTTCGTTCCGCTTGAATACTGAAGAATGCAGAACTCAGAATAATACGGAAATTTGTTTTCGAGATAATGTTGACACCGAAATTCGTGGAAGGAAATGAGCGTAAAACTGTTTTTTAGAACCGGCAGGGCCTTATCATTTGTCAACAGTTGCTCAGCTGCAAGTTTTTATGACAAAAGAACTTTCATTCTTCCCCTGTTTGTGTTCGTAGGCTGGTATTAACTACAATTGGATCAATGGTCTTTATTGATGACAACAATTTCATTAATAAATGTGGGACAAAAACTATTTGTTGTCAAGTAATGCCACTAAAGTTTGTCAACAAAAACATGTGATAGTCCACTAAATAACTTACAAATATAAAGTGATATACCTTATTGAAAGAGTCAACGTCAACGTAAAAAAAAGTTGAACGCTTACAATGAATACGTAACTTAATCATAGGTTGGAAATTCCTCCCCCGAACTCACGAATTTCCTCCCTGGAGAGGAATTCCTCCCCGGTTAGAAACCACTGGTGTGACGCAACAGCGCAAGGTGCTGAGTGATGCACAGATACCGTGTTAAGAAAGGTTGTTGCAACTTGTACTTTCCTATGAGAATACTGCTATCCGTACCAACCAGTGATTTGGCCTCTGCACAGCAAGCGCACCGGACAAACCAGGCTCATCGCGGTCTTTTAATTAACACTTCTGCCGTGATTCGGGCACTTAGCGATGGCGCACTTGTATTCACTTTGTCAGCTAATCGGGATTAGCAAAAGATGGTCAGCTTTTTTGTGTACAGGCCACGACCTGATACTGATGCAGTCATATAGTGCTTCGAAAAAAAAACTTTTTTTGAAAGCTTGAATGGTGTAAGACCAGGGTGAAGTGGGGCGGGAACGCGTGGGAACGGCGTTCTCACACCTTTTTCAAGTTTTGCTTTTATTATGGGTTTGGGGCTGTTTCAAAATGGCTAGTCTTTAGGTGCGTTCCCACTCCTTTTTTGTTACCACTCATCCCTGTGTAAGATTAACTTGTATCGCGAAGAACGTTAACTTAATTACTCAGCAGAAAAATCCTTGGTTCTTTACGACGCATGGCTGATATGAGAAACACAGAAACCTGTTCGATTACCACCTGGCTGTCCTGGGCAGCAAACATGTTGATCTTCCACATGGTGCTTGCTGCTGATGTTTTCAAAACTTCAAATAGTATAGAGAATAATTACAGGCAATCATGTGTTCTCATCACCTGTTATTAAGTAGAAAAAAGTTAATTGAATCCTTCTCGAGTCGAATTGACAGCAAAGTGAGACAGCTGGTTCGTACATTCCAACCGAACGTCCAAGAATCTTCCGACGAAAATAACAATCTCACGTGTTTGATGTGATTCACCAAAGAAAATGAACCACACGCTTTCACAAAGTATTCTTTGATAGAATAGAACTACGTCAGATTTACCAGAAACATATTTTTGAAACCAATCTAACGAGCGAAGACGAAAGCACTCAACAAAAGTCAGGTTTACAGGAGTTTTAATAAACCGAAAATGAAGAGCTTTCACAGCCATGCTTGAATGACTATTCGTTAAATGGCCGGGTTGAAGCTCAGAAGTGGAAAAATTTCAGAAAAACTCCATTAACCCAAAATAATGTCCAGAAATATAATGTCAAGTAGAAATCACTCCGAACCTTGAGACATTTGTTTTTAAAAAACACCAAGAAAAGTCGATTAAAAATGAAAAACTTAGTTTACGGTTGAATTTTGCGTTTTCGCTGCCATTTCCGTCAAATACCGGGGGCCTGAAGAGTTAAACGGACTTTAGCTGCTTTGTGTGCAAAGATCACAGAATAATATTGAAAAGTGCAGGAAAAGCGAAAGTGAAATATTACGCTGAGTTTCCGCGATACCTTCAGTGATTTTCAAACAACGCTTGCCGTCGAAACCAACTCAAATCTTTTCTAACAACGATGGCTTTCTTGCGTTCATGATTTGAATGGCCGCAGAACTGATTCTTTGTCATGCTTGTCAATCACCTCTCAAAAAAATCGGCGATCTCTCAAAACACAAAGCAAAATAATGACAGGGCATCACGTACGTGGCCAGCAGATGAGCAGAGCAATCCAGTGAACTTTAAAGCAAAATGTCACGTAAAGTGCACATTTCCGTTCGATTCGAGAATATTTCATAAACACCATGAGAATGTTTCCGGACGTGGATAGTAACGGGCGATGAAAATAGTGGCGAGTGGCACGAATGACATTATGACATTGATTTTTGTCATCTCTGGGTGCCACTGATCCGTAAGGCTGTTTGGTTTTGCTTTTGCGTGAGCATAAAATATCCAAAGCTTCTCAGTCAGGGAGCCACACCCTGGGTTTGTTCGATGCGGAATTATTGAACAGATACAACAGTAGGTCGGTTAATGGCATGACCGCACAAGATTCCCTGAAAGTGCAAGATTCCCTTCGTTTCCCTTCGTTTGTTGCGGAAACTAATAAAAAAAACTACTCCTTCATGTGTTTCCAATCAGTAAACAAGCAGTAAAATAAACTGTTGAAAAACAACAGTGTCTAACGTTTCCTAAAACAAAAAACATGCTGATATTTCGACTAATAGCTGCTGATTAGTGGACTTCCAGAGGTAATGGATGGGATTTCTCACCGCTCGACTCGAAGCGTGCCCTTCCGTTAATAAGCGCCTCCCTCGTGGCCCTTATAAGCGGTCGGAACGCTTTGATCTCAGCTACATTCGCTGTTTACTTATTGCGTTGGCGGCAAGATCACAAGCCGTTTAAAAGTGAGCTGTGATTGTGGTGATAGGATTTCTTTGGATTTGACTTGAACGATGGATCAGCCTTTGGTAACAACTCGCTTCACCGTGAAGGTACAAGTTACTTTCCCGGTAATCAATAATTTGGATTTGTTAGAGCTGAGGTGCTCGCCGGGCAGCGGCCGCAGATATCGTGGCGGTTGCGAAGCGACGCTGCTGCAGAGTAGTGACGTAACAAAGCATTCAATGGTTCGAGACGAGGCTGAACCGCAGTTCCTGTTTGTCCGCTTCGCCGGGCGAAGCGCGCTTCATCAGTGTCGTGCCATTGTTACTTGACAATCCATTTAAGTTACAATGTGGCATTTTTTAATTTACTCCAAATAATTCAACGCGATTAATTCTTTGCAAATAGCAAGAAAAGTCGATGCATGTAAGAAACCATTTAAGTTTTTAATCGAGTCAGAAATATTTACAAAACTCCAACTACATCGCTAATTATCTCAAAAATAGCTGTCCATTGTTGTTAGAAAAGATAGTTGTATGCACACAGCGCACAATGCCAGGGGGCGTCACCTAAGATCGAATGACAACGTAGACTCCAGGGATTGACAAAGGAAGGACGCAGGTGCACTGCGCAGAAGGTTTTATACCAAAATGATCAATGAAAATTTGGAGAATTGCTCTGCAAGTAAAAGACAACAATATACTGTAAAACTAATTCTTATAGACTACCAGCATGCTTCGAGTCTACAATCACTGTTAAAAAGTTATTTCTCCATTTCCACTGATGTAACCTCTGCACCAGTTTTTGTGAATCTCGACCTTGAAGCTTCTTGGTCTTTGTCACGAGACGTGGGATGTTATTTTCAACATGTCTTGGTGAAGCTCCAGCAGTTTCAAACTTGTTCGCCAGAGGTATTGTCTTCGATGAAATAAACGAAAAAAGTTGGAAAAAATGGACGAAAGTCGACAAATCTAAAATTGGAAGGCATCGTGAATTTTTTAATCGTTTGCACTAATTTTTGATGAGCTCAAGAAAAACTCGCATATGTTAAAAGTTGGCCGATGTTAATGCAGCAATAACCATGGGTTCCAGTTACCAGCTGACAATTATACTTCTCAGTTTAAACATTCAGGTCTAGGTCGTGTCCTTTTTGACGAAATCGCGGTTCAACAATTTGAACAATGCTCTCGATCTCAAAGACTTCACTGTAGTTTACTGCTAGAAAGAAAATCTTCTGCATAACTACGAATATCGAAAGTGGGTTTGCAGGACTCCGCGCCTCGTCCCTCAGTTCGATGCAACGACAGATGTCGTGGAGTGTTTTGATTTTAGAGCGTGCTCGTCTTTTGTGTTGGATGGAAATCCTAAAAGATGTTGATTTTATTGTTTGCAGCTTGAGCCATTAAGTTTGATGGTCCCTGATCTCCTCCATAACTTCATTTTTTAAGGAAACAGAGCAATTTCAACGAATTAAAAGATCTGCATGATTGCATTTTGTGTGGAAAAGAGAACATTTGGCAAAACCTGTGAATTCTGGGATTCCAATGAATTGCACAGAAGTTCCTGGAACAGATAATTTCATGAAGTTTCACGTTCATGGGCCTTGGAGCATTTCTGTCCTTATTACGACAACTGAAACAATGTTAAGATTAATGACAACACTAACTGTTATACTGTATTTGCGAGCAAGCTGACTGCGTCAATGGAACCAACGCCTTAGTGCTGATCTACTTGAGCATCAGTCGAAACTGCCGGTGTGCCGGTTACAGAACTAGACCTTGAGGTTACCGCTCAGTTTTGTTGCAGTGTATTCGATCAGTTACATCAACTTTATTTGCTCCAACGCAATTGACATCGGCATGACATCATGTGCTGGTATAGTTCTTGCAGACTGTGAGCCAGCAATGCAGTTTCAGAATGCCTGAAGCGAACTTGACCCTTGGCACTGTCACACTTTTTCAATCTTACAATGCACGTCTTTACGGACACATGCATTATCTTGAACCTGCACTGGATTTTATTTTTGATTCAAAATCACTCACCCATAACTCTGAACTTCCAATGCGTCGTGACAGAGTTGGACAACAGCTTTTTCGCTGATTGGTCGTAAATAAAGAGTATCAGCCAATGAGAGTGATAGATAAGTGATGCTTTTAAAGTGAGCGTTACGGATAGTTGAGATAAATTTTCAAGCTTTGTTTGAAACGCCGTTATGCGCAGCTCCCACGGCAGTAATTTATCAACATGTGAGTTTCATTAAAGGTTTCAGAGCAAGTCGATGATGTTTCAGATGTAACAGGCGCTTGGCCATCTGAACTGGCAAACACATATGTTCAAAATCTTTTGAAAATTCATCTGATATTGATTTTAAAGTTGATCAAAATAAAAGGTTTCTTCCACCAACAAAAATTCATGAAATGTAGAAGGTCGTCTGAAGATAAGTTCATTGTTCATGGACAGTTCAAGAATTCACTGAAAAATACTTTTGAGTGTAAAGCTTTGCAAAACATTTTTCTGAAATGGTTGATTTTGAATAAAAAGATAAAAGAATTACTTTTGTGGGAGGGACGAAAAAACGGATAAAACAAAAACAAATAAAAAGTCTTCTCGGCATGCCATAGTTCAGTGACTAAACCGCAGGGCCGGGTTTAGCTGATGCGGCGCCCTGGGCTAATCCACTTGTGAGGCCTGTCTTTTCCACTGTTACGAGGAAAAAAATGGAAAAGCATTAACAGGAAGGATTTTTTCCAGGGGGGGGGGCAGTAGGGGATTTTACCAAAAAAATTTTTCCGGGAGGGCCAAAAGTGGTGAAATTTGATTTTTTCCCCTCGAAATTGAAAAAACAACCTTTTTTGCTAATAATATTAAAATCCAGGGGGGGAAAGACCCCCTTCCGACGCCCATGAACATTAGTCAATTTACACAAAGTCGAATATGAAGATATGGACGCTCTCCAAGTTCGCTCAATAAAAATTTCCAAACCTTACTAGTGTCCAGCGATGACTGCGTTCGGCGTAAAAGCGTTCATTGACACGGAAATCGTGCCTGACTGGTGGCAGACACACAACCAGGCAATTTTCTCCCACGAATTTTTCAAAACATTCTGAAAAGGACAAAACTTTTGCACTTGGTAAGTAAAACAACAAGCTGCAATCAATTTTCCTCTCAGAAATGTCAGCTGGTTGCGGCCCTGGCTGGCGAGAACAAGATTTCTAATTTCTAAAGGCGAACCAACCGAAAACGTCACGGTTAAATTTGACCAAACACATAGCTTTCGTATTTCATAAGTTTCTCATCTATATTTGCTAATCTGTTCTTCATGATAGATACGCCAATCGGCGCTTTGGGGTTCACGAATTCCTCAGTAGTTTGAAGAAAATACAAATCGAAACAAATCACAGCTAAAAGTATTAAACGTGTTTAAATTACATTATAAAAACGATAACAAAGCTACTGACTTCAGCTCAGAAGAAGCATTGTAATATTATTATTTGTTACACCTTTGCTTTGTGCCTTGAGGTTACAACGTTTGACTTGATTGAAAACGGTGCTTGAACAGTTTGCTGATACCAAGCAATGTCTGAGCCAATCAAGAAGCTAACTGTGGCTGCACTCTCAGAAAAATTAGAAAAATTTATGAGTAACCTGCAAATTGCTCAGCAAAAGACGGATAGCACTTTATCAATAATGATGAATGAAATTCAGGAAATTCGAAAAAGTCAGGAATACTTGGGCAGCAAATATGAAGAAATTAAAGATGAACTGAAAACTATACAAAATATCAAT
>Ga0210059_1014395_pt1 | contig 11699 bp, 11 predicted proteins | sample Ectturendosymbi2_FD_188042 | JGI IMG/M metagenome (GOLD analysis project Ga0210059, IMG submission 188042) | Ecteinascidia turbinata endosymbiont from Florida, USA - Sample 2 (SPAdes) (version 2) | ecosystem: Host-associated > Tunicates > Ascidians > Unclassified | place: Key West, Florida... | reverse complement strand
CACTTTCCCCCTTTGATAAAATGCTTGGTATTTGGTATCCTGAATTTGTTCACGTTCATGGGAATAAATGAAACCATAAACAACAACCAAGAAGATTCAAAACAAAAAATTTGTTTTAAATATTATACTTTTAAGTACAAGAACATAGCATACAAAAACATCCAGCCTGAGGCTTGTTTTGGAAAGCTTTGAGGCTGGATGAGTCAAGGCTGCCCTCATCTTGCATTGACACTAGTTGTTTGAAAATTGTGCAAAAGTAGGAAATAATTTATCATATACCTTATCGCAAATACTTCTAGAAAGTAGCCTACACAATTGATTAAATCTTCGCTAAGAAAAAAAGGTTGAAGTTATACTGACTTACAACTGGCCAAAAAAATTTAACATCACCTAGCAAGTCTAACTCAAACCAAGCACTTACTAGTCAAGCTTCAAATAACATGTGACTTCAAGCGTGAGCTAAATTCAAACCACCTAAAATATCTGTAGAAAAAATGATTACTCATTATACTCAAAAAAATGCCATTTCTGCTGCTTGATAAGAATCATGAATGCAACCTTGTTTATTAGCAGTCTTTGCTGCACAGCAGCAATAATACAAAATTACTTTTTAAACTAAAAAGATAATATTCCATAAATTAAAAGATGTAGCATGGTCACTGCTATAACAATTGCATGTTGTCTTATTTTCTGATAAAATGTTTACTAAGGTACAACATCACAAGAAATGAGAAATTTGTCTAACCTTTTCATTTCAGAGACATAAAAAGAAATCCCTTGATAAGAACATGAATATTCTAAAGCATGTATTTATCAACCTCATTTTCACAAAACTTGAGTTTTGTGTATGGCACATCTAATTATGCACTAGACAGACATCGGTACTATTAACAACTTGGGTGCTTGATCTGCACTCTCCTCTGTAGGCTCACCAGTACCACTTGCTACAACAACAAATCTGTCCAGGAGACCTTTACATTTTTCATCAACCTTTATGCTTTCTTACTTTTTCCTTGTTTTTTTCTGCGCCACTTGATATTTCCTGTTAAGCTGTGGCATGTTCAAAAAATTACACACTCCAATCACTGAAAACATCATTTGGTATAAAAAATTTTCATATTGTATAAAACCTTCTCTTTTGGTATAAATATTTGCTCTTATTTGATAGGTTCTTTTCAGAACTTTTTAGAAGAAATTTTAACCCACAATTTTTTAGGTAGGCCTATAGAAGTTGGTTTGAAGCTTTTCCTGATTGGCACATTAGAGATGGTGGTGGGGTTACTTTGAAAGGATGGTACTTACACATTAAAGTTGCTGTTGGCAGCCTCTTTTAAAGCAGGGAATTTCACGTCACAGTTACTGCTGGGGGCCCCTTTGCAAGTATAGTACTTACACATTACAATTTCTGTTTGGGTCGCTTTGAAAGCACAGTACTTACACATTACAATTGCTGTTTGGGGCCCCTTTGAAAGCATAGTAGGCCTACTTACACATTACAATTGCTGTTTGGTGCCCCTTTGAAAGCATAGTACTTACACATTAAAATTGCTGTTGGGGACCTCTTTGAAAGTAAGGATTTTTACATCATAGTGACTGCTGGGGGCCATCTTCAAGTCAAGGTGTTTACACATTACAATTACTATTGGGAGCCCCTGTGAAAGCAAGGTACTTACACATTACAGTTGCTGTTGGGGGCCCCTTTGAAAGCAAGATACTTACACATTACACCTGCTGTTTGGGGCCCCTTTAAAGTAAAGTACTTACACACTACAGTTTCTTTTAGGGGCCCCTTCGATGACGTTTAACAGCAGAGTACATACATATTTCAGTTGCTGTTGGGGCCCCTTTGAAAGCAAAGTACCTGCACATTGCAATTTCTGCAGGGGGCCCTTTGAAAGCAAAATACTTGCTTATGCTTTGCTTTGTAGCGCATTACATGAGTGAATTATACGTCTTTCACCAAAAATAAGGAAAATTTATACGCGTAATACCTCAAGGGGGGGCCCCCAAAAAGGGGGGGCCCGAGGCAAGTGCCTTGCTCGCCTCCCCTTAAACACACCACTGGTGGTGAGAATGGAGTTGTGCGGTTCAACAACAGCAGTTGAAACCTATATTGACAAAAACCGTAAAACCCCTCATGAGCTACATCACATGTCTACCACTAAAGGAACAATAACGTCGAGCCCTGTGCCACTTTATAAGGGTTTCGCACAGAATCAAACATATTGCTTGTTGGGCAACTGCGGTGCAATCATATTAATTTGGAAGGTAATATTATCGAAATACATGCAGAAAGTGTGGTGTAATCAGGCAATGATTAAATATGGAGTGGGCCGTGGCCTAAGCTTTCTCCTGTCTGATGAAGAGTAGTCTCTCCAAATTCTATTAAATCGCCCCAAGTGGTTGTCTTCGAGCTGCAAGCATTTAACATTCTCAGATAATTTTATTTATTGGGTTTGCGACCAAGTTCTTAAATAGATACCAGCTTATTTTAAGCTTTCTTACATGACTTATTAAAACTCGTCGGTTTGCGTCAACGAAACCACATGCGAACTTAGGTACGAGAAGGTTTGTGCAATAAAATCAGATCACAACCCCCTCATGACGACCTTGAAACACATCACTGTTTGCAGATGAAAAAATTCGCATTAAGGCAAAGCCTTGTTTCTGTTTCTGCATAATCGTTTCGTTTTTTACACCCCAAAAATGAATTTTGAAGGATTGTATGGCTTTGCTCCCAGATTGTTGTTCATATTTTAACACACATTGCAGCGCAACATTTACAAACAACCGTAGTGACGCAATTTCATCGCATCCTCTCACCAAAAGTATATGAAATATGGGAGAACAGTAAATATGTATGGCTAAGACATGCCAATTCTTTTAGCCGTTGAAGTTGCCTGATGTGGATTTTGACTAAGGATCAACTGCCACCGTTAGTCTAAAGGTAGCGTTACCTTACCGATAATGACCTAAAAAACCCTTGTAGCCTCAGATTCCCACACATTACGTTTCAAATTGACATACTCCCACGTATTGTAGCAGTGCATAGCGACGCAAATTCTGTAAATTATCAAAGCTAACTCGTTAGCGCTATACATCAAGCCAGATCGTGCCTTGGGACCACTGGAGTTTCTTTCATTTCGTATTAGTCGCAGGTCGTGAAGTGCTAATGGACTGTGCCTACCTGGGGTGCAGGATATACAGAAAACTCCAATTTCGATTTCTTTCCGTAATCAACGGACAATCGCTCCATTAACAGAGATGTGAACCCGGAACCGGTTCCTTCACCGAAGGAGCGAAAGATGAGGAATCCTTGAAGACCAGTACATTGGTCAGCAACCTTGCGGATATGGTCACAGACGTTGTCTACATGTTCTTTTCCGACTGTGTAATTGCCACGTGCATAGTTGTTGGCAGCATCTTCCTTACCAGTAATAAGTTGATCCGGATGGAAAAGCTGACGGTACGTGCCAGTGCGGATCTCATCTGAAATCAAAGCTGGCGTTGTTAGTAATTGTTGTTTAGATGGAGCACCCAGATATTAAATTCTTGATGTTGAAAACTTGCCTAACATAAACGTAGTCCTTTGGTAAACAATGCACAGAAGTGCTGCAGATGCTTATTGCAAACAATACCGCCACAATAATCGAAAACATTATTTTGTTCAAAGTTTCGGCTTATGCGTAAGCCATCAGGAATGAGATCATTTATTCCTGATGATGGCTTACGCAAAGCCGAAACTTTGAATAGTAATGTTTTCGATCGTGGCTGTTTTGTTTGCAATAAGTGCATTTGTGCTTTGTGAATGAGGAACGGTTGATTTCACAATCTTTCTAAACACGTTTCCAGCCTGGAAGAACCTAAGACAGGTGTTCCCAACTGGGAAAATCTTGGACAGACATACTTGCTTCAAAGCTCAGTGGTTCACGTGGCTGTAGGGTGGTTCATAAGCTTTTCAGAAAAATGCGAAAATTAACTGGGAAAATTAAATACGCTTTTGAGTGCTTTTCGCAAACCTTAACAGCTTGGCAAATTGTTTGAGCACTCAATTAGTACACGCGAATGTGCTTGCAATCTAACGCCCCTCACCAATCACTGAAAGTTCCAAGTCCACAAAGACAGCTCTGGGCACATGTTTGCCAGCACCAGTTTCAGAAAAGAAAGTATTGAAGGAATCGTTGCATGAATTACGACCAGAATTCGCCAACTGTCCATCAGGCTGGATACCGTGTTCGAGGCAATACAGCTCCCAGCAGGCGTTGCCCATCTGGACTCCGGCTTGGCCCACATGGATCGAGATGCATTCGCGCTACAAAGAACAATAGTTCAGTTTTGATAAGGCCATGGTCAACGGCTTGGAGCAGTGGCTCTCAAACGTTTCTGCACATTGACCTCCGATTAAAATATATAATTTTCTGTAGACCCCGTGGCCTAGCCCAGCAGTTGCTAATACAAGGAGAGTATGTGTCAAAATGATCTTGAGTACTTTTTACTTGAAATGCATGATAAAATATTACACAACCCGAAATATGCTCAGAACGTCGGGGCCATTCAGTGACCCCCATTCGACCTTGTGACTATTTATCGACCCCTTGGATAGTCCAATTGATCCCTGGGATCGATATCGCCCACTTTAAGAACCACTGGGCTTAGAGCAACCGTTGACTAAAACCCCATATATCTACTAACCGATATTTTTGATGTACAGTTTTAATCCAGTCATGAGCAAATATTCCTATCGGGTATTTGTGTGTGCGACCAACACCGGAGCCCCTGGAAAACTCTGGGTGGCCAGATGAAAATTAATCTTTGCCATTATGTTACTAAACGAGTGTTCTGCATGCGTCAAATAAACTACAGGTAGCAACAAGAATACCAATCAAGGAAAAGGTACAGTTTATCGCACATTGCGCTCCTATCACATTAAATCGTAAATCAAACGAAACGGCCACATCCCATGAAACTGCGCTGTGTCTGAATATATATTGCTCGACGATGTTCGGTTACAGTTGACCTATTCTTTGCAACACTTTGTGAATGAGAATTCAGTTCTCAGATTTTTGGTTCGCCGTTGTAAACCCTTTTTCATAATCTCGAAGTACAAAGCAAACGTTAAACGAGATTCTGCCGGTTCACTAATTTGTTAGGGGTCATGGGATTTCATGAAATGTATAAAAGATCGAAGAATGCAGTTTCCAAAGCAAACAACTGTTTGCTATTTTCAACTATTAATTTCCAGCAGGTCGTTGAACGTCTTGGTATCAGGTGGAGTGAGCACCTTACATTGAACTGCAAAACAATTGGTATGAACATTCGCAGAGACTAAGATCAAAACACGCATTAGGTAAAAAAATTGGCCCGAGAACGGGTCAGAAATCAGTGCGAGCGACCCCGAACACGGTAAGCTTCCCATCATTGAATTCTACTTCGTTGCAGGCAACAAATTAAGGCTAAGATTCGATGTTTAAACCAGAACAATCATACGGTTCAACACAATATATTGATATTTTAACACCAATCTCCTGAAAAAAACACAAACTTACCATTATATTTAGTCAGATCATAAGGTTGCAATAACAAGACTCACGCTTAACCCTCTATGCAGTTGGAGTTGTATCAGCAGTTCTGCCGAGTTTCAAAATACCATGAGTTAAGTTTGTTTCGATGATGTTACGAGGCTCTTGCTCCATTGGTGAATTTTCTTTCTTTTGCCGAATTCCCATTGGCTAGGAGAAAACGATTCAATGACGTTGCTTGATTGCGCGGCAAGTCTACCCTCATCATACAGTAGATGAGGCAGGCCAACGCGCGTTTTCTTCGCATAGGTACGCTTCAGGGACAGACATTAGCAACTGATTTCCGTTTCCGAAATGATTAAGGATAGCGTCAACAATGTCAAGATCAACTTGAAAATTTTGGGGTTGTTGTCGCTGGTGAAAGAGTTGGTGAAAAGCATTTGTCCGCGTAGAGAGCTTATCGCCGTGTGAATTCGTCTCGGCGTTAATTTTTCTATTTTCCATTTTCCGCTTGTTACATATTTACATATTTATTTATTTAACGACGACGAGCGGCGTTGTTCTTTAGCGTGAGTTGTTGTTCTTTATGAGTTGTTGTTTTTTGAGTTGTTGTCCTTTAGCGCTTGTTCTTTAGCGTGAGTTGTTTTCTTATTAGGGTGGAGATATTCCATTATTTTCCACGAACGTGCTTGAAGTTTAGAAAGCGGGTGCGCTTCTCGTCCAGAGATGGACGACGATGACCTAGACACGTCAGAGTATTATAGGGATGCTCAACCTTTCCGAGCCCTGAGAAAGCGAAAATCGAAAACCGGTTCAACTGCTGGCTCCGGTGAAAGTTGCAAACAGAACAAAGCGGTGGATTTGCTCCCGGTTGTTTTAGAAAGCAAGACAGGCAGGGAGTTAAAAGCTTATAGTCTTGTGTTTATTCATAACTGCCTTGAAAAGTGCATAGGCTCGTACAAGGGTTGCTCTCCGTGAGAAATGGCAATCTGATTGTGAAATGTTGCAGTGTGCAGCAGATGACTACGCTTCTACAATGCACGAAGCTGACAGATGGTGCCGTCTCGGTCGAGATAGCGGCTAGTTCCATGCGACCATTAGGCGCACGGGGAGTTCTCTAACGTACCTTTACATATCTCCACAGACGATCTCGTGGCATACCTTGCAAGTCAAGGGGTTAAATTTGTGAAACGTTTTGGTTTCAAACGTAGTGATTCTTCCAAGTTGAAGGATTCTAAATCTGTTTTTCTGCAGTGTGATACTGCTGTCCTACCTGGTGAGGTGAAAATCGGATACTTGTTTTTCCGCGTGAAACAGTATGTTCCGAGACCGTTACGGTGTTTTACGCGTAACCGCTATGGGCATGTAGCTGCCCATTGCCGAGGTAAACTGCGCTGCTCAATATGCGGTGGCGAACATAAGTATAGTGAGTGCAGTGCTGCTGCTCCAAAATGTCCCAACTGTATAGGCAGTCACTCCGCGAATAATAAAATCTGCCCGAGATACAAACGGGAAACTGAAATCGTTAAACTAAAAACAGAGGAGAAACTGTCCTATGCTGATGCCTGTAAAGCACATAGAATTGCCAGAAGTCCTCCCGTTCCGAATGTAGCTTCACAATCCGCTTTTCCCCCTCTTCCGAAAAAGACAGTAGCAGTCGATCGTACACGCGCAAGACCTGTTGTTGGTGCCGCTCCTTTTCCGCATGCCGCTGGTGTCCCACCGGATCAAGACGAGATGATCATTACTGAACAACTTGATTTTTCCAGCCTCTTATTTGGCAACCCAGTGACCTTCCTCGTCTTTTTAGCGGAAGTTATCAGACAAACCATGCTGGCAAAAGACAACAACGAGAGTATTGACGTTTGTCAAATTATCACTAAGGCAACTGGTGACCGCATGGGTCTACCAGTAGATGCCGACCAGTTACAACTTCTTTCTAGTTAACAACGGGTTTTTCAATACTACAATGGAATTCCCGCTCCATCTTCAAAAAATGGCATGAATTTAAAAACTACCTTTCTGCACAAGACGACTTACCTGATGTACTCAGCATCCAAGAGTCGCATCTGACACCAAAATACCAGCCTTCCATCCACCACTGTCAGGTAATTTGTAAAGACCGGCCTCTTTACAAAGGAAAAGATGGTGGCCTAATGGTTTGTGTCAAGACGCCTTTAGATTTTTCAAACATTGATGTCGCTCTTCATGCCAGCAGCAATCTTGAAGTTCTAGGCATTGCTGTTAATGGTTTTCCATCTTTAACATTTACTACCCCTCTCCAACCCCTTGACCTCCACCTCCCTTGATTTTTTATCCAACTTTGCAAAAGGTATTCTCTGTGGTGATATTAACGCTCACCACGGGATGTGGAGAAGCGAGTACACAAACTGTAGTGGCAGATCTTTTGTAGAGGCTCTCGACGTACACGATTTAGTTGTATTAAACACTATTACGCCAACGCAATTTTCGTTCACTGGACGTAATGTATGGAGCCTATTAGACTTGGTCCTTGTCTCTAGCTCATACGCTTCCCTCTGCACATGCACAGTATCAAGCGAATTCTTGGGCAGTGACCATTCTATTGTTTTAACAAATGTCAATGCGAACACCACACCGGAAGACCATGGTGCCCCGAAATGGAACTTCTCCAAAGCAAACTGGCAGAAATTTAGCGCGATCAAACGTTGGCTACTTTCTCCATTTCACTGAGCTACGCCTACTGCCTCTTTGAAACTAGTGTTCGCAAAGGTGCTCTGCAAACTATTCCACAATCCAAGAAGTCTCTCAAAATCGCTGTTTCATGATGGAATAAGCAGTGCGACGTTGCTGTAAAAAAGAATAAAGCATGCCTTCAACAGAATGAAACGGACTTGGATTTTAAGTGATATTATTATTTTCAAACGGTGCAGAGCCAGGGCGAGAAGGGTTATACTAGAGGCAAAGTCGTCGTCCTGCACATCGCTCACATCCAACACTAATCTCTCAAAAGTTTGGAAGGTAATCAAAAGCTTCTCCGGTCACCGCTCCAGCTATTTCATCCCAACGTTGCTTGCCCAAGGCGTTTCTGCCAAAAATAAACAACATAAATCCAACATGTTCGCAAACCAGTTTGCTTTATTCAGCAGTTGTCAAAATTATCCGCCGCGTGACCCTACCAATCCAAACGCAACTATTGTGAAATGCGATGTCCCATACGACGCCAATTGATCCAGATCGAAATCAAAATTTTTTCCATTAATGAACTTCTTCTCCGCTAGAACGTCACACCCGGACCAGACAACATTGGGCAGACAACATCTGCTACGAAATGTTAGAACATATGTCCATACATACATGGCCCATGTATGTACCATGCCGTCGCTTTCGCGGTGATCAGAACGACGAAGACACAAGAACATTTTGCGGAAAGTTCTTATACAACGCCATTGCGAGTACAGACAATGCACAACACAAGAATTGTCCTTCCAGTGGCATCGAGTATCGCCCGGGCAGAGATTTGTTTAGGGTGTTGAAGAGATCGCCCATTTCTCAAACGCACACATTAGTCTTCGACGAGTTTATTCCGATGGGAAGGCAGTAGGTGTTGCCAACACGACCGGACTCCGACGACGATTGCATCCGCATTGGACAATTTCCCTGCTACAGTCATTATGCCGAGCGCTTTGCCAGACTGAAGCAAGTTCCAATTTTTAAGGTCTTGGTACGACCCGGCCGAGATTCGAACAACACGAACAACGACCTACCAGACATGAAGCGAGCGCTCTAACCATTAGGCCACACGTCCGGTAAAATCTCTGAAAGTCATGCTACAGCTGTTTAACAAAATCTGGTTCACCGGGAAAATTCCTCCATCCTGGCTACACTCCATTGTTTTCCCTGTTCCAAAGCCAAACAAACCTGCGCACTTACCGTCTTCCTACTGCCCAATATCCCTGACCAGCAGTGTTTATAAGCTTTTCGAAAACATGATTGTGTGTCGCCTGAACTGTTTTTAAAGTATCATAATGTCCTTCATATCTCGCAGTCCGGCTTCCGACAGCGCCGCAGAACGGCGGATCATCTTCTCCGTCTCCATGACGCAATTCACAAGTCCACAGCGAACAAACGCAACGTTTTGTCTGTCTTTATTGACATAGAAAAGGCCTACGACATGATGAACAAAGAGGTTTTTCTGTCCAAGCTGCTTAGCTATGGCATTTCAGGTCGAATGTTTCACTTCATTCGCTCATTTATTTCCAATCGAACCTTCCAAGTCAGCATTGGTTTTACTCTGTCCATGACTAAACACCCAGAAAACGGCACTCCACAAGGCAGCCTGTCGTAACCTCACAACAAACATTGACCGATAAGCCACTGTTTTAATCGGCTTTAATTAACTGAAACACGACATCTAATAAAACAAGAACAAAAAAGTAAACCGACATGAAACAAACATGCTTACACCAACTGACAGGCGAACTGGTCATTGCCACCGATAAAACGACCACTAATCAGCTCGTACGCAGCAAACCAATACGGGCACGTGTAACGCAAACAGCCGCCAGCATTGAACCAAATCACACGACACAGCCCCATACTCTTTTCTTTGATGACAAACGATCTCCCAAAGCGAATCACCTCTCATGCTCCCCTGTACGCGGATGACTTTTGCTTCTGGGAATGTGGCTCTGATACAACCCTCTTAAATCGGCTGTGCCAACGTTCTTTAACAAAATTGTGCAAATGGTGTGAAGACTGTGGTTTCACACTGTCTAGCACCAAATCTGCTGCTGTCCTGTTTACAAGGAAACACAATCCAGAACCTACTTCCTTGCGTCTGCAGGACGATACCTGCCTTCCACCAAAAATGAATACAAGTACTTAGGGTTAACGTTTCAACGAAACGGTTCTTACTCGACGCATATACAGAAAGTTGTGGCGAAATGCCGGGCTTGACTCAATGTTACTAGGATGTTGAAAGGTACGTCCTGGGGTGCAGGTAAACGTCCCTTACTTACTGTCTATAGGTCGCTGTTTAGATCTGTAATAGAGTATGTTATGAAGGCCTATTTTTTCGCGTCTCCCAGTCTATTAAAACCATTACAAAAGATCCAAAATGATGCAAAGTTTTCAATAGGGGGCTTTGCTTTTTGGGGGGGCTTGGGTTTGTGCGGAGGGGCTTGACGCTTCAAAAATTGATAAAATCTCAACCGATTGATAGTGTTTCATGTTTCAATTTTAGCGGGATTAAAGCTTTGTTTGGGGGGCTAAGCCCGCAAAAGCCTACCTGTGGCAACGGGACTGTTACTGCATGCTCTGTATCGCATGTAAATATAACTGCCAGTGTTTTCAAATTCTTGTTTGCGTTTTTCTTATCAGAGTATTCGCGAAAACACGATACTGTAAGTGGCAATCCTAATCAAAGAACACTTTTAGCCCTTGGCTAGCTCTGGCCTTCAAATAAAACGCCATTTTAGGAACGATTTATTGTAGTTCTACTATAAGTTCGCCTATACCGACGCTTTTTCTCAGGTGCCTTGAAATGATGTTATTGGGCAATTCTTCTGTATTTCAAAAACACATGTTTTACGTATAAAACATTTGCGACCACCATCGCCGAAATGTCCCGTCGCCGAAACGGCATCGCTCAACTGTCCTAGACACGGATGAAAAGGTTGTTGCGGACTACAAAGCGGGGAGTGCCATTCAACAATTTTGGAAAAGCCATTATGGTGAGTAATGCAAATTAGAAATAAGAATCTTTACATTTTGTGGATGTTTTTTAAGAAACGTCAAGTGCATCACGTAGTTGCTCTCAAATGCTTACGTAATGTGATGAATTTCATTAAAAAAGCATTTATCTAGTCTGTTGGTCTTGTTTCATAAACAACGCGTAGCGGCCTGCATCTAAAATCCGCAAAGCTTTTGATCATCTGATCCATGCATATACAAATGCGAAACGCAAGTTTGAAGACAGCGACTTTTGAAATTTTCATTTTGTGGCTGGGGCTTATCGCACTGCGAACTGCCAACTATTTTCACTGAGTACATTCCGAAAATCAATTAAGGAACCTCCCTCGAGGGAATCTTCCTCGCCATGGTATGCTCTGTATTGCATAAACTGTGTTTCAATCTGTTGAACAAGCGCACAATGACCTCGTTCATCAGATACGGACCGCCAAAAGGCTTGAAGATGTG
>Ga0210059_1014394_pt1 | contig 11699 bp, 9 predicted proteins | sample Ectturendosymbi2_FD_188042 | JGI IMG/M metagenome (GOLD analysis project Ga0210059, IMG submission 188042) | Ecteinascidia turbinata endosymbiont from Florida, USA - Sample 2 (SPAdes) (version 2) | ecosystem: Host-associated > Tunicates > Ascidians > Unclassified | place: Key West, Florida... | reverse complement strand
GTCCGTGTGACGCACCTTTCGGGTCCCTGTTCAAGGTGCCTTTTGTCTAAATTGGTGCTTTTTGGTACTTTTTGTGGACGAACGGGGCTTTTTTCTGAATTGTGCGTTGTAATGCAAATCCCTGAAAGTGACAAGTTTTCATGCGCTACAGCCCCAAGTATAAAGTAGAAACTTGCGTTAGGTTTCGACTAGTATTAATGAACTTAACTCTAAAACGCCCCAAAAATATCAACCGAGTAAAAAATAATAGTTTCTGCTTTGTGCTTGGGGCTATAGAGCATGAAAACTGTAATTGGCGCAATTTATTTTCAACACCGTATTAAGAGATGGTGGGATATCCTGAACATTGCAAAACTTATTTCGTAAACAGTGCAACTTGTAACATGACGGGTCCAACCGGTTTTTACAAACGTGCCGGCGTTATCATGAGAGTTGTGTTCTACAGGCCGAAAGGGCATTGGCGAATTGTAGGCAGTGCGCATATTTTTTAAAGACTGAATTCGGTGGTGTTCTAAATGATTTTTGACTGAACAATATAACTTACATATTTTGCGTTTTGTAAGTGAATAAAAACACATCGTTTTTCGCCCAGTTATCAGGTCTTATATGTTGTTTCAGGCCAGCATTGACGTCGGCCAAGGATTAGCTACTCATTAAACTCGGTTTGGCGAACAAGCGGACCGATCATTGCACGAGTGGCGCAGCACCTGAACGTGGTGGTGAACGCGTGGTCGGTATTACGTCCTCCTTGCACTAGAATGGCGCAAGCGCAGCAAGGGAAAGGTTGCAAACGTGCTTCACCGACAGGGTCGCCGGCTGCGCCGGTGCACATTAGCAAGGCCTCCTAAAAGCCTCTCTCTCTAGGCGGCCTTGACATGAGTTGCTGGTTGGGGGGCCGCTGAACAGCTTGCTGTCAGTGATAAAGCAATGCCTTTGGAAGATAAGCAAACATTTTGTTTTCATTCCACTGTTTCTACTTGGCTGATTCAACCATCATTAAAGACTGTTGATTAAAACAGAATGCACGGAGCGGAATATGTGGAAACGCAATTGCTTATGTACGGAAAAAGTCCTGGTGAAAAAAGGCAAAGGCCATGCACCGGCGACAAGTTCCTACGGTGGCGCACAGTTGTTAGCTATTCAGTTAGGAAAGAACTTTTCGTAGGTTTTGTATCTGACTAAGCAGCAGCTATTCATTTACTGAAATACCAGTCGTAGCTAACGTTCTGCGCAATGCGTTTTCTTTCTGGATTGCGATACAGTCACTGTTACGTTCTTAAAGCGAGCTCCACACTAACACTTTGTCACGCGGTGAACACGATCCATATACCGTCACACCGTGGAATGCTTGTTACCTGTGGGGATCGCTGACGGTAGTGACCTATAAGTTTAGGAATGCGGGGGAATACCCTGCGTCAGCAACCGTCATTGCGTCAGCGATAGGTAAGCAGATGAGACGTGGTGTTGAGCATTGTTCAGCCCAAGGTATCAGACACTCAATAAACGTCTGTTTGGGAGCACTTTACCAACGCTCTGTGAGCGCATACAATAACGTCCCTGGTCTCGACAGCGATGTTTCTTAAATCTCAAAGACCAATAGTTTGTCTTCTCTGTTCATCTCCGTACTGGGCAGCAGCGAAAGCATCTTCCCTTTTCCAATTACCTTGGAATGTTCCGCATGCGATGTTTGATGAAACATCTTTCCTAGTAGGACTTTAAAAACTTACTGTTTTTGTTCTTTTTGGTCCTACACCAGGAATGATACCATGCAGTAGTATTCTGCCGGGTGAAGATCCAGCGGTTCAAAGTCGCTACTCGTGGGAGTTATCTCATCCGAACTTTCCCGTTGCTTTAATATTTTTTAAATTTTGATGTCTAGAACGGCTGCATGCTATCGCACGACTTACCTTTGAATGCACTGCCTGAAAGCTAGCGACTGCGTAAAAGCGCTAATTAAGAATTGAAATCACTGAGTGAAACTGGAGAAAATATCTTCACCGAATATGAGAGATGGAAAAGTTGCACCAGCTTTTCATTATGCGTCCGCTGATTTCACAGTTACCAGCAATATCTCGATTTCTTCCATGAAATGGAATGTCTTCCACAGTTTCGAGATGTGAATTGTGTGATCACACAAAAACTTCCTGTTTCAATATCCCATTCATACAGGTGGTTAAGACTTTCACAAGGAATTATAATTTCCACAGTATAATTACTTTAATTGTGTTTCTGGACACTGAACGGGTGACTTGACTGCAGGCGAACGTCAAGTATCCGCCAGAAGACACCTTTTTCTATCCAAGAAAGGAGTTATTCTCAATTATGTGCTGTCACTGGGGGGGTCGTTGAACAGCTTGCAAGAGACCAGTTCCACCTGTTACTTGCCGAGTATTCCGATGCACTTGGCAGTAAATTCTTTTAAGTTTATTGCAAATTTTTGTATGCAATTCTCACTTCGTAGCGTAGAGAAAAAAGAATTGCTATGTATGTTACTTAATGAGTTCCTGACTTATACGAGTTCATTTGTGGTACTGCTAGGTTCTGACACATAACTTTTGCAACAATGCAATGCAAAATCTCTTTTACTCAACAAAGTAGATAGGCTACTTCTTAAAGGGACAAAAAGTAGACACTTTTTAAGGAACATAGAGTTGATACTCCTTAGGGACATATGCGTTACTTGCGCAATCATACCGAATTTCTTGCTTAATATTAGAAATCATTTGACATCTTTTATGCAGCCGATTTAAACTATTAGTCTGTTGTTACCGGTGCAGACAAGTTTGCAAGCAATGCCGCCTACCAGCAAACTCGCGTTGGTATTTGCTGTTCGAACTTCCACAGTGGCGCAATTATGATGTAACATACACAGCTTTGACTGGTTATGGTCGACTGAAGTCACAAGGCAAGCACGTGACGGAACACAGCAGGTGGTAATGAAGTCTCGTTCATTGGACAAATTCTTCGCATTGACCAAGTTATTCAGATACCAGCAAAGATGATTGAGGAAATCTCACGCCTTCTTTGAGCAGCGACGCTGTATTCGGAAACTGCCGACCGGACGATCGGTTGCTTAATTTGACCAGACCAGCCACCTGCCTTCTCATTTATGGGAAACTATTCAGGCTGGGTAAACGATTTGTCATGTCTTTGCAATTTGTCGAACAACTTTCACGGCTCTGCTCTGTTAAAAACATAGCAAGTGGACAAAGTGACGCAAACTAATCGAACATTTGCTCGATAAGATCTACTCAGTGTCACTACTTACACAGGCAAGTTCAGCTTGGATGCAAGTCCGCGTAGTGTCATAACAACATTATAAATATGGCGCATTGCGACCGATGATGACGAGACAGCAACAAGCGCACATGAAAATAAACTCCGGAGTCGTTTCTGCTGATGATGCCAAGACGACTGAGCCCTTTCTGCCAACGGTTTGCTGACGCGAGTGATCCGATGCAGTGACAGATACAAATTGCGAACATGTTATGGTTTAATTAAAGCTGCAAACAGAAAAGCGCCTAAATGTATAACGCTGCCAAATTAGATTAAACACAGGAGTACTTTTGTGACAACTGTTGTTGATTTTTGCGGTTGTTTTGTAAAAAAATTTTTGCTATGTTGTTAACTGCAAAATCCGTCGGAAATTGACGCAATTTTGACGGAATTGACAAAACTGTCATTATTTTTTCATTGCATCCGTTCTCTTTGTCAGAAAGACCAAACATTAATTTGTTAAAGGGGTCTATATATTTGTTTCAAAGAAAATCGTTCAGCATTTCATACGAAATAGATTCTTTGAACCACATCCGTTGTCGCGACTACCTGCGATGATTTTAAGGAGACACCGTTTTGTCAACCTTTACCTTTGAACCTTTGCTTATGGCTGATCTGAGCCCTTGTCAAGATAAAAAAAAATAAGACAATGACAATGATTGGCCCTGTTTCAGTTTGATAAATCAAAAAGAAGTTTTGTTTACCGCCGAGACGTTTGAGAGATACACGACACAGCAACAAAAAGGACATGTCGTGTCGTCAGGTTGCTTCACTGAAGGATGCAACTGCCTGACAACCGCGCGCAAAGATATGAGATCCTTAGCGACGAATCCTGGGTTTGTTGATGCGCTGTTTCCCGGGCGCTGCCTTGCGTCACCGCGAGCAATTGCTTGTCTCCTGTATTATGTTCGAATCTCTCGCTTCAAGCCGAGTGGGAAAAAACGTTCACCATTTTTTCGCAATGTGGTGAAGCTTTGCCATTCAAAGCGGTCAGCAGTGAGAGAAACCAGGTCAGTCAGTTCGGTAACAGCCAGGTTCAGCGCTGAGCGTTAGAAGTCAAACAGCAGCATTGTGTTTTGAAACTTCGTGTTCGGAACGGGTTGTTGTCAGCGTGTTGTTTGCTTTGCAGTTTCTAGTCGCCGTTTGATTGCAATTTATAGAAATGTGCGACGCCGTGCCAAACAACACACTCGCCAGGCATGCTGGTGATAATTGCCTGCTGAGGGCAAAACAGCCATCTAGCCGCGGTGCTGCGATTAAGCAGAGTTGTCACTTGGACTCAGACAGCGGAATATGTTCGACGTTCAACGAAAAGCTGCAAGACACTTTGAGCCGAGCTGACAGCAATTGTTCTTCCCGCCGGAGTTCAGCCTATTCGTCTGCCTACTCGAGCATTCAGGCAAGTCCGGAAACAGCCCGGGCATCGTCCTGCTTTGAAGGCGAAGCGCGCGTTGGACCGCCGAACGGAGCGATGGCTCCGACTGCAGCGGCTGCCGGGAACTGTGAAGTCAGCAACAATACCCGCATTGAATCGACATGCGACGTGCACGCGGCAGTTAACGCGCGACGCGCCTCCCATCCCGCAAGTCGCCGTTCCCGCTTCACCTCGTCAGCGTCGTCTGTCAAGTCGAGTTCTTCCTACACCGAAGAAAACCGTCGCCTGGTCGACCCAGTCAGCAAAACAGTCTACGTGAAAAAACGACTGCTCGGAAAGGTTAGTGTTCAAATGCTTTCTTATGTTTGTTATCCGGTTGTTGATAAAGGTTATAATTTATATTTCGGATTTCCGCCAACGCACGGAAGACATTAATTGTTGAGTCTGCGCCAGGTCGTTGCCTCCAGGCTGTCCAGCATTCTCGTCTGTTCAGAGCAATTTTTGTTTTAGTTTATTTTTCCTGCACTTAAACCTCCAGCCAACCGTAGGAGAGGAATTGACAATCCGGATGCACGTGCTCACGCGGACGGCAGCGAGTAAATTTCGCATAAAAACTACTGGCATGATAGCAAACTTTTCCGCTGCCGTAATTAATCCTGTTAACCTATCGACTTTGCAAACACAAACGTAGTCTATTTCGTGAGGCAACACCTGTGGTTCGCTTCCTGCACCGCCTCCAACTGTCGCCAGCTTTCCCATGCACTTCCCAGCGACGATAAACAAGTGGCTTACACGGTTTTGATCTTGTCCAGGGCGGGTTTGCTCGTGTTTACGAGGTGCATCAAACCGGATGCGAGGTCCGGGACATCACCTGCGCCGCCAAAGTCATCGACAAGTCGCGAATCTCGCGTCCACACCAGCGCGAGAAGGTCGATTTGGAAGTCCAGCTTTTGCGGGAGGCGCGAGGTCATCCCAACATCGTGGGCTTCTACCACAGCTTCGAGGATGACTCGTGCGTTTGCATCTTGCAGGAATTGTGCAATAAAAAGGTATGCAGAACGAAGTGCTTGCTTTTTTGCAGGCCGTCGTTTTTTTATCGCATTATCCGCCACACGCGTTTCTTTTCTAGGAACGACGGGCTCGAGTGGCTAATTGTGTTTGTTATGGTTTGCGCTTCGGTGTCTGGCTGGCAAGGCGGAAAGCACATTACGCCGGCGGAAAATCTTGTTTTCGATCGGATAATTCGCGCGCGGCTGAAAATAGTATTCTGCCATTACATGTTTCCTGGCGACGAAGACCGAACTTTAACCAGCGTTTTTCTTCTTCCACAGAGCCTTGCCCAGTACCTGCGCAGAAAGCAGTACTTGTCCGAACAGGAGGTGTGCAACATTACTCAGCAGGTCGTGGCCGGCCTGGGACACCTCCACAGCAAAGGTATCATCCATCGCGACCTGAAGCTCGGAAACATTCTCCTCACAGACGACATGGTCGTAAAGATAGGCGATTTCGGCCTGGCGACTCGAACGGAGGCTGCCAAGAAAAAGTAAGCGTTGTGAACGGAAGTTGTATTTGATTTGTTCCAGCAATCCGCTTCGTCCTCCGCCAGAAACCTTGATGCTGCTTGCCTTCGTTTTGTTAACAAGTGACATAATTCTTGCGTTCCAGGACTATCTGCGGGACGCCCAACTTCATAGCTCCTGAAGTGCTCCAGCGCCAGGGTCACGGGCCCGAAGCGGACATCTGGGCTCTCGGTTGCCTTCTTTACACAATGCTCGTCGGCAGGCCTCCGTTTGAAACATCCTGCTTAAGAGTAAGTGTCTGCTGTTGCGAAAATTGGCATATCGATTTTCAATCAATTGCGCTGGCCGCGCTTAAGATCAATATCTTTTTATTTTGTGTCAATGTTCTGAGGGCAAAAGGCTACAATAGCTTTCTCTGTATCTACGATAACAATGCTTCGAATTCGCTGCTCAAAGGTTTCTCGATTTCTGTCAGCTATTAATCGAGTGCTGGCAAATTGATCCCTGTACCCCCTTTTCGCGTTGCTACGCCAAGCCCGTTTTCAGTGACAGTTGCTCTTTTGTGGTTTTCAGTAAACAAAATAGTCGAAAGTGTCTTTCATACCGCGAATTCCCGGGGGGGGGGTGGTTAGGTTTAGACAAATTGACTGCCAAATGCCGGTCTGAAGTGCTGCCTCAATGATTGTTGTGATTCAACAGTCGACTTCCGAGTGGCAGTTCCCGCCATCGCTCCTAGTGTCGTCTTTGTCGTATCAGCCTCAAAAATGCGAACTGTTCGTCACAGTGCCTTTCAAGCACGTGCGTGGCTGGTGTCGTCAGCGCAATTCTTTCTAATGGAATGCGAAATCCTCGTGTCAGCCGCCACTCCCGCAGCGTTCTTGCAGTTTCTATATAGTGGCCTTTATTTGCACGCCCAGGCAACGTTTAAGGGTTTTCCACTCGTCTCAGACTTGGCACCTCGATGTGTTGCCGATGACAGGCTTCGGTCACCAGTTTGCGGCTTGAAGTGTCAGTCACCAGTTTGCGGTCTGAACCTTTGTAGGTGAATAGCGGGGCAGGATGATTGAAATGGGGTGACTCGCACGATCAATTGCGGCCATTTGGGCGTTGGATGTTTAAAAAATAGTCGAAACAACTGAAAATAGACACGTGCGCCCGCCGCCACCACGCATCGCTCAAAGAATCTGCGAACAGCAAGGCGCTGGCTGCTTCAAAAGTTCAGCTGACGCTTTTTGATCGTCCGGCTTCAGCGCGTGATTCATCTGCTCGCAGTGAATGTGAGATACTCTGCGGTCTCTCGGTCAATGATAGTTGGTCAGCATCAGTGACACGGACCACTGTTTGATGTTCACACAGTTTCGAACGGCCTTGTATTGCTTTTTTTTCTAAAAAAACACATCCTAACCTCTTCTCCTGCCTGACACCTGACCTTGCCGTGAGGGCTTCGGTTTTTAGGGAGGCTTTAGCATTCTCCCCAACATTCGTTACGTTCCAGCGCTAACCGCTGCAAGTCAAAGCAGCGCTTTCTCCCACAGGCAGGTGTGCGTTCCTTTGTGTTGAGAAATACACCCGAGACGCGTAAACGGCTATCACTCGATCGTGGCAACGCGGCGTCGCTTCAGGTTCACGCAAGACGATTAGCGCTACGTCACCTGCTAGGGCTTGCGCGTCGAAAGCGTACCGAGTGGCGCGTCGCTAACTGCGTAACAGGTATTGATGACTGGTCACCAGCTTTAGTTGAAACGATTCTATTTTTGCGTTAGCTGCAGGCGAGTTGCTGGTAATTCACCGCGTATGCGTCAGCTGGCATGCAACTTAACCATCTTCCTTTTTTTACCAGGACACCTACCACTGCATACTGAAAAACAACTACCGGATTCCGGCCACGATGTCGCCGGAAGCAGCCGACTTGGTGCGCTGGATGCTGCGTCACAAGCCGAAGTCCAGGCCCACCCTCGATGAGATTAGTGCTCATCCGTTCTTTTCCAAACACTCCACTTACTTGAAGGCCATCAAGCCCGCGAATTCGAAATCCTACAAGGCTGCAAGTGATCTGGCTGCTATGTTCTCCGGCATGCGTCTAGAAAACGTGTCAGCCGAAGAAGCAAACAACACCCTTTCCGTGCCTGCAGCTATTAACGTGGTTCCTATTTCCCCCCTTTATGCGTCAGACAATACCAGAATCGCAGAAGAATCCGTTGCGTCGGTGAAAGTCGCCTGCAACTACGACTCAGCGTCGCTGGAAGCGAAAAGACAACCGGCCAGTGCTCCCGTCGCGAAACTGAAAAGCCCCGTAAAGCGCTTGACAAGCAAGATTCAGGAGCGATGGAGCAAATTGCCTTCGCCGGCCAGATGTGTACGGTCGGGCCGATCATCTTCAGAGAAGAACACTAAAGAACAAGGTGGGATGAGTGCGCAACTTGTGCAGCGATATATTTGTGTTAATGTATATTTTTAATGTATATTTTACAAGTAAAAAATCTAAAACCCTTAAAGCCTTTTCAACCGTCATGATACGACAGCACGATTCATTTTTGGTTCTTTCACTTTTGTAGGTTCTATCAGTGCAACACTCAACGCCGAACCCTCAACCAACATTCCCATGACCTGGGTCAGCAAATGGGTGGACTACTCCAATCGCTACGGGTTCGGTTATCAACTCGCTAGCGGACGAATCTGCGTGCTGTTCAACGATGGAAAACACTTGTCCATGCTACCTGAAGAAAAGTAAGTGTCAAATGTTTCACAAAATCGGTTCTTCATTGAAAAAGTTGTCAAATTATGTGATATCAACTTGGTAGTTCTGAAGTAGTAGAAAAAACTGATTTCAATGCACTTGTGATCTTTTAAAATTCCCTTTTAGTAACTGTTGTTCGTTCTCATCAACAGAATCATGGAATACTCGTCGGGCGACAGAACCGGCGTCATCCGTTTCAGTACCGACGGCGTTCCAGCCAGTCTCGAACGCTACGCCAACATGCTCCGCAACTTCACGTCCTACATGGAAAAGAACTTGAGTCGCGCTAGCGGCATGCCGACCACTGACCGCCCCCTGAGCAGTGCGCGATTACTCACTTGGCGGCGAACCGACGAATACGTCGCCATGTACTTCAGCGACGGCACCTTGCAAGTGAACTTCTGTCGCAACCACGTCAAGATGAACATTTCGAATTTGCACAAGCAGTCGACGATGCGGTTCACCGTTGTTGATGAGGTGAGCTGAGTTGCAATCAGTTGCTCAGTACGGTGTAGCTAAATAGGTCGGATGTCGCGAAAGAAAAACACCGGTAGATTCTAAATTGCCACGGACGACAAGACTTGTATGAAGCGTATGTTTCAAATTTATTTAAAACGTTTCTCGGTACGGCGAAATCAAGTTACAAGGGTTGTTTCATTGAAACGTTTGAAAAGCGCCTGTTTTGACTCTCAACGTCATTATTCTGTGCTTACCTGAAGGACGTCAGCAGAATTTTTACCTTTTTATTTTCTTCTCGCAGATGCGAAACTTCTCGACCTTCGATCGCCATCAAATGCTAACAGTCGCTCCCCCCAACATCCGCCGTCATCTCGTCTCCGTCCACTCCTACTTCCACTCTATCTTCGCCGACGTCAATTGCGACGCGCACCCGTTTTGCGCCGTGTGCTCGCTCTGCGACGAGGCCTGTGCTGCCGGCAGCCGCTAAAGACCTCGACCGCTATGGGCCCGAGCCCTGGGCCAGATAGTCGCAAGTGGCTGTATATTGGATAACTGTGCAATCATTACCATAACCCCTGAGGTGCTTTACAACCGCAGGAGGATCCTTGACGGTTTCCGTCCATGCTTTTTTCGATCGCTTTCCGCTTCGCTGAATAGACCCCTTCTCACGATTGCTTTCATTCGTTGCTGCATCTTCTCGCTCGCTTCGTGCTACGTCATTACGAACTCTTATCATTTTTCTTTGAAATCATTTTTCTAATTTATTTCTCCGTATCCCGTGAAATACGGTGCTAACACAGTGACACGAGGAGGCAGGCCCCGGCCTGCCACCTGTCTAAGCTGCCCTGTTACTCGCTATTTATTTATATCTTGTACGTTTTGTACTTTTTCTCTGATCAGTTTTTTGCTTCTAATTTATGGTCGTTTTTGCCAAAATTCGACGATTCTTTACCGTTTGTCTTTATTTATTCGACATCAGTTTTTCTTGCCCACGAATAAAAAGATTTCAGAAAGCATTTGAAGCTTTGTTGGCTGATAGCGTTGGCGGTTGTCAGACAGTTCGCCGCGCTCGCAGGCGGCGCGAGATAAGCTGGAGGCAGAGCGAGAAGGAAAGCGATGTCGCTGCGATGTTGGTCTGGTCATCGCAGGAAAGGTGGAAGTTCTGCAACAGTTGCCTGACAGGTAGTGTTGGTCATTGCAAGTCCTTATGCGTGGATTGCCTCGTCAAACGAAAAAAGAACTAAGATATTGATTAACCTGCACAGTTTCGAATTCTTTCTCGCATAAGCGTGGATGCAACATCTCCCAGCCATTGGACAAAATAAAATGCCGGCGACAAATGCACAATTGAGAAACATTTTTTTGTGTGCAGCACGTCTCCATACGCAAGTCAGTGGAATTTCGTTTCGCGACTCCGTCCAAAGCTCTCGTCGTTCCTTGTTCAACTAATCTTACATGTTAGCAAAATCTGACAGCTGTAAAAGTTCAGCACTGTTTGCGATATACCAATGAAATGATTTGCTCCAGGAACTCAAAGATGTAATATTTTGTACATTTCAATATCAAATCCAAAGTTCCTTGCAAATTAAAGCTTAAACTGCTTAAATGTTTGTATCAACTTACCATTCACTCCTAAATCTTGCGCCAGTCTTCTCCGTTACTTCTCGGCTGTTCCTGTGTTGTCTGAATCCAAAGGTGTAGGGGCAGGCATATTTTTAGCGGTGCGAAGGATTTTTGCCCGAATATCCCAGACTTGCCCGAAAAGGTTTTGTGCTACTTTTCCCTACAGATTTTCTCTCACAAAGATCATGAAGACCTTATTCTTTTATTGGATACCACACAAAAATTTTTTATTGGGTGCGACCTTCTATAAATGGCCTTTAAGCTTTTTTGGTTTTGCAGAAAAGAAGTCAAACTTTGGGCCCCATTTTTGCCCAGGTTTTCAGGGATTTTGCCCGTCTTTTCAACAAATCAAAACTTTTGAGGGTGTGCTTTCACCCCCTGTACCCCCTCCTACACCACTGTCGGAAAGGAAAAAACGGCAAAGCAAAGTTAGTTGACGCTGACTAATTGTTCCCAGTGCATTTGATGACTCATGGATTTTCACAGAGCTGTGTCAAAGTTTCATTTGACTTTGTCGTGGCTCACAGCAATACCCAATTTTCATACATTGTGAACAGTGGCATTGAAGTTTAACATGTTGCTGGTGTCCAAACAACTCATTTGCCTTAAAATGGTGTCAATTGGCGAATCGGAAACGCTATTATAATACTTACTGGAGATATATTTATTCGTAAGAAACTGAAAAAACGAGCACAACGGAATGAAAGTG